>Ga0179596_10000300_pt1 | contig 17383 bp, 16 predicted proteins | sample CZODoug1_1_08_16_FD_155494 | JGI IMG/M metagenome (GOLD analysis project Ga0179596, IMG submission 155494) | Vadose zone soil fungal communities from Angelo Coast Range Reserve, California, USA - CZODoug1_1_08_16fungal (Illumina Assembly) | ecosystem: Environmental > Terrestrial > Soil > Vadose...
TAACGTAAGAGACCGTTTGAGGTGGCGCGCGCGGTTGGGCGGCGGAACTATATCGGCGGTTCGATGGGGCCGCCGTCGCAATGATAGGCAGGTGACCGAGAGGGGTCGGTAAATAGGTTAATTGAGCATGGGGCGGCGGCGGCAACCCGCCCAACGCGGAGAGGCAGCTGCCGAGACAGCAGGCGTCATGGCCGATCGCCTTGGAGGTGCCGCCGGACCGGTCATCCTGGGTGGTGCCGCCATCCATCCCGCCAAGGCACAGCACCATGCCCGGATCGATCGGGACGCCCGCATCGATCGGGATAGCGCGGTCGGCGACCAACACCATGGGCGTTGGCACGGCGACGGCCTGGCCCAGCAACCCCAATACCGTCAGGCAAACGATGACCCAGACGCCCCGGCTCGGGAGCCAACGCCAGACTGGCTGTGTTCGATGACGAGGGGAGGGGCGAATGATGGGTTGTCTCGCGCTAACGCTGCTAAACGGGACGCTAACACGCGGCCAGCTAGGGTTCAAACCCCGGCCGCCAACCTCGGGCCAAAAGCCACGGGAGCTGTCGCCTGGAAGGAACTCCCGGCGACAGCTCCGGCCCTAGAGCGCTTTTGGCTGGTGGAGCGTCATACTTTTCCGAGCGTCAGTACAGAACCTGCGGATTGACCGTGTCGCCGGAGAGGTCGAGCTTGATCGACTTGCCGTCTTTGATTTCAATTTCGGAACCGACCATCATCGTGTGCAGGAATGTACCCGGCGGCCCGGTCTCGGGATCGTTGTCGTTCCAGGTCACCTGCGAGAATAAATACCATTTCCCATCTGGAACATTGCCGAAATCGTAAGCCCCATGGTCGCTCGTTGTTGTCACGCGAGAGAAGTCAAAGAGGTGCGGATTGATATCTCGCATCGTTCTTTTGTTGATAAGTTTTCTAGCTTGTTTGTTGTCGCTGACGAGAAAAATGTCACTGTAGTCTCCAGAGAAGACTTTTTTTCCTGAAATAAACGATAGGGTTCCGTATATGTGGGCGGATCCTCCGTTTGGATCTTTAAATGCACCCGGATCATATTCGGGAGATCCAGTTATTTCATCAAAACTAGCGCAAGATGAAATAGAGAAACTGAGAATCAAAAATAAAAATGCGAAATATTTGGACATCTCTTCCTCCATTCTTATGTTCGTAACGAAATGTAACAGAAAATGGGTCTTTGTAAGCGTGAAGTTACAAAAGGATACGGCCCACGAGTGGAAACAAAGGCGCGAGATATCTCTACCAAAAGTTGGGTTCGAATTGTTGAATTTTTAAGGTCTCTGGGCCTTGTCGGCATCCTGCTTATGGATTGCCCCTGTCGGATGGGGCTTCCCTGGCCGCGCCCTCTACCAAATCTGGCTGGGATAGCGCGTGGGCCGAGCAGTTTAGCGCCGTGAAAGAGCCGAGGAGGCCAAGCGCAGCCGGGCTATACCCGACTGCGGGCCGCATCCGTGTGCCACCGAGCGGCAGCTATGGTCGATTGGTCAGTATTGGGATTGCGGATCGAACGTGTCGCCGGAAACCTCGATCTTGACCGATTGGCCGTTTTTGACCTCGACCGGGGCGCTCACCATGATCGTGTGGAGGAACGTACCCGGCGGTCCGGTCTCCGGATCGTTGTCGTTCCACGCCACCTGCGAGAACAGCAGCCACTTTCCATCCGGAACATTGTCAAAATCAAAGGTTCCTTTGACGGATGTTCTCGTCACCCGGCTAAAGTCAAAGAGATGGGGGTTGACATCCCGCATCATTTGCATGTCCGTAACCTTTCTCGACTCCTCGTTATCGGAGACAAGAAAGACATCGCTATAGTCGCCCGAATAGGTTCTCGTTCCCGAGATGAACGCAAGAGCTCCAGAAATGTGAGCGGCTCCGCCACTAGGAGTTTCAAAAATAGTCGGATCGTATTGTGGAATGCCGACCATTTCGTCAAAACTAGAACAAGACGAGATGGAGGTGCTTAGCAACAAAAAAATGTAAGAGAAGTATTTGGACATTTTGCCCTCCTTTTTTGGGGCGTGTAATTAAATGTACTAATGGCATTGATTAATATACTTGAAAATCGGCATAAAAATACACGCCGTCACCTAAGCGCAGATGCTACCTATATATAACACTTTCTGGGTGAAAATGTTCCCAGTCTTTTAGCGTATTGACATGCACCGCCGTCGTTACCGTGCTGAAGCCGATGTTGGTCGCGTGCGGGGAACGCTAGGAGACCGTTTTGCCTCGGCCGTCGGCCCAGAGGGCGATGCCGCCGGTGAGGCCGGCTTCGTTCGACACGATCCGAGCATGAGCCGGCAGCGCGATCGTCAACTTGTGGGCGTTGCCGCCGCCGATATGCAGATGATCCCAGCGGATCAGCGTCTCCAGGATCGGCAGGACCCGTGCCACCCGCCGATTCCACCGCTTCTGCCCTTTCGATTCGAGGACGGCGTTGCCGATATAGGCGTCATAGGTCTTATCGCCATGGACCGGGTGCTGGCTGATCTCTAGATGAGGCAGCAAGACGCCATCCTGGAACAGAGCGGTGCCGATGCCGGTCCCCAGCGTCATCACGAACTCCAACCCATGGCCGGTGATGGCGCCATACCCCTGCAGATCGGCATCGTTCAGCACGCGAACCGGCACCTTCAATCGGCTGGCAAGGGCATCGGCCAAGTCGAAGCCATGCCACAAGGCGGTGTCGAGATGCGGTGCCGTCACGACCCGGCCGGCGCGTACCACGCCGGGAAATCCCACCGAGACGCGCCGATAGCCGCTCAACGGTTTGACCAGTTCGACCAGCGTCGACACCAGAAGGCTCGGTGGTGCCGGATGGGATGTCGGGACCCGGAGGCGATCGGACGTCATCTTGCCCATGTCGTCGATGAGCGTCGCCTTCAAGCCGGTCCCGCCAATGTCGATGGCGAGCGTCAGTTTCGGCTTGGTCGCGCGCTGCATGGGTATCCCTGCTTAAAGTTTCAGTTGGTCCGGGTTCGGCCGGATGCCGCAGCGAGCTTAGGGGCCGCGCGTGGCCAGTGCAAATCGGACGCGAAATCTCCTATAAACCACGCGCCTCATTTTTATGCGCCGAATACCCGGCATCAAATCGGAGCGCTCGCGTTCGGCTGCGGGCGGGTACCAATTGTGGTTCGTGTCCGCCGGAACTTCGTGCGACGATCCGTGGGCATCTACCGGTCACCGTCGTCGAATAGGGCCTTCGAGCCATGGAATTCCTGCCGATCTTCCTGCGGCTCAAAGGTCGCGCGGCGCTGGTCGTCGGCGGTGGCGAGGTCGCCGCGCGGAAGGTCGCGCTGCTGCGCCGCGCCGGGGCCGCCGTCACGGTTCTGGCGCCGGACCTCGCTCCCGAGCTGGCGGCGTTGGCGGCTGAGGGGACCATCCGGCACGAACCCGCCCGATTTGAAGCCGGATGTTTTGAGGACCCACCTTTCGACGATATCGTCCTTGTCATCGCTGCGACCGATGATCCCGCCGTTAATGCGGCTGTCGCCGCCGCGGCGGAGAGACGCCGCCTACCGGTCAATGTCGTGGACGACCCGGCGCATTGCAGCTTCGTCATGCCGGCGATCGTCGATCGGGGGCCGATCGTTGTCGCGGTCTCCAGCGGCGGGGTGTCTCCGGTGTTGGCCCGGCTGGTCCGGGCGCGCATCGACTGGGCGCTGCCCGAGGGGATCGGGCGGCTGGCCGGACTGGCGGCTGCCTGGCGGGAGCGGGTTAAGGCGGTCTTGCCGGACGGGCCGGCGCGGCGGCGGTTCTGGGAAAGCCTTCTGATGGGGTCAACGGCCACGCGGCTGGCACGGGCATCATCGGCGACGGCCGATGCATGCCTCGCCGACCTGCTGGCCGAGGCGGCGGATGGGGGCGCGCGAGGGTGGGGCGGGGGGCGGGGCTGGCTGATCCGGATCGACCTTGCCGCCGACGATCCGGATCGCCTCACCCTCGGCACCTTGCGCCGCATGCAGGAGGCCGAGATCATCCTGCACGACACGCGGATTGATGCCACGATCCTCGACTATGCGCGACGCGATGCGACGCTGATCGCGGTGGCCGACCTCGCCGCCGGCTCCGAACCGCTGGCACTCGCCTTGCGACGGGCGGAAGCCCCGGATCGGCGGGTGCTGATCTTGTCGCTGGGCGCGGCCGCCAGTTGATACGCTAGCGAAACTATGCCTTCAGCAGCACAAAGCGGCTCTGAGGGAACTCAATAGCTTGGCGGGCGTTATACTAATCGGGTATTTTTTGTATTAAAAGTGCAACTTAAAGGTTTGTTTCGGGACGTCCTTCAGTTATATCTCGCCCTCCCGTTGAGATGCTGCCGTGGCGCCTAGATCGATAGAGTATTAGGGTGCAACCGAAAACCGAGACTCTGTGCGACCTGCTGCGATACTGGACCGAACGGCTTCGCGGCCGGCCGATGCCGGCTCGCGCTGATATAGATCCGATCGATCTGCGTCCCATGCTCGGAAATCTCACGATTCTGGAAGTGGTGCCGCCGTTGGTTGCCGGCGCACCGCCACAATTTCGCTACCGGCTCCACGGTGTGAACTTGGCAGAACGTATGGGACTGGACATGACCGGCAAGTTTGTGTCCGACTTGCCGTCGGTTCCCTACCGGGAGGAGGTCACCGAACGGCTGCGCAGGGTGGTTGCCGAGCGCCGCCCCATCGCCATGACCAGCCAGTGGATCGCCGACGGCCGAACGATCGACTATGAAGTGATTTGGCTGCCGCTATCGACCGACGGGCTGCATATCGACCGCCTGCTTGGCGGCGTGGCGGTGATCGATGCCCGCGCGCTGCGCCCACCGATGCTCCGCGAAAAACGCGTCGGCTGACGCCTGCCGCCAACCGCGGGTGAGCCGTTTCGACGGACGCATGGCCGCAATGCCAAAATCCACCCTGCCCAAGTCGCTTCCCTGCGGTACAAAAACGGTACGAAGACCGAGCGCCTGGATGGTGCCGCGGCGGGGGTAGCAGCGACAATGACCGAGACCGCGCTTGGCGCATCCGTGGAGGCGACCTACGCCACCGTCGCCAATCCCCGGCTTGGCTTGCTGATCCCCCTGGTTGTCGCTTGCGCGTTCTTCATGGAGAATCTTGACTCCAGCATCATCGCGACGTCGATCCCTCAGATCGCGCATAGCCTCGGCGTTGGGCCGCTGCAGCTCAACGTGGCCATCACCAGCTATCTGCTCAGCCTGGCGGTGTTCATCCCGATCAGCGGCTGGATGGCGGACCGGTTCGGCACCCGCACCGTGTTCTGCGCCGCCATCGTGTTGTTCACCCTGGGCTCCGCCCTGTGCGGCTTTTCGCAGAATTTGTGGCAATTGGTGCTGACCCGCATCCTGCAGGGTGTCGGCGGTGCCATGACGACGCCGGTCGGTCGACTGATGCTGCTGAAATCCTTTCCGAAATCGCGGCTGGTGACGGCGATGAGCTACGTCACCGTGCCGGCTCTGGTCGGACCAGCGCTGGGGCCGCTGCTCGGCGGGCTGATCACGACCTATGCGTCGTGGCGCTGGATCTTCTACATCAATATACCGATCGGTATGCTGGGCATCCTGCTCGCCGCCCGGTATTTCGAGAATTATCGGTCGGCCACGCCGCGACGCTTCGACTTCCTGGGCTTCACGCTCTGCGGTATCGGCCTCGCCGCGGTCGAACTCTGTCTGGATTACGCCGGCCGCGACGTGTTGCCGTTCTGGGTCGAGGCGACGATCCTGGCGCTCGGCATCGCGGTTCTCGGCCTCTATGCCCTGCATGCGCGGCGTCATCCGGATCCGGCGATCGACCTTCGGCTGTTCGGGATCAAGACGTTTCGCCTAGCCGTGCTGGCCGGCGGTCTCGGCCGCATGGGGTTCGCCTCGACGCCGTTCCTGCTGCCGCTGCTGTTCCAGATCGCATTCGGCCGGACGCCGCTGGAATCCGGCTCGCTCACCTTCGTCATCGCTATTGGCTCGATGTGCCTGAAGACGGCGGCGCCGCGTATCGTGCGGTATTGTGGGTTCCGGACCATCCTGGTCGGCAATGGTATCGTGGTCGGCCTCACGACCATGTCGCTCGCCTTCCTGCGTCCCGATACGCCGTATCTCGCGATCCTCGGCCTGTTGCTCGTCTTCGGTTTCCTGCGATCGCTGCAGTTCACCTGCATGAACGCGTTGAGCTATGCCGATCTTACCGGTGCCACGCTCAGCAAGGGGACCAGCATCGGCAGCGTCGGCCAGCAATTGTCGCAGAGTTTCGGGGTGGCGATCGGCGCCATGCTGCTATCGGCGTTCGTCGGTTCTTCCGGCACGGTGATGACCATCGGTGATTTCGAGGTGGTGTTCGTCCTGGTCGGGCTGCTGCCGATCGTCTCGGCTCTCTGTTTTCTGCGCCTCGGGTCCGAAGACGGGGCCGCCACTAGCGGCCATCAGGCGCGGACGGGGCGCCGATCAGCGGCCCAGGCGAGCGACGCGAGGAAGAGCCCGCCCAGTTCGAGCAGCCCGCCTGCGACGAACAGCGGCGGATACGCGCCGGACCTGGCGAAGGCGAACGAGAAGCCATAGCCGCCGGCGGCTTGGGCGACCGAAAATCCCAGCGTCGCCAGCCCCCAGACCCGACTCTGCTGGGCACGCGACGCGGGTCCTCCGCCCAATGATCCGCTCAACGCCTCGGCGATGCGGGCCGAGACCAGCGCCGTGGTGCCCGGGGTGAGTGCGCCGACGACGAGCGACGAGAGGGCCAGCGCCGGTGCCGCCGTCGTCATCGCCGGCAGCAGAATGCCCGCCGCCTTGACCGCGAAACACAGCATGAGGGTGGGGCCAAGCCCAAGCCGATCGCCGATCAGGCCGACGGTCATCGGGCCCAGCGCCGCGCCGATCCCGAACAACAGCCAACTCGCCGAGCCCCAGCCGGCCCCCAGCCCCAGATCCCGGGCGATGAAATCGACCCAGAAGATGGAATGCGGCACGAAACCGGCACCATCCAGCGTATAGCCCAGCAACAGCAACAGCACGGGGGCCGCGAGCGCCGTCCCCTTGCCGATCGCTGCGTCTGCCATTGGTTCAGCGGTGGTCGCGGCGATGGGGGCCGGGGCCGGCCATAGCGGCCAGGCGATCAGGGTTGCGATCAGCGCCAGGCCGGCGAGGGCAAGCCAGACCCAACCGGTCCCGGCCGCCGCCAAGGGGGCGATCACCAGGCTGCTCAGGACGATGCCGATGCCGACGCCGGTGACGATCACGCCGCCGGCCCGACCGCGTTCGACTTGCCGCACGCTCGACAGGATGACGCTGGCGGCTTGGATCAACAGGACTGCCCCGGTGACGCCGACCAGGAAACGACAGGCGGCCAGCCACCAGAAACCCAGGGGTACCGCGCTGGCCGCGAAGCTCACGACCGACAGCAGCATCGCCAGCTTGATGGCCGGCACGGCACCGGCCGCCCGGCCCAGGCGATGCGCCATCAGGGCGCCCAGGAAATACCCGATGAAGTTCGCCGCACCCAGATAGCCGGCACTGGCCGCGTCGACCTGGCCCGAGCCGACGAGTTGCGGAACGAGGGCGGTATAGGCGAAGCGGCCGAGGCCGATGCCGGTGAAGGTCGCGCAAAATCCAGGAAGCGCGCTCAAGAACCAGCGGGAAGGCTGCTGTGAAGACGGTTCCGTCGACCGGCTCAATCCGCATCTCCCTGCCATGCGCTGGGGTTCGTCCCCGATGGCAGACTAGCCGTCGCGCGGATGGCTCAGCCGCGATTTTCCGGCATGTGCGGCATGTCTCAGGTTCGCGGTCTCAGGTTTGTGAAGGATCGCTTTCCAGCACGCTCATCAGCAACAGGCGATAGGCCTGGACCGGACGGGTCGCCAGGCCGGTGATCTTCGCGCGGTCATCCCACAGCCGCAGCCGCACCGCGTCGGCGCCCAGCGGGGCGGCGATGAAATTCGCCGCTTCCTCGCTGGTGAAGGGACCGCCCTGCAATGCCAGGCTGCGCTTGGAGCCGTCGGAAAGGCTGTCGTAATAGGTGGGGTCGGTCGCACAGAGATAGCGCTTGGCCGCGACATGCAGCCGGACCGGCTCGGTCACCGCCGGGCCGAACAGGCTGGCCAGGAACACCGAGCCGATCGCCTCGTGCCGGGCATCGATGCCGCGTTCGGCGATATCCTCGCCGCCGGAATGCAGCAGATGGCCGACATCGTGCAGCAACGCGGCCACGACCAGCGGGGCGGCGGCCCCCTCGGCGACCGCGAGTTCGGCCGATTGCAGCGCATGGGCGGTCTGGCTGACCCCTTCGCCGAAATAGGCTTCGTCGCCACGCTGGGTGAACAGGTCGATCAGCTTGTCCGCCGGATGCTTCATGTCGTCTCCTTGAGGCGTGCGTTCTCACACGTTTCGCCGGCAATGGCGAAGGCTAGGGGAACCAAGTTACGCCGCTCGCGATGACAGTTATGCGAAAGGCGAGACGAACCACCAGCCAATCTGGGCGTCATATCCGCGCATGCCGTCTGGCCACTACCCTCCGGGGCCGCCTTGGCTTAAACTTCGTCCGCCGTATCGGAGGATTGTCGAGCGCCATGTCCATCGAAATCACCCCCCCGAAGCGTCCGGCCGGCCAGACGCCGCGTCCGGTCGTGCTGTGCATCCTCGATGGCTGGGGCCAACGCGCCGCGGCCGACGACAACAGCGTCACCCTGGCGCGCGCGCCGACTTGGCATCGTCTTTGGGCGCATTCGCCCCATGCCTTGCTGGAAGCGAGCGCGCTCGATGTCGGATTGCCGGAAGGCCAGATGGGCAATTCGGAGGTCGGCCATATGAATTTGGGCGCCGGCCGGGTGGTGATGCAGGAGCTGCCGCGCATCGATCAGGCGGTGCGTGACGGATCGCTCGCCAAGAACGAGACGCTCGGCAAGTTCATCGCGACGCTGAAATCGACCGGCGGCACCGCCCATTTGTTGGGCCTGCTCTCGCCCGGTGGGGTGCATGCCCATCAGCGGCATATCGCGGCCCTGGCGCGGATCGTCGCCGAAGCCGGCGTCCCGGTTGCCGTGCATGCCTTCCTCGACGGCCGTGACACCCCGCCCAAGAGTGCCGAGGGCTATCTGGCGGATTTCGTCGCCGACACCAAGGTAGCCTCCGGGGCGGCACCGATCCGGATCGCCACGGTGATCGGCCGGTTCTATGCGATGGACCGCGACAACCGCTGGGATCGCGTGGCGGCGGCCTATCGGGCGATGGTATCGGCAGGTGCCGGGCAAAAAGCCGCCGATGCGGCAGCGGCGGTCGCCGCGGGGTATGAGCGGGGTGAGACCGACGAATTCGTGGCACCGACCATCATTGGCGACTATGCCGGCATGGCCGATGGCGACGGTATCCTGATGGCGAATTTCCGGTCCGATCGGGCGCGCGAGATCCTCGCCGCCCTGCTCGATCCGAAATTCGAGGGCTTCGCTCGGGACCGCGTCGTCAAGACCGCCGCGGCACTGGGGATGGTCGAATATTCGAGTGCGCTGCAGCCGCTGATCGGTACGATTTTCGAGGCGGATCGGTTGCAGGACGTGTTCGGCGAGGTGATCAGCCGGGCCGGGCTGCATCAACTGCGCATCGCCGAGACCGAAAAATACGCGCATGTCACGTTCTTCTTCAATGGCGGGCGCGAGACGGTGTTTCCCGGCGAGGAACGCATCCTGGTGCCTTCGCCCAAGGTCGCCACCTATGATCTGCAACCGGAAATGTCGGCGCCCGAGGTGACCGATAAATTGGTCGAGGCGATCGGCTCGGGCCGCTTCGATGTGGTCGTCGTGAACTACGCGAACACCGACATGGTTGGCCATTCCGGTGATATCGCGGCCGCCGTCAAGGCGGTCGAGGCGGTCGATACCTGCCTCGGCCGGCTGGTCGACGCGGTTACCGCCGCCGGCGGGACCATGCTGGTCACCGCCGATCACGGCAATGCCGAGCAGATGCGCGACCCGGAAACCGGCGAACCGCATACCGCCCATACTACTAATCCGGTGCCATTGGTGTTGGTCAACGCGCCAGCCGGCCACGACCAAATCTTCGGCGGCCGACTCGCCGATATCGCGCCGACATTGCTGGAACTGCTGGGCCTGGCGCAGCCTCGGGCGATGACCGGCCGTTCGCTGTTGCATCCCGCCGACGAGGCCATTGCCGGACGCCGCGCCGCTGGTTGACCGGTTATCCCTACCGAGCCTTGGCGACCGCTCCGGGAGGGGGCGGGCGATGTGCCGGCTTGCCGCCGCGATGGCGCTTGTCGGGTCTCTGGTGCTGCTGTCGCCCTTGGCCAGCGCGGCGGCCGATTCCGATCCCGAGGCACGCCTCAAGAGTCTCGAACGCAGTGCCGAGGAAACCCGGCAGAATAACGCGCGGCTGGAGACCCAGGCGGCGGCCCTCGCCGGTGAGCTCGCCAAGCTGCAGGCCGATAGCGTCGCCGCCGCCACGACCGCTCAGGGCCTGGAATCCGCCGTCTCCGATCTGGAGGCCGAGCTGCAGGCCCTATCGGTCGACGAACAGGCCAAGGCGACGGCGCTGGCCGACAGCCGTGCCCGGCAGCAGCAATTGCTGCAGGCGTTGCAGCGGTTGGCGTTGAACCCGCCCGAAGCGATGCTCTTCATGCCCGGCAACCCGGTAGACCGGGCGCGGGGGGCCATGCTGCTCAGCGCCGCGGCACCGGAGATCGACCGGCAGGCCAAGCAACTCGCGGTCGAGATCGACGACCTGGCTTTCGTTCGGACGTCGATCGACCGCAAGCGCAACGAGCTGTTGGCCAAGACCGCGTCGCTCGACGTCGAGCGACGGCGCATCGCCGGTTTGATCAAGCGCAAGGGCGAGTTGCAGGATCAGGCGCGCCAGGGGGCCGAGCAGCAATCCAAGCGGCTGGTGGCCCTGACCAGCCAAGCCAACGACATCAAGGACCTGATCCAGCGGCTGGAGCAGGAACAACGGGAACGTCAGGCGCGCGCCGAACAGCGGCAGGCCGAATTGAAGGCCGCGGCCGAGGAGCGCGCCCGCGCGGAGGCGGTGGCACGTGCGCGGGTTTTGGCGGAAATCCAGGCCCGGGACGCCGCGGAACGGGCGCTGACCGAGCAACAGAATAAGGCTCAGCTCGCCGCCGAGGCCACCGCTCGATCGGCGGCGGAGGCCGGCAAGCAAGCGCTGGTCCCGGTGCCCGCCGCGGCACCGGCGGCGCCTTCAAGCGCCGCTGCGCAAACCCAGATCGCCGCCGCGCCGGTCGATCAACAACCGCGCGCGACACCGCCAAGCAAAGCGGCGGACTCGGCGACCCCGGTCGCCGCTCGACCGCTGCAGCTCGGTCAACCCAAGGAGACGCGGCCGTTCGAGACGGCGGCGCGAGGTGCTATGCTGTATCCGGTGGCCGGCCGGGTCACCAGGCGGTACGGTGAGGAAGACGCGTTCGGCGGCTCCGCCAAGGGTTTGAGCATCGGTACCCGTGCCGGTGCGCAGGTCGTCGCACCGTTCGACGGCCAGATCATGTTCGCTGGACCCTTCAAAGGGTACGGGCAAATCTTGATCATCGATCACGGCGGGGGATATCATTCGTTGTTGGCTGGCATGGATGAGATCGACGGCGTGGTAAACCAATGGGTGGTCGCTGGCGAGCCGGTCGGGTCGATGGGTGCGGACAGCCAAACCCCAAGCCTATATCTCGAACTACGTCGGCAAGGTCAGCCTATAAATCCGCTGCCGTGGCTGGCGGCTCGTGCTGGAAAAGTGAGTGGATGATGCGGCAAGTCAGGTATGCGGCAGTTGCCGCGGTTATAGCGTTCCTTTCGCCGCTGCCCGCCGGCCAAGCCGCGCAAAATAATTCCGAGACATTCAAACAGCTGCAACTGTTCGGCGATGTGTTCGAGCGGGTGCGCCAGGACTATGTCGAGCCGGTGACCGACGAACAACTGATCGAATCGGCGATCAGCGGCATGCTGAGTTCGCTTGACCCGCATTCAAGCTATCTCAATGCCAAGAACTTCAAGGACATGCAGGTCCAGACACGGGGTGAGTTCGGCGGTCTCGGCCTTGAGGTGTCGCAAGAGAATGGCATGCTGAAGGTGGTCTCGCCGATCGACAATACGCCGGCGGCCAAGGCGGGTATCAAGCCGGGTGATCTCATCGTCCAGATCGACGGCGAATCGACCGCCAACCTGTCGCTGACCGAAGCCGTCGACAAGATGCGCGGACCGGCGAACAGCTCGATCAAAGTGACGATCCGGCGCGAACAGCTGGACCCGTTCGACGTGACGATGACGCGCGAGATCATCAAGGTGCCGTCGGTCAGCTATCACATGGAAAGCAACAATGTCGGCTATGTCCGCATTTCCAGCTTTAGCGAGCAGACCGATTCCGGTCTCACCAGCGCGCTGGCCGATCTGAAGCAAAAGGCCTCCGGCAAGCTTAATGGCCTGGTGCTGGATCTGCGCAACAATCCTGGCGGCCTGCTCGATCAGGCGATCGCCGTGTCGAGCGACTTCCTCGATCGGGGCGAGGTCGTCTCGACGCGCGGCCGCCGGCCGGAGGATGTGCAGCGCTTCAACGCCAAGCAGCATGATCTGCTGGAAGGCAAGCCGATGGTCCTGCTGATCAACGGCGGCTCGGCCTCCGCATCCGAGATCGTCGCCGGCGCCTTGCAGGATCACCATCGCGCGTTGCTGCTCGGCACCAAATCCTTCGGCAAGGGTTCGGTCCAGACCATCATGCCGGTGGCCGGCGGCGGCGCCATGCGGTTGACCACCGCGCGGTATTACACGCCGTCGGGCCGTTCGATTCAGGCGAAGGGGATCGATCCGGATATCGTGGTCGAGCCCGCCAAGATCGAGCGAATCGAGCAAGGCGACATCCGGCACGAGGCGGATCTTAAGGGGGCTCTCAAGAACACCGACCCGGACGCCGCGGCCAAGACCGCGGCCGTGCCGCCCGGCACCACCCCGGCAACGCCGCCGGCTGGGCCGAAAACGGTCGATCCGACGGTGATCGGCACCTCGCAGGATTATCAGTTGACCCGCGCCGTCGATCTGCTGCGTGGCATGGCATTGCTGAGCTCACGCGCCGTCGACTGATCGATGGCCGATACAAGCACGTTGGATTAGTGGGGATTGGTCGGTGAAGTGGCGGTAAAAGGCGGCGCACGCCCGACCAGGAACTCGGTGGACTAATGCTCAAGCTTGTTGCGCTGGGTTTGGTGGCGGCCCTGGCGGTTCTCGTCATCGGGCTGCAGATCGCCGGGCCGCCGTCCGCCGGTATCGCCTCGGCCCGGCTGCCGCCGGAGGTCACCGTCCCGCTGCCGCCGATCGAGGCGGAGGCCGAAGGCGACAAACCCGCGACGGACGGCAAGGGCGAACAGGTGGCTGCCGCCGGTGCCGGGAAGCCGGTGCCACCCGGTGGCGTGCCGGCCACCGGCCCGGTTCCGATCCCGCCGGCCTTGCCATCGACGCCGCCACCAGCCGCCAAATCTAAGCCGCTGTCGCCGGCGCCCGACCAGAGTCTGATCGAGAAGTCCAAGGATGGAGCGTTCCTGCCGGTGATCGGTCGCGACGGGCGGCAGGCTTGGCAGGTCTATGCCCGACCGTTCGATGTCACCAATCAGCGGCCACGCGTCGCCATCGTGATCACCGGCCTCGGTATTGGCGCCGCCGAGACGGCGGCCGCGATCAACCAGCTCCCCGGCGCGGTGTCGCTCGCCTTCACGCCGCATTCGCGCCGATTGAGCGAATGGGTCGACCTCGCCCGGGCCGCCGGCCATGAGGTGTTGCTCAATCTGCCGATGGAGCCGGTCGACTATCCGAGGATCGATCCCGGCCTCAACACGCTGCTGTCCTCGCTCGATCGCACCGAAAACCTGCAGCGACTGAACTGGGTGCTGAGCCAGACCAGCGGTTATGTCGGTGTGGTGAGCTATATGGGATCGCGTTTCGAGACGTCGCGCGACGATCTAAAGCCGATTCTGGAGGCGTTGAAATCGCGCGGGCTGTTGTTCGTCGACAACCGGGCGACCACGCAGACCGTCGCCGTCGGCATCGCGACCGACCTGAAACTGCCGCTGGCCACCAATAACCGCTTCATCGATTCGGACGCGTCGCGCGCCGCGATCGACAAGCGGCTGGCGGAACTCGAGGATATTGCCAAGAAACAGGGGGTCGCGGTCGGGCTCGGCAATGCGTTTCCCGTGACCATCGAGCGTCTGGCAGCCTGGGCGCAGGATCTAGATAGTCGGGGCGTGACCCTGGCCCCGGTATCCGCCACGGTCGTGCATTAGCCGGGAGCCGCATGATGACCGATCCAGTTGCCCCCGCTTCAGTCGCTGTCGACCAACCGGATCCGGCCTATCGGCCTGGCGTCGGCTTGATGCTGCTCGATGCGGCCAACCGGGTGTTCGTCGCCCGGCGCATCGATACCGCCGAGGCCGCGTGGCAGATGCCGCAAGGCGGTATCGACGAGGGCGAGACGCCGGTGCAAGCGGCGTTGCGTGAGATGCTGGAGGAAATCGGCACGTCCGCGGCCGAGATCCTGTTCGAAAGCCGGGGCTGGTATACCTACGATCTGCCGGCCGACCTCGCCGGCAAGCTGTGGCGCGGACGGTATCGGGGGCAAACCCAGAAATGGTTCGCCTTGCGCTTCACCGGCCGGGATGCCGACATCGATCTCGCGACCGAGCATCCGGAGTTCGATGCCTGGCGCTGGGCGGCACTCGACGAAGTCACCGATCTCATCGTGCCGTGGAAACGCCCGCTCTACGCCGCCGTCGTGGCGGAATTCAAGGACCGGCTCACGACGCTTCCGGCCGCGCGGCTGCCATCTTAAAGACGATTACCCGCGCCAAGGTGAAATTGCTGCACATCCCGGCGATCGATCCAGCCGCGACGCCGAGGATCGAAAGGAGTGGCCCGCGTGTCGGCACAAGCGACAGCAATACCGCGTAGGTGCCGAGATTGAGGATGGCTCCGACCAAATTGACCGCCAGATAGCGCAGCCATTCGACGCCGACCGCATCGCTCGCGCCATGCCTGAAGGTAAAGCGTCGGTTCAGGTACCAGGCGGCGCTCGCGGCGCAGAGGAACGAGCATGCCCGTGCCGCGTAGGCATTGGCGCCGAGCCCGGTCAGGCCCAGCAAGAGGCTCGCATCGATCAGAAAACCGAGGGTACCGATCAGGCCAAAGCTGCCCACTTGCCGCAGCAGGGGAGCGTATTTGATCAGCTTGGAACGCATCAGACGGATCGATCCCCGGCGAATAAGGCCGGTCCCGGCGCCGGCTGAGCCAGGTACTGGAAGCGCTTCGCTTCGCGTCGACCGCGGGTCACCGAATCGAGGATCAGGCCGCAGGCCAAGCTAAGATAGGCATGGAGCAGCAGGCCGGTCGCCAGCAATGCCGTCGGCAATCGGGGGACCAGGCCGGTCTGTAGCCAGATTGCGACCACCGGCCATCCCAGCAACAATCCGGTGATCGCCAAAGCCGCGGCGAGGCCGAGGAAAAACGGCATGGGCCGCTCCTCCTTGACTAGGACGAGGATGGTGCGGAGGATCCTGAAGCCGTCGCGCCAGGTGTTGAGCTTGCTGATGGAGCCTGGTGGCCGTTCCTTGTACCGGCTCGCCACCTCCGCCACCGGCATGCCGAGGGCCAGCGCATGAACGGTCAATTCCGTCTCGACTTCGAAGCCTGATGCGAGGGCCGGAAAGGATTTCACGAACCGGCGCGACAGCACCTTGTAGCCGGAGAGCATGTCGTCGAAGCGCGCACCGAAGGTCCGGCCGACCATGCCGCTCAGCACGCGATTACCCCATTCGTGCCCGGCCCGTATGTCGCGGCGCCCGTGCTGATCCGCCGGCAATTCACGATGTCCAGCCGGCGGTTCAGCAGATGCTGCACCAGTCGGGGGGCGTCTTCGGCATCATAAGTGTCGTCGGCGTCGACCAGGACATACACATCGGCGTCGATGTCGGCGAACAACCGCCGGACGACATGGCCCTTGCCTTGCGCGCTCTCGTGAAGTACGGCCGCGCCAGCCATCTCGGCGAGTTCGACCGATCGGTCGCTCGAATTATTGTCATAGACGGCGATCAGGGCGTCGGGCAGGGCGCGTCGAAAATCGCTCACTACCTTGCCGATGGTGGTCGCCTCGTTGAAACAAGGGATCAGCACGGCGACGCGTGGCCAGTGCGCATGTTCCATGGGGCCGGCGACGACGGATGCAAGGCTGCTGACAGCCCCCGCCGCGCTCACTCCGGTCCTCGCCGCCCGCTCGTCGCCACGGTCATCGTGCCGATTTGCCAGTCCAGTTCGGGAATGCCCATTGGCGCACCACTTTGAAGCCGTCGGGCTGTCGTTCCAGTAAATAGCTCACACTGGGCGACAGCTGCAATCCGAACAAATCGCCCGCGCCGGGAATGCCTTCAAAAACCCAGACCTCGGGTGCCGCCAGAATCGCTTTTGCCGTCGCGGCATCTGGTTGTCCCGAGATCACGGTGACCTGCGGCCGATAGGCGGCGTTGCCGACACGTTCGGCGACCAACAACTGATAGCGGATCGAGATCAGGTTCGAGCTGTCGCCGTCGAGATCGACCATCGTGATGGCCGGCACATCCGGCGTCAGCATCGCGATGTCATGGCCGGTGGCGCGCAGATAGGGGACATGGGTCGCGACATCGATCCGCAGCCATCGGATCGTCGCGAACGGCAGGATCAGCGCCAGAACGATCAGGATTGTCCCGGCGACGCGGCTCCGGCGCAGGCCGTCCCACCATCGCGCCGGCGGCAAGCAGATCCCGGCGATCACCAGCGGCAGACCGACATGGGTCGAATACCGCCAGAACGACGTCGCCTGGGCGGCCTCCACGGCCATGAAGCTCGCCGCCAGATAGGCGACGATCAGGAACGCGGTATTGCCGGCACCGATCGCGGCGCCGATCACCAACCCCGCGCGCTGCAGCGGCGTGAACCAGCGCGGCCGTAGCACGGTCGCCAAGGCGCCCAGCGTTACGATCAGCATTAGTCCGAACAGCCCGCCCTTGTTTAGGGCGATGGTTGCGACGGTGCGCAAGGTCTCCGGCAGCTCCGCCCAATGCCAGGCGGCGAATGGCAGCAGCGAAAAATCGCCGGCCGGCATCTCGGCACCGGCGTAATGCCGCCACAGCAGCATCGTTGCCAGGGGGGCCGGCAGCATCCAGAACAGGGCGGCGGGCCGCACCGCTCGGCCGCGCCAGAGTTCGATCAGTGCCGCGGCGACGATGCCGATAGCGAACAGAAAAAACAGCACGAAGGCATCTTGGCGCAGGCTGACGAGAGCGGCGCAGCACCACCCGCAGACGATGATGCTTCGCCGCCCAGCTTTCGCCCCCCCGCCCTCGGATGCACCGAACCA
>Ga0179596_10000301_pt1 | contig 17306 bp, 14 predicted proteins | sample CZODoug1_1_08_16_FD_155494 | JGI IMG/M metagenome (GOLD analysis project Ga0179596, IMG submission 155494) | Vadose zone soil fungal communities from Angelo Coast Range Reserve, California, USA - CZODoug1_1_08_16fungal (Illumina Assembly) | ecosystem: Environmental > Terrestrial > Soil > Vadose...
CCTTCTGCACAACTTGCTTCGGGGCCTCTTCGCCGTGGATTCGTCCGGAAATGCTCATGTTGTCGGCCGGATGCTCAAACAAGAGAACATTGATGATCTTCGGATCGGATCCGATAGACTCGTGAGTGACCTTAACGATGTCACGGATCAACTGTGTCTTGCGGGCCTTCGTAAGGCCGGTGGCGATATGACACTCGATATAGGGCATGGTTACCTCCGATCTCTTATTTCAATCGAGCGATCAGCTCTTTATCGTTGGCGTTGCCTTCGACGAACTCAGGCAGATGTTGCCCGTGCTCCACGAAGTTGATGCCTCGCCCTTCCCTGATAACAAAAAAGATATTGTCGGCAGATTCACCAGTCGCTTCGCTGATGACGCGCAGCAGGCCGCCTGAAAGAGCGCGTTTCTGCTCGTCCGAGCGGCCGTACCGCATGTCGCAAGAGATCATTGACATTGGGATCCTCCCTGAGTTGGCGTGAACTATTGAATTCCGGGATGCGATGCCGGATAGACGGCCTTGGGATCAACTTTCCCAAGGAGACCCATCAAATCAGCGATCGGCCGCTCGTCGATTTTCATAACTGCTTCGACGATGTTGTGGCGTAGTGCGGCGTCCGCAAAGGGTTCGCTGAGCCAGTTGAACTTCTCGACCGCACGCTCCCATGACAATGGATTACCGAGACCACCTTCGTATCCCAATTGTTCGCGATTGAGAGTGCGACCATCCTTGGTTTTGATGACAATACGCGTGTTCAATTCGTGCGGGTATTTTGCGGTGAAGGCATCGTCCGGACGAATCTCCACCCGGTTCAGCAGGGCCTGAGCATCCGCGGCCTGGACACGCGACTGCTCAAGCTGGGCCGGTCCGACCTCGTCGTCCAGAAGCGCTGCCGCGATCAGGTATTTCAGATTGTAATCCGCTTGTTCCTTCGTCTGCGGCCTATCCTTTGGGCCGAATGCGCCTCCACCCGCAATGTCGAATCCCGATTGGAAGATGTCGCACCGGACGGTCTCGATATCCTCGACTATCAAGCCATTGTCGCGCTTCAACTTGAGCACGGCTTCCAGAACCGGTTGGCCGTGAATTAGCGAGCAGAACTTCTTCATGATCGTACTCTTGACGATCTCAAGAGAGTCGTTTGACCAGTCAATGTCGATCTTTTGGTCGAACATCCGCAGCAAACCGTTTGGACCCTCGAAAAGTCCGGACGGACCGGTGAAACCCCGCTTGGCGAGCGATGCGGAATAGACCGCCCGCATGCCAGTCATTCCGGGAGAGAAACCCTTCCACTGCGATACCGGTTCGACGTGGACGCAGGTGAGGGAAATGTTGTCGACGGTTGCAATCGAGATCGCATGCGCGATCTGCTCGTCGGTCAGTCCTAACAGCTTTCCTGCTCCCGCGGCGGCAGAGATTGCAAGCTGAATGGCATGGTTGAATCCCTTTGCCATCACAGGCACTACGGCGGTGAACCGGCACTGGATCTCATAGGCGACCGCAAGGGCAAGCATGAAGTCCTCGCCAGACGCCTTTGCGTGCTCCGCAGCAGCCAGGATGGCGCCGAAATTGTCACTGGGATGACACAGTCCGCCTGGCGACATGTAGCTGTCGAGCAGGTCGACATATCTGACCAGCCCAGAGTTGTACAACGCCGCCTGATCCGGCGCCGTCTTACCGCCGCCAATCAACGTGCACGATCCGCCGGACCGATACTCCGCAAACTGTTCGCGCAACGCTGCGAACGGCGCTCCCGGAAGCGCAGAGATCGCGCATCCTAAGCTATCCAGAATGTTTCGTTTGTAGAGCTTGCGCGCGTCGGGTTTCAGCGATGTCGAAACAGCCCGGTCGGCAAAGCCGGCGATCGTACTTACCGTAGAGGGGGATGTCGCATTTTTCATCAGCATGTGAGCGTCCTTGGCCGAGTCCAGTGCGATTGATCTGGTTCTGTCGCGTGCGAGGAACCGTGCCCCCATCAATTGCGATCATCAAACGAATAGATTCGAGAGGGCAATCTGTGCCGCAGATTGCTCGAGTTGGCGTGGAAATCGCATGATGATGCGACCTACATCACCTGACAAAACCAAGGCGTCCGCAGCGCCGAAGGCGTGTCGTTGCGTCGACTGAAAAGGAAAAATGAATGTCAATCTACTGGTCGGAGGGTCGCTATTATTTCGCGCCCAACGCAGGTCTCGGGGTTCGGACAGGAAGAAACGAGCGTTGCCTTGTTAGGGTCGGTAGCGATTTCTTGTCCCGATCCGAACCTAACCGCGCGGCGTAACCCGTTCTGTATCAGCGCCTACTTTTCCAATTCGCGAGGTCGCGCCCTGGTGAGCGCTCGGCACCGGGAAATCGTTCGGAGAACTAACCCCTTTGCACCATGTACCGTCTCCGACGGGCAAGGCTATTCGGCAGCTAAATGCAATTCAGCATCCGGTCGTACAATCTGAAGGAAGGCCGAGAGCGCACTGGACACGTAGGCGTCCGTGCGCCGAATGAACACAGTCTGCACTTCAGCAAACTCGGGGGCCAGTTCATGCACCGCGACCTGGCCGTCCCGCCAAGCCGCGGCAACGATACCCTTTGGCAACAAGGTGATTCCGACGCCCGCGGCCACACAGCCCAGAATCGCATCGATCGAACCGAATTCCAGGGGCTGTGCAACGAGTATTCCAGCCTTGCTCAACAGATTGTCCAGCCTTATTCGATATGAGCAACCAACGCGGAAGACGATGGTTTTCAGCTCGGTTATGGAGGGAAGATCCTCAAGGGCGCGAATTGAACGAGGAGTTACCAAGACAAGCTCTTCGCGAAAGACGCTCTCCTGTTGCAAATCCGGATGGTCGACCGGCCCCGCAACAAACGCGCCCTCAAGTCTGCATTCAACAACATCCTCAATGAGACTACAGGTCGTTCCCGTCGTGACTACGGGCCGGACCTTTGGGTAAGCTTTTGTAAAGCTTGCGAGCACTGACGGGAGCCGAAGCGCCGCAGTCGTTTCCAGGGTGCCGACTTCCAGCACACCACTCGGAACGCCGTCATCCCTTGCAGCGGCCTTGGCGTCGCTAAGCAGCCTGGATATGCGTGCCGAAAAGGGGAGCATACGGCGCCCAGCAGGAGTGATCTTCACGCCGCGTGCATGCCGCTGGAATAGAAGAACACCAAGCTCGAGCTCCAACGCCCTCACACGCGCAGTGACGTTGGATTGCACAGTGTTTAGCTCGGCCGCCGCTCGATTCATGCTGCCGTGCCGGGCAACTGCCTCAAAGACTTTCAGATCGGTTGCGTCCATGAGGGCCCTATCTTCAAAAGTGAGGGGTTCGGCGTTAACGCGCTTGAACTAATGATTATCATGATCGAAGTTGCTCGTTTTACAAGCCTGAATCCAAGTCTCTTCTGTCAAATTTCGGACAGGGATAGGTTATGAGGAGGTATCTTCAGAAATAATACCGTTATCTCCAAGACAGATATCGGTGCGATGGATACGGACGGCAGGTGGGGTAACGAGACCCTGAATGCTGAAGATTTCGCATCCTATCAAATAAGCCGTCGTCGGACGAAAGGAAGCGCTTGAAGCCCTCGCCTGTGGCTTCTTCAATGCGGGCGCGCGTCTAGAGTCCCAACTCGCTCAATGACGGGTGATCGTCAGGCCGACGACCGAGCGGCCAGTGATATTTCCGCTCGCTCTCCCCGATGGGCAGATCGTTTATGCTGGCGATCCGGACGCGCATCAAACCGTTCTCGTCGAACTCCCAATTTTCATTGCCGTAGCTGCGGAACCAGTGGCCGCTATCGTCGCGCCATTCGTAGGCGAAGCGCACGGCGATACGGTTCTCCCGAAATGCCCAGAGCTCCTTGATCAGCCGGTAGTCGAGCTCGCGACTCCACTTGCGCGTCAGGAACGCCTCGATTTCATCGCGGCCTTGCAAAAACTCGACGCGATTGCGCCAGCGACTATCCGGCGTGTAAGCCAGCGCCACTCGCGCGCGATCGCGCGTGTTCCACGCGTCTTCCGCGATGCGTACCTTCTGCGCGGCCGTTTCCGCGGTGAACGGCGGAAGTGGAGGCCGATTCATTTTCAGTTCCTGTATGTCCGTGCCAAAAAGGATCGCGATAGGTCAACGCCAGGGAGTGTCAGCCTCAGACCAGCGTCGTTTCGACGGCGATGTTCCCGTGCGTTGCTCGCGAATAGGGACACACCTGGTGGGCCGCCTCGACAAGTCGCTGCGCCGTCGCGCGCTCCATCCCCGGCAGGCTCACGTAGAGGCGAGCCGCCAAGCTGAAGGCGCCCCCTTCGGGACCGAGATCGATCTCGGCGTCGACCGCGTGATCGGCCGGCAGCGTAATCTTCATGTTGCGCGCGGCGAACTCCATCGCCGAATCGAAGCACGCGGACCAGCCGGCCGCGAAGAGCTGCTCCGGGTTGGTGCCGGTGCCCGGGCTGCCGGGTCGCGACAGCTTGACCTCGAGGCGGCCGTCGGAACTGCGCGACATGCCGGTGCGCCCGCCTGTGGTGTGGGCCTTCGCGGTGTACAGCACTTTCTCGAGTCGATTCATAACGTTCTCCTTCATGAAGAGCCCAGGCGCCTGGACGCCTTGCGAAGCTCGGTTGCGATAGACGAAGTTGCGTGGCTCTGCACATAGCTGTTGTGCGGCGGCCCCAAATAGGGGAACTCGGCAAGCAGATCGATGTGGGGCCCGACCTTGTCACCAGTCACCTTTCCGTTGGTGAGGACAGCCAGAAAGGCATCGGCGACATCGTCGGTAAGCGTACGGCCATTGCTCGGAAAAGACGCGGGACGCGTCGGGTCGTAGGACAGCATGTCGGGCAGCAGTGTTTCCGCCACCCGCCTTGCTTCCTCCGGCGCATAGCCGCCGGTGTGCTCCAGCGCATGCGCGAAGACGGCGATGAAACGGGCATCGTTCGCCGGCTCGCCCGCGTGGTAGCCATCTCGCTCCGAGCCGACGAGAAAGACCGCTTGCGCGGGTAACGCGCCCCGGTCCGCCTGGACCCAAACCCCGCCCGCGCCGTCCAGCGTGCGCGCCCATAGGCCGACTCGTTCGGGTCCAAGGGCAGAGTTGGGCATTTCCAGCGCGATGCTGCACACGTCCTTGTCGATGAAGAAATCGTCGCCGGTGAACTGCAGATCGTTCAACGCCCCCCGCGTATCGAAGAAGAAGGGATCGCTGCGCCAGCCCGCGAAGAAGCGGTAGCGGCCGGCCTCCGTAACGCGCGCGTCCCGACCCGTCGACACAGGTGCTGCTTCGATCACGACCTGGCCGCTGTCACCCGTTTCGGCGGCCTGCGCACCCTCGACGCGCCGCACGGTCGCGGTTTGCGGGCCGTCCGCGGAGGACGAGAAGCGCACCCGATATGCGATGTCGGCGACGGCATCGCCATTCGTATCGATCTTGAGCTCGTACAACGCCTCGGACGCGAACGGCACGCGCGTGGTGGACCCCGGCGGGTTCACGACGGCGGAAGGATGGACGTTCATGATCAGGATCGATTTGTCCGCCTCGCCTGGCTTGGGGAAGGCATACAAATCCGTGAGGTCCAGGCGCGCGTCTCCATGCGGAAAGCCAAAATCGGGGCCAGAGTAATGGTGCGACATGGATCATTCACTCCGCTGCCGTCATCGTCGGCGCATGAATGCGGCACGAAACGGCTCCCGCGGTAAGCCTCTCCGCGGCCTCATCAACGATGCGGCGCACGACGTCGCCGGCATGGGGAAGATCGTGAATCATGCCGATGGACTCTCCCACCGTCACGTTCGCTATATCGTAGTCACCAACGCGCGACGCCGCCTCAACCTTTGCCAATTCGTCAGCCCGTAGGACCTTGAGCTTCCCTTCTTGGCCGTGCCACTTTTCGATGAATTCGTTCTTTAGAAGCCGCCCAGTGTATCCTTCCGGCCACGCCCTTTGCCTTACGATATCGTACACGCTGGTTCGTATCGTCTCGTCGCCCGAAGCTGCCACCACCTTGGCCTTTGCGTTGGGATGGATAAGTGCCTCCTGTGTCGCCCAAAAACGGCTGCCCATCAGGACCCCCTCGGCGCCCAGCATGAGAGCTGCAGCAAGACCGCGCCCATCCGCGATACCGCCGGCAGCAACTACAATGACATCGGGGGCATGTTTGCTCAGAGCGTCCACCACCGTCGGCACGAACGGCAACGTCGACCGGGCTGTTTGGCCGTGGCCGCCCGCTTCCGTGCCTTGAGCAACGACAACATCGGCCCCGACATCGGCTGCTCGTCGGGCTTGGTCGACGGTATGGACCTGGCAGATGAGAGGCACACCGGCCTGCTTGATGCGGGGCGCGAAAGGCGCAGGATCGGCAAAGGACAACATAATTGCCCGCGAATGACGCTCGATTGCGAAGTCGAGCAAGTCCGGTTGTTGTGCGACAGACCAAGTGATGAAACCACACCCCACGTCGTTGCGCGTGATCTTCGCTGACTCTGTCTCGAACCAGGAACGATCGCCGTATCCGCCGCCAAGCAGGCCGAGACCCCCAGCAGCCGCAACCGCGGCGGCCAAATCCGCGCCCGCAGCGGGCGTCATAGGTGCAAGAATGATTGGATGTTCGATGTCAAAGAACTTTGTCAACCGCGTACTGATCATCACAATCCCTCTCTGGTTTGCGGCCATTCAACTCCCCCTTTTTCGCTACAACGTAGCCGACGCCGCGTGATGCCCCGTGAGGCGGTTGAATGCCGCGTTGTTGCCTCGCGGCGTCGCTTGCAAGGCGAGAAAAATGCGCCTTGAGGCGAGGCACGGCAAAATCCACGAATGCGCGTACCTTCGGAACCGCAAGCCGACCCTGTGGGGAAATGAGGTGCAGGGGCACCGCGGAGTGCTCGTCGTGCGCGAGAAGGATTTGCAGCTTGCCTTCCGAAAGTTGCCCAGCGATGTGATAGGAGAAAAGTCGGGTGATGCCGCGTCCTTCCACGGCTGAGGCAATGGCGCCACGAACGCTATTCACCACGAAGCGTGGCGAGAATTGAACCGAGCGGGGGATCGATGATCCCTTCACCGGCGGAAAGCTCCAGGAATCGACTCCAAAGTGAGTCATCGCAATGATCTTGTGTTTTGCAAGATCAGTAGGCTCCTCGATTTTTGGATGCGTGGACAAATAGCGAGGCGATGCCGCTACGACACGTCGAACCTCGCCCAACCGGATCGCCACGTGTGTGGAATCCGTCAAATGGGCAATTCGCAAAGCAATATCGATGCCCTCATCGATAAGGCTGACCGGCCTATCCAGCAAAAGCAATTTAACCGAAACGGTCGGATAGGCGTCCATAAAGGCGTCCAAAACCGAACGCAAGACGTCTTCACCTGCCGCAACTGGAGCCGTTATTGTCAGCGTGCCGCGCGGAGCCGATCGCTCACCCGCCGCAACAAGGTCAGCTTCTTCGAGATCTGAAATGACGCGGCGGCATACAATCGCGTACCGTTCGCCCGCTTCGCTTAACTTGAACGAACGTGTCGTCCGATGAAGGAGGGTAACGCCAACATGTGCTTCAAGAAAAGCGAGCGCTCGGCTTATCGCAGCAGGAGATCGCCCCAGCTTACGCCCCGCTTTCCTCAAGCCACCCTCGTCGAGGGCCGCAATGAAGACTTTCATAGCGTCGATTCGGTCCACTTCCCTACCACTTGCAATTTGGTCTCAAAACAACGTAGGTGATCGCTTTTACCTGTCGTGAGAAGTTTCCGATGTGCCTGTAAGGATCAAGCATTTGACGATTCCACATATTGAGCGACGGCAGGTTGGGCAAGCCGCCAATCCTCCTCGGGTTCAGCCCTGGCGATTGATACCAGCCAGCAGACAAACAGCGTGAGGGGCACCGTGAACAGTGCCGGCGAGTCGTACGGAAAGATCGCAGGACCAAGACCCAGTACCTTCGACCAGATAGTTGGCCCCATTGCCGTCAAAACAACCGATGAGATAAGGCCGAAGGTGCCGCCAACGACCGCACCACGCGTCGTCAAGCCGTCCCAGTAAATTGCCAAGAGCAGCAGTGGAAAGTTGGCGCTGGCTGCGATCGCTGTGGCAAGTGCAAGGAGGTAGGCGACATTCTGCCCCTCACACGCCAGTCCAAGCAGGATCCCAAGCACTCCCAGCGCCATCGCAGCGACCCGTGATATCCGGAGCCGCATGCGCTCATCGAGCTGCTGACCGGACAGGCCAACAACGAGATCGTTAGCGGCCGAGGAGGCACCCGCTATGAGCAATCCGGAAACCACGGCCAGGATCGTCGCGAACGCAACCGCTGAGATGAAACCCGCCAAAATGCTTCCACCAACGGCCCTCGCCAAGTGGATGGGAGCTAGATTGTTTCCGCCAAACAGCGCGCCGCTGGCGTTAGCATAGGTGGCATCGCTACGGAGGAGCGCGATACTGCCATATCCAATGATAAACAGCATCGCAAAGAACAGGCCAATCAAGCACGTCGCGTAGAAAACCGATACACGCGCTGCTCGCTCGTCACTAACCGTAAAGAAGCGCATTAGGATATGAGGCAGCCCCGCCGTACCAAACAGCACTCCGAAGCCGAGAGACAGGGTTGCGACCGCGTCTTGAGCGAAGCCGCGAATATCCATGATCTTGTTACCGTTTGGATGATTGCTCGCCGCCGTCTTGAATAGGTCCGATACATTGAATCCGAACCTGACCAGCACCAACGTCGCGATCATGGCGCTTCCGCCAATCATCAAAATAGCCTTGATGATCTGAACCCATGTGGCAGCACGCATGCCACCGAGCGTCGAAAACACAATCATAAGGAGGCCGACCATGATGACGGCCGGCCCGTAGCCAATTCCGAACAGCAATGAAATGAGCTCGCCGGCGCCGACCATTTGCGCGACGAGGTAGAAGCTGACGATGACGATGGTGGAAACGCCTGCCAGGATGCGAATAGGCCGCTCTTTCAATCTATAAGTTAGCACGTCTGCGAACGAATACTTCCCCAGGCGACGGAGCGGTTCCGCGACAAGAAACAGAACGATAGGCCAGCTGGCCAGATAGCTCGCGGCAAGGAACATTCCATCCAAACCGGATGCATAGATCGCTCCTGAAAGGCCAAGGAAGGCGCCGGCCGACATATAGTCGCCCGCAATGGCTAAGCCATTCTGGCCTGATGAGATCGAGCTTCCCGCTGTAAGATATTCCGACGAACTCGTTGCACGCCGGGCCGCCCAAAAGCTGATGAGCAGCGTAAGCACCGCGAAGACCACGAAGAACACGATGGTAGAAAACTCAGCCTGGCGAATTTGAGTATCGGGCTGCGCAGAGTACGCCGATCCGCAAACGCCGAAAGTAGATGCAGTCGCAAGAAGAAGCAGCATGCGGTTCCGTGGAATGCGCATCTTTCAATCCCCATGCCGCACGAACACGAACAAGCCTGTCAAAACCACGCTGAAGGCCATGCAGCTCGCCAACGCGATCATCGCTGGGCTGAAGTCAGCTGCAACAACGGCAGTTTGCGTCGCGTGCCGCGCGCGGTGGATCAAAAAGGCCATCATCGCCAAGTATGAAACGATCGTCGCGAGCACCAACCGGAATCGGAGGACTCCCGATCTGTTGGCGGTAACGCGCAACGCAACAACTTCAGTTGCTTTGTACAAATTCGCATCCCTGCATTAGCGTATCTGCCTCGCACGTTTGCGATCGAGCCGTTTCACGCTAGGCAGTGACTGGTGTCGTCATCAAACGCTTTTTCGAGATAGCCATATCTTCTCCGGAGATTGGCGGACTGTTTACTCCGCGTTCGCAGGTTCTGCTGATTGCGTAGCATGGCCACACCGGATCGATTCAGCGCCGCTGATTGACGGTGGCAGAGCTTGGTTCCTGGTCTTATCGTCGCGACAGATAAGGGGTTCAGTTCAAATCGCTTCGCTTGGGAACATCAATTTCATAAGCTCGATTTGAAAGTCGAACTGAATGAAGCCGTCGTGAACCAGTTGCACTCGACTCAATTATTGAAAAGCAGTCATCCGGTCATGCTTGCTGCTTTGGATGTCGGCGCGCGCGTTGCGCGCGTCGCTATTCCAGACAACCAAGGGGTACGCCAGTGAATCGCTTCGAAAAATCAACCACGGCCCGACAAATCCGGCTTGAGCGGCGCTTGCCATCTTATTGGCGCGTTACGTTCGATCATCCGCCGCTTAATATCTTCGGACCCGAAACGATCCCGCAGCTCAATGAGACCATCGTGGCGCTCGAAACCGATGAGCATGTGAAGGTCGTTGTCTTCGATAGCGCCGTCGAAGGCTTCTTCCTCACGCACTATAACTTCCTCGCGCCGCTCGAGGACTCGACAAGCCTGCCTCCCGGACCCACGGGCTTGCAGGCTCTTCCCGACATGCTGGTACGCCTCAGCCGGGCTCCCGTCGTATCCATTGTCTCGATCCGCGGCCGTGCGACCGGGGTCGGAAGCGAGCTTGCGCTGGCCAGCGACATGCGTTTTGCGAGCAGCGAGAAAGCCATTCTGTCGCAATGGGAAGTTGGTGCCGGCCTGGTGCCTGGCGGCGGACCGATGGCTCGGCTGCCTCGCCTGATCGGCCGAGGGCGTGCGCTCGAAGTGCTGCTCGGTGCTGACGATGTTCGCGGCGAACTCGCCGAGCGTTACGGTTACGTCAATCGATCCCTGCCGGACTCCGAACTCGATGCGTTTGTCGATGCGCTGGCAAGACGGATCGCATCGTTCGACAAGGGGGCGATCGCTGACACCAAGCGTTTGGTTGACGTAGCAAGCCTGCCGTCCGACGCGGAAATCTCACTTGAATGGGACGCTTTCCTCGCCTCGCTGGACCGCCCCGCCAGCCAGCTCAGAATCAAGGCGCTGATGGAGCGCGGCTTCCATCGCCCCGGCGATGTCGAAGATCGGCTCGGATATCATGTCGGCCAGCTAGGCGGCTGAGAAGATCCCGCCGGTCGCTTCCAAACGAACGGCGCACGTCGCGCGTGCGCGCCGCCTCTCGCAACAAGGAGACATTATGACTGAACGACCCCAGAAGGAAGGCGGCCGACCATCGGCGCCACCGGAAGGCTTTTCCAGGCGCGACGCCCTTTCGCTTGCCACAGCGACTCTTGCCGCGCCGCTGCTGCCAGCATTCGTAAACGCGGCACAGGGGGCAGAGACCTCAAGCATCGGCCACGACAATAACAATAGGAGTAAGCCCATGAGTTTCGTCAAGGTTGGAGACGAAAATTCCACGCCCATCGAGATCTACTACGAGGATCATGGTTCGGGCCCGCCGGTCGTCCTCATTCACGGTTGGCCTTTGAACGGCGACGCGTGGGAAAAGCAGGTCAGCGCGTTGTTGGCCGCCGGCCATCGGGTCATCACATACGATCGACGCGGCTTTGGCCGGTCAAGCAAGCCAGGCATCGGATACAACTACGATACCTTCGCGTCCGACCTCAACATCTTGTTGAACACACTGAATCTCACCGATGTCTCGCTGGTCGGACACTCCATGGGGACGGGCGAGATTACCCGCTACATCGGCAAGTATGGCACGAAGCGGCTGCGGAAGACCGTGCTGATCGGTACGCTTGGGCCCTACCTGTTAAAGGCGGCGGACAATCCGGACGGCGTGCCAGCAAGTGTATTCGATGAGGTCCGTGCCGGGATCAAAGCCGACCGGCCCGCCGCAGTAATGGAGTTCCTAAAGAATTTCTACAGCGTTGGCGGCCCGGACGGAAAGCTAGTCAGCGAACGCGTGATTGAGGCGAATTGGACGGTCGCAATGGGCGCGTCACCCATCGGCACGTTGGCTTGCGTCGACTCTTGGGTTGAGGACTTTCGGAAGGACATCGCACGCAACGACGTGCCGACAATGATCATACACGGCGATAATGATCGCATTCTACCGGCTGATGCAACGTCTCGGCGGCAAGCGAAGCTCATTAAGAACGTCAAGTACGTGGAAATCAAAGGCGGATCGCACGGCATAACGTGGACGCGCGCGGAGGAAATCAATGCCGCGCTCGTGGGATTCCTCGCATAGCAAGCGGTCTTTTCACATCGTTCGAAAGGTGATCATGAGTTTTGCAATCAAAGTCAACGATAATACCCACAGTGTCGACGTCGACGGCGACACGCCGCTGCTATGGGTGCTGCGAGACGTACTCGGTATGACCGGCACCAAATTCGGGTGCGGCATCGCGCAGTGCGGCGCGTGCACCGTACATATTGATGGCATCGCGACGCGTTCCTGCGTCACCAGCATCGAAAGTCTCGGCAAATCGCAGATCACGACAATCGAGGCGATCGGCAACACGCCGGCAGGCGCCAAGATCCAGAAAGCCTGGCTTGACCATGAGGTCGTCCAGTGCGGCTACTGCCAGTCGGGACAGATCATGTCGGCTTCGGCGCTTCTGGCAAGCAATCCACATCCGAGCAATGCCGACATCGATGACGCCATGAGCGGCAACATCTGCCGCTGCGGAACCTATGTGCGTATCCGCGAAGCGATCAACCTCGCCGCGCAGACGAATGAAAAACGAGGCTGACCATGATCCCTGATCGCATTGCTTTTTGCGCTTCTGACACTAACCTGTCGCGGCGCAGCTTTCTGGGCACCAGCGCAGCCATTGGCGGCGGCCTGATGCTGAGCCTGACCCTGCCTCTCGGCCGAAGCGAAGCTGCCAGTTCCGATAGTTTTGCACCGAACGCCTTTATTCGTATCGGCAGCGACAGCCAGGTCGTCCTGACCATGCCCTATGTCGAAATGGGGCAAGGCACTTACACATCGATCCCGATGCTGATCGCCGAAGAGCTCGATGTGAGCCTGAAACAGGTGTGGCTCGAGCACGCACCACCGAACGAGAAGCTCTATGCCAACCCGCTGCTCGGCGTTCAGGCGACCGGCAATTCAAACGCGATGCGCGGCGCGTGGAAGCCGTTGCGCGAAGCGGGCGCCACCGCAAGGATAATGCTGGTCGCGGCGGCTACCAAGCGTTGGGGCGTCGATGCAAAATCATGCCGCACAGAGGACGGCGAGGTGATCCACGTGCCGACCGGTCGCCGCCTGAAATACGGTGAGGTTGTCGCTGACGCAGCAAACATGCCCGTTCCCGGAAACGTCACGCTGAAGTCCCCGGGAGATTTCAAGCTCATCGGCACGCGGGCCAAGCGGCTCGATGCACCGGAGAAGGTCAACGGGACCGCGCTCTACGGTATCGACGCGCGCCCGGCCGGCGTGAAGATCGCGACGCTGGCGCAATCGCCCGTTTTTGGCGGGCGCGTAAAAAGTGTCGACGACACGGCTGCAAAGGCGGTGAAGGGCGTGCGCCAGATCGTTCGGCTTGACGATGCTGTTGCGGTCGTGGCCGATCACATGGGAGCTGCGAAAAAAGGTCTGGCAGCGCTCAAGATCGAATGGGACGACGGTCAGCACGCAAAACTCGCCACCGAAGAGATCGCGCGCAAGCTCGAACAGGCGACGCTCGGTTCAGGCGCTGTCGCGCAGAATATCGGTGATGCCGACAAGGCCATGGCGAGTGCCACCACCAAGGTTGAGGCAAGCTATCAGGTACCCTTCCTCGCGCACGCAACGATGGAGCCGATGAATTGCACGGTGCACTTTCGCAAGGATGAGTGCGAGATCTGGATCGGCAACCAGGCCGTGGCACGCGTCCAGGCGATGGCCGCGAAGGAAGCGGGCCTGTCGCCAGATAAAGTCATCATCCGCAATCATCTGATTGGCGGCGGCTTCGGTCGCCGGCTGGAAGCCGACGGCGCAGTCCGGGCTGTTCAGATCGCCAAGCATGTCGACGGCCCCGTCAAGGTCGTATGGACGCGTGAGGAAGACATCCAGCACGATATGTATCGGCCGTATTGGTTTGATCGCATTTCCGCCGGACTGGACAAGCAGGGCAAGCCGGTGGCCTGGAAAAATCGCTTCGCTGGCTCTTCGGTGATTGCGCGATGGCTGCCGCCGGCCTTCAAGGACGGACTTGATCCCGACTCGACGGAAGGCGCGATCGATCTCGTTTACGATCTGCCGAATTTTCACGTCGAATATGTCCGCGCGGAGCCTCCGGGCATTCCGACGGCATTCTGGCGCAGTGTCGGCCCCTCGCACAATGTCTTCGTCACCGAAAGCTTCATCGACGAGTTGGCGGCAGCCGCCAAGCAGGACGCGGTCGCCTATCGTAGGGCGCTGCTCGGCAAGTCGCCGCGCGCCAAAGCGGTCCTCGATCTTGCCGCGGAAAAGGCCGGCTGGGGACAGCCATTGCCCAAGGGAACCGGCCGCGGTGTCTCACTGCAATTCGCCTTCGGCAGTTGGCTCGCGCTGGTAGCCGAGGTCGAAGTCTCGAAAGCGGGCACCGTCCGCGTCCAGCGTGTGGTGTGTGCGATCGATTGCGGTACCGTCATCAACCCCGACACGGTGCAGGCGCAGATCCAGAGCGGAATCATCTTTGGCGCCACCGCTGCTCTCTACGGCGAGATCACGCTGAAGGACGGCCGTGTCGAGCAGACCAACTTCGATACCTATCAGATGTTGCGCATGAACGAGACGCCCACCATTGAGGTCCACGTCGTGGAAAGCACGGAGCCGCCGGGTGGTATGGGCGAGACCGGGACATCAGCGATCGTGCCGGCAATCGCCAACGCCGTCTTTGCCGCCGCCGGCAGGCGCCTGCGCAAGATGCCGGTCGATGCCAGCCTGCTGAAGCGGGCGTGAGCGAGTACGTCTTTCAAGGAGGGTTTTCGCGATGATCTATGAACTTCGGGTATATCAGGCTGTTCCGGGCCAAATGGCAAAGTTGCAGACTCGGTTTAGGGACCAGCTTCCTCCCATCTGGAAAAAGCACGGCATCCATGCGATCGGCTTTTGGACGACTCTTGTCGGGGAATCCAGCAACCATCTGACTTACATCCTCCAGTGGGAGTCGCTGGCCGATCTCGAGGCGACGTGGGCGGCGTTCATGAACGACCCCGCTTGGCACAAGGTGCGCGACGAGGGCGAGCGCGATGGGCCGATTGTTGCCAGCATCAGCAATCAAATCCTGACGTCCACGGCCTTCTCCGCGTTGAAATAGACCGGCGTCCATGATCCCGGCACTGTCATGACCACGGCTACGTCTCCCTTTCACGCCGGCGAGCAAACGATCCAACATCTCGCTGGCGTACGTGGTTGCGTCGAACGCAAGGGGCGCGCAGTTATTCGAGACTATATGCCGGAGCAGCATCGGGAGTTCTTCGCTGCACTAATGTTCATGGTCGTGGGAATGGCGGACCAGAACGGCCATCCTTGGGCCACCACCCTGTCTGGCCCCTCAGGCTTCATGAATTCGGCGGAGGCGAATCTGCTCACTATCAAAGCGTGGCTCGATCCGGACGATCCTTTGCATTCGTGCATTCGGGATGGTGCCCCGATCGGTGGACTGGGAATTGACTTTTCAACGCGTCGTCGAAACCGGATCAACGGTCGCATCGAAAACTGCGTCATCGGAGAAGGTTTCTCGATAAGGGTTCAGCAGAGTTTTGGAAACTGCCAGAAATACATTCAGGCGCGTAACGAGCGGCCACGGCTCCGTTCCAAGCCCGTGCCTGAATCCCGAATGGCTTCTCATCTAGGCGACAGCGAGGCCAGCTTTGTTGCCGAAGCGGACACGTTCTTTATTGCATCACGGTCAGCGCAACTCGACCAGGAGGAGTCCTCGCAAGGCCTCGACGTCTCCCACCGTGGCGGACGTGCCGGCTTCGTGCGGGTGGTTTCACCAACCGAGCTTTGCTTTCCGGATTTCAGCGGCAACCTGCTCTTCAACACTCTCGGCAATCTGGAAGTAGACGCGCGCGCCGGTCTTCTCTTCATCGACTTTCGAAGCGGCGGGATGCTGCACATCATTGGCAGAACCAAGATCTGCTGGGACGTTCCGGAAACGACGCGATCCGCTGGAATCGAAAGACTCATCTTTCTCGACATCCAGTGCGTCTTGAACCGCGAGCACGCCTTTCCGCACTTGTACGACTTTGTCAGCTACTCACCGCACCTGGGGGCGGAGGGATAGGATTCCAAAATTCCCCATAAGTGGTTTGCGAACGGCTGACACGAACCGCCGGCCTCGACCGGCGCACCGCAATTGTCCGTCTCGCAGACAAAGCAAGGAGATAGCGATGTTAAATCTGAGCCGCCGTAACGCCCTGTTGACGGCAGCATGTGCAGGAGCAGCGTTCAGCCTGCCCAGGCCCGTTTCGTTCATCGAGGCGGCGCTCGCCCAGAAGGGACCGGAAGCCGGCAAGGGCTTCAGGCCATTCAAGTTCGGTAACGTCAACGGGTTCATCCTGAACGATGGCGTTTGGGAGAAACCTCACGATCCGGCGTTTATCGCGAACGTGTCGGTTGAGGAAACCAAGGCCGCACTGGCTGCGGCGGCGATCTCGAATGAAGTCGTGCCCATTCCTTTCAACATAACTCTGATCAAGTTCGGCAACGAAACGGTTCTCTTCGACGCCGGCACGGGCGGCCAGTTTCAGCCTACGGCCGGAGCGATGATCGCCAATATGGCTGCAGCCGGCATCAAGCCGGAGCAGATCACAAGGGTGATCGTCTCGCATTTCCATCCGGACCATGTCTTTGGGCTCATGAGCAAGGCCCCTGACAACACACCGGTATTTGCCAACGCCGCGATCTACGTGCCAAGTACCGAGTTCAAGTTCTGGATGGACCCGGCCATTTTCACCAAGCTCCCCGAGCGCCAGCATGGCCTGCCCAAGAGACTTCAAGCGATGTTTCCACTCCTGAAAGACAGGGTGAAGCAGTACGAGTGGGATACCGAGGTTATTCCGGGCATCCACTCAATCGCGGCACCAGGCCATACCCCGGGCCACACTGCATTCGTCGTCGCGTCGGGCAAGGAGCAGTTGATGGTGCTGAGCGACACGACGAACATGCCTGCCCTATTCGCGAAGCACCCAAACTGGCACGGCGTAATCGATGCTGACCCGGTGCTTGCGGAGACGACTCGGCGCAGATTGTTCGACCGTGCCGTGTCCGACAAGGCGCTCGTTACTGGCTACCACTTCCCGTTTCCCGCAGTTGGCACGATCGTGCCGGACGGCACGGGTTATACCTTCGTACCTTCCGCATAACTAAGGATGACGTATACAGGAACCGGCCACCGACTGCTCACATCGGTGGCCGTTTTCGACGCACTACTTCGGTCGGTCAAGATTGTGAACAGCCTCCGAGCCTGATTCCGAAGTGATAGCTTCTCTACTTATTGCTTAGTCATGCGGTGCTGTTCGCGTACGAACGACCGCTTTGCGCCAGAAGCGGCCG
>Ga0179596_10000302_pt1 | contig 17138 bp, 12 predicted proteins | sample CZODoug1_1_08_16_FD_155494 | JGI IMG/M metagenome (GOLD analysis project Ga0179596, IMG submission 155494) | Vadose zone soil fungal communities from Angelo Coast Range Reserve, California, USA - CZODoug1_1_08_16fungal (Illumina Assembly) | ecosystem: Environmental > Terrestrial > Soil > Vadose...
CGGAACATCCGGACCTCTCCGGCTACTGGATTCCATCGAAGAAAGACCGTCCCACAGGCAATCTTGGAAAAGACCTCCCTGGTTACAAACTGCCATTTACACCAGCGGGCGAAGCAGCCCTGAAGTACAACCTCGAACACACAGTAGACCCTGAAGCGATCTGCATCGTGGGAGGCCTGCCGCGCCACAACGCAAGTGGGCTGCCGTTCCAGTTGCTCCAAGGAGCGGACCATGCGGTCTTCCTGTACTGGTACACGACGTACCGCTTAGTGCCGTTCAATGGAAGCAAGCACGCGGACGATCCGGACCCATCGTTCTTTGGCGAAGAGATCGGCAGTTGGGATGGCGACACCTTTGTGATCGACTCGATCGGCTTCAAAGAGAAGAGAGCCTGGGCCGATGAGAATGGCAACCCACATAGCGATCAGCAACACGTCATCGAGCGGTGGACGCGTCCAGATGTTGGACATCTGCATGTTGAGATGGATGTCATCGATCCGAAGTTCTACGCGCAGACAGTTCACTACCAAAGAACATGGCTACTGGGGAAACCGGGCGACGAGGTGCATGAGTACTCGTGCTCGGAGGACAACGTGGATGCGCCCCACCTGCAGCCGGGCCCAGGGCCTATCGGACCGGACGGCCAACGTGGATTCGGTAAGCTGGTCCCCCTTCCTCCGCCGCCAACAAAGGACCATCCTGCCGTGACGTCCATTCCGGATTGAACATAAAAGAAGCACCCGGATTCCCTCTGTATCTGTGAGACCACAAAAATAATTCTTCAAAAACAGCCCATTTTTTGCATGTCAAGCCCCAAAACCACCTAAACCACTCATTCCAGGCGGATTACGAATGAGCTACAAGTTCCCTCCCATTCGCTACAATTAACTCAAGGAAGCAAAAAACAGCCTCTGCGCTTGCAGAGGCTGTTTTTTCGCAATAAGTCCAACGTTTGCAGGACTTTAGCCATAACCCTTTTTATTGCAGGACTTTACAGCCACATCCTAGCCACAAATCAAACCAAACAAAGGGCTTACGCCCAAGGTCCACATAGGGGGAGGGATACCCCTACAACCGCTTCGGCTCCGTCAACACGCCGCGCAACAACTCACGCGACATCCAGCTCTCAGGCCACATCGAGTTCTAATCTGTAACTTCCCTGCGCTGCCGCAAACCCCTCAACGCATAAGCTGCGAGACCGGTAGCCAATACCACCAACGCCAGTCGAAACTCCGTCGCGACCCTAGGCCGCGAGAACAGAATAAACAGGAAGCCCGCCATCGCAATAAGCGTCGGCAACGGAAACAGAGGCATACGAAAGCGCCCCTCCTTCCGGCGCTCGCGGCGATGGCTTGGCAGTAACACAGCCACGCCTTGCAGAAGAAACTGAAACAGAATGCGCAGCACTACCAGCGATGCGATAACCTCCTGCAAACGAAACAGGCAGCAAAGCAGGGTCGCGCCGCAAAGCACCACAAGCGAGACAACCGGAAACCCATGACGCCGATGAAGCCTTCCGAAGATGGCCGGAAAGTTACCGTCGGTTGCCGCCGCATAAGGAATACGGGAGTATCCCAACAGCAGCGCGAACACTGACGCCAACGAAGCCAGCGCGATCAGCACCACGCTGAAGGAAGCCGCTCCGTGCGCCCATGCATGTGACGCAAAAGCGGTCTGCGTGAAGAGTGCAATCGTGTACTGCCTCTCCCCCGCGTTCGCATGCGTCAGCGACCGCCAGGGCAACACGCCCAACACGCTGACGTTCATCAGCAGGTAGAGAACGCCGACGATTACGATAGAGCCCAACACCGCTCTCGGAATCGTTCGCTGCGGATTCCGCACCTCGCCCCCAAGGAAGCAGACGTTGTAATACCCCCAATAGTCGTAAGCCGCAATCAGCAGCCCTGCACCCAGCCCCGAAAAGAAGCTGCCATCAAGATGGAACGCCGTCGCCGGAAACGAGAACGCCTGCGCCGCCGAGAAGTGCGTAAACCCAATTGCAATCACACCCGCAAGCGTAGCGATGACAGCCACTCCGAGGCATTTCGTAATCACCCCGATCTTCGCAATCGGCTGAAAGAGAAGAACAGTACAAGCCACGCAGGCACCCATCGCCAACAGTGTCTGAGTCGTATGCCCAAAGCCAGGAAGAAACCACGTCGCATACTGCGCAAAACCGATGCATCCGGAAGCAATCGAGAGTGGAGCGGAGAATAACAACTGCCACGCGTAGAGAAACGCGAAACAGCGTCCAAGCTTCTTCGGAAAAGCAGCCTTCATATACGCATAAGAGCCGCCCGCGTCCGGATGCGCCGTGCCCAACTCGCTCCATGTACATCCATCCGCCAACGACAACCCCGCGCCCAGCACCCAGCCAAGCATCGCCTGCGGTCCTCCCATTGCACTGATAATCAGCGGCAAGGTGATGAAAGGCCCCACGCCAACCATGTCGATGATGTTAGCCGACAGTGCCCCCACAGAGCCTAACCGTCTCTGCATACCCGCTCCGTGGTCCACACTAATCGAGGAGATGATCACACTCCGCCTGAAGCAGTCGATGCGCCTCAGCCAGGTACGCCCGCTCCGTCGCAAGCCAGTCGCTGTCCCCGACAAGCTGCTCATTGGCCCTCACCAACTCCGGATCTAGAGCCTCCGGAGCAGGGCCACCCTCAACCTGCCGAAGCGCGATGAAATGTCCAGGATCGAGAGCACGTTGCAGTTGCTCTCTCGTCACGGAGATACCTTCCTCAACCGTTCGTGTATAAAGATCAGCCGCCAGCATCATCGAATCGTCCGTCACAGCACCCTTCACCGCAGCCGAGACCAACTGATGCGCCTGATGAAAGGAGATGCCGCACTCCCGAACCAGCATATCGGCAACCTCGGTTACGGTAAGAAAACTTCCATGAGCCCGCGCCCGCATCAGCTTCGTGTCGAACGATGCCTCCGAGAGCGCGCCAGCTAAAAGTGCCAAAGCACGCTGCGCATCGTTGAAGGCAAGCGCAACAAGCGGTTGGAGCGAATCTTCCCCATCGTTCATATCCGCAAACGGTGTGTTGTGCAGCGACCCCAGCACCGCCTGCGCCTCGCTCAAAGCCCGCGAAGCAAGAATGCGAGTATGCTCCAACGGCACCGGATTGCGCTTCTGCGGCATGATGCTACTGATCTGCACATAGCCATCGGAGAGCCGCAGGAACCCGAACTCCGCAGTGGACCAAAGCAGCATGTCCTGCGCAAAGCGACCCAGGCTCAGCATTGAGGTAGCAAGGATCCCACATGCCTCCGCAACATAGTCAACTGCCGCAATCGCACCGTAGGAGTTCACCACCAATCCACGGAACCCAAGAAGTTTCTCCGTCACATGACGATCGATCGGGAAGCCGGTGGTCGTAATCGCGCACGCACCCAACGGGTTACGATTCACCCGTGCATAACACCCGATGATCCGCTCCGCATCGCGCTCAAGTACCTCGATCATTGCCATCATGTAGTGGCCCAAAGTCGTCGGTTGCGCCGGCTGGTTATGTGTGTAGGCGGGCATCAGGGCAGCGCGATACTCCTGCGCAATCCGCAGCAACGTCGCACGCAACCGGAAGGAGTTCTCAAGTGTCTCCAGCAGACGGCCTCGCAGCACCATGCGATACATCGTAAGGTCGATGTCGTTACGCGAGCGTGCCGTGTGGAGCCGTCCCGCATCGTCACGTCCAGCGATCTCGGCAATCTTCCCTTCCACCAGAAAGAAGAGATCTTCCACCGCTCCATCATAGGGCGCAGTACGCAGCCCTTCGTAATCGAGCGCGCGAATCGCTCGCATACAAGCCACGGCCGTCGCAGCTGTCACGATATTTTGCTTCCGCAACATGACCAGATGAGCCATGTCGATTTCAACCAGCGACGGCAGAAATAGCCGCTGCGCATCCGCAAAGATAGCCGTCAGGACGTGCTCTCGGTAGATAGGGGCGGGAAACTTGGAGACCGGACTGTCAGCACTCATGGGATGTCATCTTATCTATCGTTGCTTGCGTGAAGGAAGAAGCGGTGAGCGCGAACGCTCACCGCCCAGTTAGAGTACGAAGCGACCTAGAACTCGATCCGTGCTCCGAACTGTAGGATGCGTGCTTCCAGCACCGTGCTGGTCGGAGCCAAGCTCGGTGCAAGCCGAACAGTACCGAGCGGCGGCTGCGAAGGGCCAGCGTCAGGGTAGGTCGTAGCCGTCGTGTTGATGGCGGTGACATTCGAGCGATTCAGCACGTTGTTCGCCTCCACAAAGATCTGCGGTTTCACGCGTTCGAAGAAGGTTCCAAACGTCCGCGTAAAACGCACATCGGGCTGCACGATGACCGGGGTACGCAACGTGTTGCGGCCAATAAACAGGGGCCTCTGCTGTCCCACGGAAAGCGTATCGCCAGTCAGGTTGCTGCCGGTCACTTCGTTCTGCGCATCGCCGCTGCTGGCGTTCAACAGCACCGCTAGGTTGTTGTTCGATGCAATGGCATTAGCAAAGCGGTTCGATAACTTGAACTTCGGCTCATACACGACGGCAAGCGTAAAGGCATTGGGGCGGTTGACGTAGCTATTGCCACGGTCACGCTTCCGATTTGTCGGATCAGAGATATAGTTCGAGTTCTCGTAGCTGTTCGCCTCCGGAGCGTCGGAGATTGCATGCGACCACGTATAGGAAGCGTTCAGGGTCAGACCACCCGACATGCGATGGACGAAGTTTGTGATCAGCGCGTTGTAGCTCGAGTTCGCACCGATATCAATCAACCGGATAGCATTGAACGCTGTGTTGTAGCGTGTGGTCGCCGATACCGTCGAGTCGAACCGTGGACGGCCATCGGCCAGAGGTGCCAGCGTCGTAGACGGAATCACGTTGCTGTTACGCAGGAACTGCAGGTTACGCCCGCTGGTCATCACGTAGCCAATCGTAAGAGCATCGTTCTTACCCAGCGACTGCTCCACCTGCGAGTTGACGTTCCATGTGTACTCATTCTTGAACTTCGACGTCAGCGCAAACGGCGTAGGCGTAGGCAGCGAAGAAACAGGCACATTATTGAACGTGTTGGGAAAGCTGGGAGCACCCGCTGCGGTCGGTCCAAGCGTCGCGATCAGGTTGCCCGTATTGGTCAGGCCATTCGCATAGAGCGGATTGTAGTAGCTGTTCGTCGGCGTAGCCTCATAGAACATACCACCGCTTAGACGGATGACCATGCCAGGAAACGGCGTGTACGAGAAACCGATGCGTGGCGCAAAGTTGCCCATCGGAATGCGGAAGTTCTGCGTCTCCGCAAGCGGTGCATTCGCCAACCCATTCGGCGCACGATACTGGTCGTAGCGCACACCATAATTAGCAACCAGTTTGGAGGTAATCTGCCACGTATCCTGCGCAAACAGGTCGAAGAAGACCGTTTGATACCCAGCACCAGGCCGCCCAATCGAGGCCGTCACGCTGCTGTACGACTTCGTATTCGTCCCATTCTTCGCATTCGTATAGTCGAGCAGCGTCGCGAACGTGAACTGCGTGTACACATCCGCAAGCTGCGTATCGTTATTCTTCTGGAAACCGGTACCGAACTTGAAGGTATGCTTACCCTTGATCAGCGTCACGTTGTCGGAGAAGGATGGAATCTTCTCCTGGAACTTATCACCCGCACCGTTGGTGCCCCCGAAGTTCGCGACACCGGAGATCGTCACCATCGGGCCGGGACCCGTCGCAGCCCCCGCGAAGTGCTGCTGATTGCGATACGGCCACGATCCGCGAAACTCATTCAGCACCGTAGGCTTGAATGTCGTGATGAGCTGCGCGCCAATAATGTGCGCGCGATCACGGAAGTCGGCCTCGGCACTCTGCAGGAACAGACCGCCGGCGTTCGTGTTGAACGGATAGTTATTGCGGAAGTAGTTGTAGCGAATGAACGCCGTGTTCTTCGCATTGATGTTGACATCCAGGCGAGCATCCATCCACTGTGCACGCTGCACCTGCGGCGCGGTACCGAAGTCGCTAAGGGGCACGCCCAGCGCAATCAACGCTGCCTGATTGGGCGCGGTTACGGTCACGGGCTGCGGGTTGCCACGCTTCAAGCGCTCATAGGCTCCGAAGAAAAATACGCGATCCTTGATGATCGGCCCGCCCACGCGACCCGTAAGATCATCGACGTGCAGATCCGGCAGAGGCTTGTAGCTCGAAGCGCTCGGGTTGCAGTTCTGTAGAATCGGGCAGGAGTTGACCACCTTCGGCCGCCAGATATATTGAACCGCTCCATGCAACTTGTTCGTACCAGCCGGTGTGATCACGTTGTAGATCACGCCCGCCGTATTGCCGAACTCCGGATTGAAGGCATTCGAGATCGTCTGCACCGTATCGGTATAGCTATCGGAAATGGCAAAGAGACGCAGGCCATAGCGGTCGCTCTCTGTATCCACCATGCCGTCCAGCTGATAGTTCACACGGTCCACAAGACCGTTCGTGTTCACCGTGCGTGGAATGCCATTTTCCGGATTAGGATGCCCTGAAACACCCGGCTGAAACAGGATGAAGTTATACGGATTCCGCGAAGTCAGAGGCAGGTTCTGCGTCTCCGCCGCCGTAATAGTGCGGCTCAGATCGGCGCGAGAGACCTCGATGATCGGAGCCTCGCTCGTTACGGTGATCTCCGTACCCACCGAGCCTGTCTTCAACGACTCATCGATAGTGCTGTCAGTACCAGCACCTACGTGTACACCGTTCTGGATATACGGCGCGAAGTTCGGAGACGTTGTGGAGACTGAGTACGTACCAATCGGAAGATTCGGCGCTATATAGCGACCCTCACCATCGGAGGTCAGCTCACGGGTATACCCGTTATCAGTGTTCTTTACGATGACCGCGGCATTTGGCAGCGGCGCTCCGGAAGCATCCGTGATCTGTCCGCGAATCGTTCCATTGATGGACTGCGATTGACTGAATCCCGCCGTTGCAAGGGATAACGTGAGCGCCGAGAGAAGAAGAGTACGCGACAACTTAGACATGAGTGCCTCCAAAAAGTTGATACAGCGATACGTGCGGCTCGTAAAAACCCATTCTGGTGCGACAAGAGGAACAGATGGAACAGTCAACAAAGAAGCTTCGCTTCAATGGCAGCGAGCGAAAGGGAAACGGCTCCGAAGAGTTGCGCCTGCGTGCTGAGCGCCGAAGAACGCACCGCCGGAATAGCGAAATCGTTTTGCTGTAGGTAGTGCGTCGTGACCCGGCACAACGCCGGATGAGCACCCACGCCACCGCCCAGCACAATCAGTTCCGGGTTATAGAGCAGCGCCACGGTGCTCAAAGCCTCGGCCAGTAGACGTCCCGTGTTCTGGAGAATCTCCTCCGCCCGTGCATCGCCCGATTCAGCCAAATCGAAGATCTGCGGCGCACGCAAAGCGCTCAGCTCCTCACGAACGGCGCGCCGCTCATTCCGCAGCAGTTCCTTCCACTGCGCCTCGATACCAAGACCGCCGGTAATGCGCTCAAGCTGACCCGTCTCTCGCATATGCAGCCTCTGCCTCGGCATCCCGGAGACCGCGAAATAGCCGATCTCACCCGCCGACCACGTCGCGCCATGATGCAACGCACCACGGAGAAAGATGCCCGCGCCAACGCCCGTTCCCATCGCGATGAAGACGAAATCGTTGATCCCTCGCGCCATCCCCTCCGCATGCTCTCCGACTGCCGCGAGGTTTGTATCGTTTTCAACTCCAGCAGGAATCCCAAGCTGCCGCTCCAACAACGTCCGCAGCGGCACATCGTTCCAGCCCGAAAGGTTCGGCGCAGCAAGCACAACGCCGCGATTGACATCGGTAATACCCGGCGCCCCCGCAGTGATGTGCAGCACCTTGCCGCCCACACCGGCCTGCGCCATCATGATCTCCAGCCCCTGCTGCACCAGGCCCACCACACCGCGCGGTGTCTTCTGGTTCTCTGCAATGTGCGTGTCCCACTGTGTTACTGGGTTCCCATTCAGGTCCGCGAGCATCATGCGCACGCGTGTTCCACCAACGTCAGCAGCAGCTACATAACCGTGTCTTGCGTTGAACCGAAGTATTGCCGGCGGGCGCCCGCCCGACGAAATTCCATCACCCATCTCTTCCACCAGGCCCAAGCCGACTAGTTGTGCCACGCCGAGCGATACCGTCGGAGCAGTCAGCCCCGACAAACGTGCCAGATCCGCCTTCGAACATGGACTATGGGCACGAAGCAGCTTCAGAAGAAGACGATTGTTCGCCTCCCGCAACTGGGCTGGACGCGCGGGCTCCTGCACGACAGGCATCATGCGATGCGTCATCGGAACCTTAGCCGTGAGTCGGCGGCGAATTGGAGTGGTACGTCTCGTCATAAGCTTGTGAACGGATTATAAGGAACTTTTACAAAGTTCGTGCAATCTTTTTTAAAGTAATTTATAAAGTGCATTAGCAAGAGATCACTTTTGTGTAAATGATCGACCTCACCAAGAGGAAGCGAATCCCAACGGGACTGCGCAGGAGAACTCGTCTATGAAGTCTGGAAGCAAGCAGATGCACACATGCAGCTATGTCGTTAAGACAGTAGGACGGGCGGCCACCGCCATAATCCTGGGCGCAGTGAGCGCCTCTGCCATGGCGCAGACCCCGACGCCTGAACCGATGAAGATTCAAGTGGATGCGTCGTACCCGCAGCCCCTTCCCATCGAACGTGGAGCCTCCGGCCTCGCCGAGACCCTGCGCCGCTTGCACACTCGTGCCAGTCTCATCCAGATCAACGCCCACCCCGACGACGAAGATGGTGGCATGCTCGCCTACGAGAGCCGCGGTGTCGGAGCGGATGTCTCTCTGCTCTCCCTCAACCGCGGCGAAGGCGGCCAGAACGTGATGACCGGCGACTTCTGGGACCAGCTCGGCATCCTGCGCACCCAGGAGCACCTCGCCGCCAACCGCTATTACGGCGTGCATCTGTTCTATACCCGCGTAGCCGACTTCGGCTTCTCGAAGACCCTCGAGGAATCCCTCAAGCAGTGGGATCACGACCGCGTCCTGCGTGACGTTGTCCGCGTCGTCCGCATCACGCGACCCATGGTCGTCACCAGCGTATTCGCCGGGTATGTCTCCGACGGCCACGGCCATCATCAGACCGCCGGCCTCATGGCCCAGGAGGTCTTCAACGCCGCGACCGACCCCAAAATGTTCCCTGAGCAGATCAAGGAGGGCCTCCTCCCCTGGAAGCCTCTGAAAGTCTATGCCCGTGTGCCCTTCGCGCAGGTCACATCCAAGGGCATCTTCGACTACGCGACCGGAAAGTGGGAGCCTGTCCGCTTCAAGAACTACGTAACCGGCCAGCCCATCGACGGCGTTCCTACCGCTACGCTCACCGTTCCCGAGGGCCAGTACAACGCCCTCTACGGCAGCAATTATCTCCAGGTTGCACGCGAGGGACTCAACGAGCAGAAATCACAGACTGGCGGCGTTCCCATCCCCGCACCCGGTAAGTTCGACAGCCCATACCATCTCTACGCCTCCCGCGTGAGCGGAGCCACGCTCCCTGAGCATGAGGAGAGCTTCTTCGATGGCATCGACACCTCCCTTCCCGCCATCGCAAGCTATCTGCCGTCCAGCAGCCAGCCAGAGGTCCGCTCCAAACTGCAAGCGATCGCCGCCCAGGTTGACGAAGCAACGCACCTCTACGACGCCAACGATCCAGCAAAGAGCGCACCGGCCCTCGCTCGAGGCCTCGATCTCACACGCGCGCTCATCGACTCGTTGAAGTCCGCGAAGCTCCCCGAAGAAGACCGCTACAACGCCCTCCACGAGCTTGAGCTCAAGAAGGAGCAGTTCAACTTCGCCCTCGGCCAATCCCTCGGCATCGCCGTGCTCGCCACAGTCCAGGCCCAAATGCCTCAGGTGGGCCGGTTTGGGCCGATGGGGCCTACTGATGGAGTTTTCTCCGGCGCAGCCGCCACTGGCACAGCCATTGCAGGCCAGTCCGTTCTGGTTGGCGTCCACGTCGCCGCGCAGGGCTCCACACCTGTGCAGGTTGACGCCGTCAAGCTTATCCCGAATACCGGCGGCGACTGGAAGATCACAGAGACCAGAGGCATTACCGGGGAGCTCCCTGCCGGAACAGCCAAGGATGCTTACCTCACCGTCACCGTACCCGCCAATGCACCCTACACTGAGCCGTACTTTTCGCGGCCCAACCTGGAGCAGAGCTACTACGACCTCAAGTCTCCGCAGTACCTCGATCTCCCCGTCATGCCGTATCCCCTCTCCGCCGTGGCTGACTACACCTTCAACGGAACCCACGCGGAGCTTCGTGGTGTCGTGCAAACGGCCCATCGCGAAAACGGCTTCGGCGTCGTGCTCGATCCTCTCCTCGTCGCCCCGGCCATCTCCGTGCGTGTCTCTCCGCCGGCCGGTATTATGCCCCTTACCTCCACCACCCTGGCTCTTGAGGTCACCGTGCATTCGAGTGTGAAGGGTCCTGCTGAAGGAACCGTCGACCTCAAGCTACCTGAAGGATGGACCGCCTCACCCTCCACAGCGACCTTCCACACCATGCGCGACAATGAAGACGCCAATCTTCACTTCGCCATCACCCCCAAGGGTGTGCAGGCCAAGACCTACGACATCGCCGTCACGGCGAACTACGCGGGCAAGCAGTATACCGAGGGCTTCCACACCATCGGCTACCCCAGCATCACACCTTACCCTCAGTACCGCGCAGCCAAGTTCCGCACCACCGGAGTCGACGTAAAGGTGGCCCCAGGCCTCAAGGTCGCTTACATCATGGGAACCGGTGAAGATGTCCCGCAGTCACTGCGCGACATTGGCGTCATGGTCACGCAGCTCACCGCGGCTGACATCGCCCAGGCCGATCTCAGCGCCTACGACTGCATTGTGCTCGGCATCCGCACCTATGCCGCGCGCCCTGAGCTCCACACCTTCAATCAGCGCCTCGTCGACTACGTTCACAACGGCGGCGTCGTCATCAGTGAGTACCAGTCACCCGAGTACCAGAGCGACTTTCCGCCCTATCCCATCGCTGTCGCCCGCGACGCGGAAAAGGTCGTCGAGGAAGATGCAAAGGTCACCCTCCTCAACCCGCAGGATGTCGCCTTCACCTGGCCAAACCAGATCCTCCCCTCCGACTTCGACGGCTGGGTGGAAGAGCGAGGCCATGGCTTCCCCAACTCCTTCGACTCGCACTACACCGCGCTGACGGAAGTACACGACAAGGGCCAGGATCCGCAGAAGGGCGGCGTCATCTACGCGCAATCCGGCAAGGGTTACTACGTATACCTGGCCTTCGCCTTCTTCCGCGAGATGCCGGAAGGCGTCCCCGGCAGCTTCCGCATCATGGCCAACCTGCTCAGCCTGAGCAAGAACCCGGGCCTCGCCCACTAGCCCTGACGCGTCAAGACGACACTACACACGTTCGAGGCCTGGGGTATCCAGGCAGTGCTGAAACTTCTCGATGAACTGTGCCACATGCAGGCCATCGACAAGAGCATGGTGAACGTGAATCGATACTGGCATGGTGCAACGACCGTCCGCCTCAGTCATTTTGCCGAAGGTGATGCGGGGAGCGGAATCTTCGTGGGAGTAGTCGCGCGCATGCGAGATGGAGGTGAAGTCGAACCATGGAAGAACGGAATAACGAATCAGGTTGGACTCCGGGTAGCGTTCGATATCATCTCTCTGCCTGACCCGATCCAGCTCTATGGATGCCTCGCGAACGAACTCGTCGATGGATGGCCGGAACTGATAATGTCCCATGCCGATCGTGCCGTTCGCACGTCCAACGGCGCTGCCGCCATGGATCTGTTCGTAGCGCCATACGATGCCGTCCACGATGCGTGTCCTGAAGTTTTCAACCTGGTGCGCAGCCACGAGGGAGCGATGCAGAAGCGATAAAAAGAATGAGAGGTTATGTTGCTTGGCATAACGGTAGGTCGCCGTGCAATCTACGCGGAGACAGACGCCATGATAAGGCTCGGTAAAGTTTTTGAAGAAGTCAAAGCTCGCGCGGCGCTCCCACGTCTCCAGGTCGATCTTCTGTCTGTTGCCTGTCACGATTTCTTGCATGCTTCTATCCTAATGCGCCTTCAGCATGGATCTACGCACCAAAGAACTACCCGCCAGGGAAGACTCCCTGGCGGGTAAGAGTGTTGTCCAATCGCCTTGGTGTCCGTTTATTCGCCTGGCTTGTTGGGTCCGGTTGTGTTCGTGGCCAGGTGCTGGCTGGCCTTCTCAGCGAGGAGTTGCTCGATCTTCGCGGTAAAGTCCTGCTGCAACTGCTGATGGAACTCACCGCTTGCCGGTGATGCGAACCCGGAGTGGATTCCCTTCACCAGGCCATCGCGACCGATGAAAATCGTAGCCGGCCAGGTATTGAGGTTGACGGCCTGGGGAACCTTCTCCCACATCTCAGCCGGTGCGCCTGCGATAAGGTAGGTGTACTCCACACCATACTGCTTCACGAAAGCACGTTCCCGCTCGAGGCTTCCCTGCTGCTCCGGCTCTTCGAAGTCCAGCGCAACGATGGCGAGGCCTTTCTCGCGATACTTCTTATCCAACTGGATAAGATACTGTGCTTCATCGTGGCAGTTGGGGCACCAGGTACCGGTCACAACCGCAAGGACCACCTTGTCTTTGAAGCGAGGATCGTCGCTCGACACCAGCTTCCCGTTGACGTCAGGGAAGTTGAAGGTGAACTTCTCCTTTGGGTCACGGACGGTCGTATGCGTGTCGTAGTTTTCAGGCTGGGGAAGGCCTTTGGCCTGCGCCACGTCGGCACGGAACGCCACGAGCTTCGAGGTATACCGGCTGTCCGCGGGCTCCTCACTGTAGCTCTTGCTGTTGCTGCTGGCACTCACGGTCTGATAGCCACCAGAGCTGGCGGTTTCTTGTCCCGCGGGCTTCTTTGCGCGACCAGTGTTCTGAAGCACCTCGAGCGTTCCATCCTTCGTCAGCGAGACCTCGATCACTCCGGGCCTTGATCCATCGAAGTGGCTGAGCACCCACCGTCCATCCTTGTATGTACCGCTGTATGCCCCTGTGTCTCCATCGACACGAAGGATCGACGCTGCGACATCCGCACCGCGCTGTTCCACGATGAAGCGGAACGCCTTCTCACCCTTTGAGGTTGGGGTATCGAGCGGAATGATCCAGGAGCCGGCGATCGACGGCGCATTGTTTGTTGCCGCTGTATCTGCGTGGCGAGTGGCCTGAAAACCATACTCTGTAGCTGGCCCGCGCGATTGCGTCAGGACGTTCCCTGTGAGTTGTCCGGCCTTCAGTGTTGCCGTGATCGTCGTGAGATAGTGCTCTACGTTGAGGACCAGCTTGCCATCTTGAAACGTCGCCTGGGTCGTCCCGTCATATGGCGCGAAGCCGTTGTAGAACGTGCCCTTCAACGATGGGCCCGATCCGGAGATATCGATCCGGAATGGAATCACCGTTCCGTGATTGTTGAGACTTGCATCCCAGCGACCATCGATTGCAGCGGCGGCTGTTTGAGCGAAGGCGGCCGATGCGCCAAAACCTGCAAGCATCAGTACGGTTGCCGAACTTCTCGCGATTGATTTCATTTTCGTGCTCCCTTTCCGGTTGGCTTTCATGGAGTGATTCATCCCTGTGTATGCGGACGAGCATGCTTCCCCGCTATCTGAACGCGGATGTGATTGGACTTCGCGTAGGCTCTCCATTCCTCCGGCAACCCGGGCTTGGTGGCCAGCAAAATCTCAAGGATGGCGCGGCGATTCTCCGCCGACAACTTTGCAAAGTCAGGGCTCTGGTCCTGGCCGCTCAGAATCTCCAACAGGCGGTGATAGACGTAGCTCTTGGCAGGCTCGGGCAGCGTATCGAAGGACTCGGAGTAGATGAGGTAGCTGCACGGATAGCGGAAGATCCTGTTTTGCAGATCAAAGTCCCGTAGCGAGCGTCCTTGACCATCCCGTATGCCTCGCGCGGCGAACTCCTTTGCGAAGGTTGAGGAACTACTAATCGGCTCGCTCCCTGCATCGGACAGAGCAGCCTCATTGGTGAAGAGCAGGTAGCGCACCAACTGTTCGGCTGGCTTCTCAAACTGTCGCCGTGCACTCTCCGGCAGAGGCTCATCACTGGATACCCCATCACGCTTGTTCTGATTGGCTTGTGTGTAGAGAGCCATCCGCGTCTTATAGTTCGTCAGCGTGATGAGGTTGTGCATCTGCGTCTGATGCGCCAACACGAGGTGAGCTACTACGTCGCTATCGGAAGCCAGGTACGTGGATGGATCGAACGGCTGTGAGAGTGCGATGAGTTTCGATATGGCGACCTGGTCCGTCGAAGCCGACGCTGGCTTGCTCTCCGGAGCAACCACGGCATTGCCCATCTGGGGTTGACCGCCGAACTTGCCGGTGACATACCATCCGCCCCAACGCTCCTTGAGCGGGCTCTCCTGATCCGTGATAAACGACTTACTGCTGGGGGCCTGGGTTCCTGTCTCAGTTGGGTAGATCGAGCGCAAGAGGACGCCCGGGACTCCACGCGTACCGGCGGCGATGTGGCATTGTGTGCAATCAAGCTCTGCTCGCTGGAAGGTGGGTTTTGCCGCCTTGTTCTCGTCAAGAAGATAGAAGATGGCTCCCTGCATCGGGTCGAAGGAGACGATCTCAATCGCCTTTCCTTCATGGACCGACCCGACGTAGACGTCGTCGTTGAAGTAGAGCGCTCGAGGATGCTCAGGGGAGATCTTCTTGTACTGAAAACTTGTCTTCGAGAACACCAGAGTCTGCGAATCGATGGGGACATGAAGCAACTTCAGAACGGATCGGAGATAGCCGTGCTCTGGTTCGTATTGCAAGGCTGCCGTGCCTTGGTTCAGATGCTGCTGCAGCTTGGCCACGGGATCGCTCAGGTCCTCCGATCGATAGTTGATCGGGGCGTCACTATAAGGAACGTACCCCTGATTGCGGACGGCTATCTGCCCATGGGCTCGCGCCGCAAGCCAACCAAGTGTCGTAACGACTAAAACCACCAGTGAGATGCAGAGTGCGTTGAGATGAAGATGCCTGGAGTACCACATCTTATCCGCCATCCTCGAAGTATTACTAAGTCGCAGGACCTGACTAGTGGTTCGATTTTGTAACTTGATTTTCAAGACAAACATCCCCTGTACCGAAGAGAAGAAGAGATCCGGGATCGGGATTCACAAACGAAGAAAGCCCGTCCCGTTGAGCGGGCGGGCTTCGTTGGATGCATCGGTCGTAGACGATCGACAGCAACAGAAAACCCGCTCCAGCAAAGCTGGCAAGCGGGTTATCGATAAACAAGCAGATCGTTGCCGATCACGCGTTGATTATGAAGAGTACATGATTCCCCAGTCGCCAGCGGATAGACGCGGCGAACAACAATACGATCTGGAGATGAGTACCATAGTTGCAAATCTAACGATGGTCTTACTCTTTGTCAACTGTAAATCGCGGATTATATGTTGTGAGGTATTCATAAGTCTGCGCCAAAAAATAACTCTTCTTTTATTTCGCGATTCGAGCCATCCATTTATGTGCCCGGAAGGATCTCAACCGGGATTGCGACATGGACAGTCTTCGGTGGCAGGCATGTCCGATCGCTGCAAGCCTGAAAACGAACCACAACGGATACAGCTTGCTTGCCCGTCGCCGGATGATCGTTCACTTGCGCTGGTAAGCGAAGAGTGAACGCTCCGGTATAAGACTCTGTATCGAGATCGAGGGCCGCATCATGCTTCTTGACCGGGGCCGTGCCTGAAGCTTGACCTGCGCTGCGGAGAACCTCGTTCTCGTCGATCGTGATCTTCAGCGGAATTGGTCCACCTGGAGATTGCGAGAAGCCGTAAACATGCCAGCCGTCTTGTACCTCAGCCGAGAGCTCGATCGATAGTTTGTTGCCTCGCTTGAGCACGCTTCCCTGCTTCACGGAGCCTGACCATTGCACCGGCTGGATCGGGCCTTGTGCGACAGCCGCCACCGCGCAAAAGGACAACCCCACGAACACCATCCTTCGAAACATAAAGTTATCCATCATTGTTGTTCTCCTCATCGTTGCAGTTTCGGCTCGAAGGTTGGCGGCTGCACCTGACCTTGATGGCAGTTTCCGCACGTGAGAGGCTCCGCATAGCGGCGGTCACCCAACTGTGCAAGATACTTTGAGTTGATGTCTTCGTTCATTTTGATCATGAAGCGAGCCGTCTCTTTGATCGGGTTCTCATCCGACGCATAGTTGATCTGCTTCGTCTCAGCATTCTCTTCATGGCAGTATCCGCATGGCACACCGAGCTCCTGCTTGAACCGATGCATCAGCTTATCGAGGTCATCTCCGGAGATATTTTTAGGCAGCACCTTGAGGTTCGTGGGCTTTGCGTGAGCAGGCTTGCTCGCTCCTTGATTGCCCGTCGCCTGCGTAGCGGCGCCCGCGGCGACTCCAAAGGTGGCGCAGCTCAGGAGCAACGCTGCGGTGTAACGTCCGTTCATGTTGTTCCTTCCTCAATTCATTCACGATTGCATCAACACGGTGTGCGGCTCGCATCTATCCAAACCGCACACCGTGTCTCGATCACTTATTCCGATTTCGTAATCTGTCCCCGTATCTCTCCCCCTGGGTTCGCCGAGGTATGCAGGTTGAAGTACCACTTGCCATCCGCAAGATCTTTCGCCTGCTCCGGAGTCAGCGTTGCCTTCCCCTCAATGGGGCTGGCGAGTGGGCTGGTCTTGATCGGCAGTTGGGGCTTGGCATTCGTACCCTCAGCGGCCGGTCCGTGAAAATGAGCGGCCACAACGGGTCCGCTCAGTCCGCTGAAATCAACGTGATATTTGAACTCGTTGGTGTCCGTATCCAACGTCCCCGTCAAGGTGCCGGTACCAGCGCTGTCCTTTGCAGGAACTTCGGAAGACGCCTTGAGATCCGACTTCAGATGAAGCGTGGCGGCGTGCGCGGCGATCGAGACAAATCCGAGTGTGGATGCGATGACGAGGTTTCGAAATAAGCTAGTTGCGTTTTTCAATTGCCTTCTCCTTTGAATAACTGGTTGGTGTTTCTCCACTGGAAGAACCAGAGCAGTGATGGAACGGCCTATGGTGCAAACTGATCCATATCGTGCAGGTCGACCGTCGCAGACTGAACTGCGG
>Ga0179596_10000304_pt1 | contig 16806 bp, 11 predicted proteins | sample CZODoug1_1_08_16_FD_155494 | JGI IMG/M metagenome (GOLD analysis project Ga0179596, IMG submission 155494) | Vadose zone soil fungal communities from Angelo Coast Range Reserve, California, USA - CZODoug1_1_08_16fungal (Illumina Assembly) | ecosystem: Environmental > Terrestrial > Soil > Vadose...
TACAGCAGCATCGGCCCACCGCCAAACGCATCGAAACAAAGCTTCCTCTCCCGCATCTCAAGCTCAATCGAGCTGATCGGCAGAATCTCCTCATCCCCATTCTCCACCGCGACCTCCACCCGAGCATCCCCCTGCAGATTCGCCCCCAGCGCCGCCGGAAAGCTCATCACCTCCATCTTCCTGTCGCCCTTCGCAACCCGGGCAATCTCCCCTTCAACCGTCTCCGTAGCGCTCCCCGCCACATCCGACCGAGCCACCACCCGCACCTTGCGGCTAAAGCTCCCCTTGAACCCCGCCTCCGTCGTCACCAGCACCCGCTCCACCGGAACCCGAGCCGGGACCCAAAACTCCACCACCGAATCCCTCCCCCGCCTCGCAACCAAGCTCGACCGAGCCACTTTCACATACACCGTCTGCCCCTCACGACTAGGAGGCACCTCCGCCCCCAACACCGAAGGCAGCGCTCCCGTAGCCGTCATCACCACATGCAGCACCCGAAACTCACTCTCCGGCAACGAGATCGTAGTCTGCCGCGAAAGCTTCTCCGCCGTCATATCGAACAACGTAAACGTCCCCAGCTCTTTCCCATCGCCCGAGACCCGCGCCACCACGGTAAAGTCCTTCCCCCCAAGCCCCAGCCGAACCTCCGTATAAGGCCGCTCCGGCATCTCCAGATCGAACGCCACCCCACCCGCAACCCGCACCAGATTCCTCACCTCAGCGGTATCGCTCTCCTCATCCGCAACCTGGCTCAGCGTCATCGCATACGGAATCTCCCTCCCCGCCGCAAACAGCCGCAGATCCCGCAGCGACGGAGCCGCATGCGGAAACACACCCGGATCGATCGCCGCGCAGGCTTGCCCCGTCCCCTCCACCAGCACCGGCCGCTCATACCGCAACTGCTCCGGCACGGTCGGATCGCTCATCGTCTGCCACAGCAGCAGAAGCGCCAGAACCCATCTCATCGGCCACTCCCCGCTGTTGCCAAGCGCACACCCCGCATGGGCAATACTCTACCGCCTTTCCCGCCTGATAGTCTGGGAGGCCTATGCCGCACATCCTCGTCATCGACGACGACGACCTCAGCCGCGAGCTCCTCACCATGCTCCTCGTGGCCGATGGCTACACCGTCACCACCGCCCCCAGCGGCGACGAAGCCCTCCAGCTCCCCATCTCCCCACCCGACATCATCCTCACCGACATGCAGATGCCCGGCCTCTGCGGCGATCCACTCGCCGCCCGCCTCCGCGCCCTCCACGGCCCCGCCACCCGCCTCATCGCCATGAGCGGCTCCGACGTCCCACCCTCCCAGCGCACCCTCTACGACGACTTCCTCCTCAAGCCCTTCGCCGTAGCCGACCTCGAAAGCCTCCTCGCCCACAAGCCCATCCTCACCCCCTCCACCGGCACCCCCGTCCTGGACCCCACGACCTACAACAACCTCCTCTCCGCCATGAGCCCCAAGCAGCTCACCGACATGTTCGACTTCTGCCTCGCCGACGCCGAAAAGCGCCTCACCCGCATGGCCCAGGCCGTCGCCACCGGAGACGACGCCACCTACCGCCGCGAGGCCCACACCATCAAAGGCGGCTTCGGCATGCTCGGAGCCCTCGAGCTCAAAGAGATCGCCGCAACGATGGAGACCGGAGGCATCGCCGCCGACGACAGCAACGAAGGTAGCCAACTCGGCACCCTCCGCGACCAATTCCTGGCCGCTATCCCACGCCTTCGGCGTATTCTGGTAGCTCACCCCCCGCACTCAGGAGCAGCATGACAACGAAGCGAGCAGAGACGCCGATTCACTCCGCCCCAACGATCCGTATCGTGGTCGCGGACGATCACCCCGTCGTGCGCTTCGGCGTCAAGAACATGCTCCTCAACGAGCCCGGCTTCGAAGTCGTCGGCGAAGCCGAGGACGGCGACGTCGCCATCACCCAGGTCCTCGAGCTCGAACCCGACATCCTCCTCCTCGATCTCCAGATGCCCCGGCTACCGGGCCTCGAAGCGATGCGCGCCATCATGAGCCGCAGCCCGCGCGTCAAGATCATCCTGCTCACCAGCACTATCTCCACCCAGCAGATCATCGAGGCCCTCCAGATCGGAGCCCGTGGCATCGTCCTCAAGGACTCCGTCGCCGGCGACCTCTCGCAGTCCCTCCGCGCCGTCCTCAGCGGCGACTACTGGATCGGCGGCGAGCGCGTCGTCAATCTGCTCAAGGCCCTGCACGAGCTCATGCAGAAGGCCGCCGCGGTCCCCGAGAAAAAGACCTACGGCCTCACCCCCCGCGAGCTCGAGGTCGTCACCTGCATCGTCGAGGGCTGCTCGAACAAGGACATCGCGAAGCAGTACACCATCTCGGAAGAGACGGTAAAGCGCCACCTCTCGAACATCTTCGACAAGACCGGCGTCTCCACCCGCCTCGAACTGGCCCTCTTCGCCATCAGCCACAAGCTCGTCGACCCCAACGCGTAAGAGCGCCCTACGCGGGCGGCGGGCGTTCACACGCCTTTTTACTGCTTCGCGTGGTTCTCCCGATGGTCGAGAACAAAAGTCTGTGCCGACCAACGGAAGGCCCGCACGATCTCATAGCGCCACGACCGGTATACAAGTCACGAAGTGACCGCCGCCCGCGCAGGGCGCCCGTCCAGCAGGACACCGCTTGTAGAATCAAGGCATGCCTCTTGATTCCCCTATCGCCGACGTCCTTGTCATCGGAGCCGGCCCCACTGGTATGGCCTGTGCCATCGAAGCGCAGCGCGCCGGTCTCAAAGCGGTCCTGGTCGACAAGGGCTGCCTCTGCAACTCGCTCTTCCACTACCCCGCGCACATGACCTTCTTCACCACGCCGGAGCTCCTGGAGATCGGCGACATGCCCTTCTCCAGCCCGAACCAGAAGCCCACCCGCTCCGAAGCCCTCGAGTACTACCGCAAGGTCGCCGAGCACTACAAACTCGACGTGCGCCCCTACCAGAACGTCGAGAGCGTTACCGGGGAAGACGGAGCCTTTGTCGTTAATACGAAAGACCGCTTCGGCCGCGATGTAGAACACCACGCCCGCAAGCTCGTCGTCGCCACCGGCTACTACGACCTGCCGAACTACCTCTCGATCCCCGGCGAAGACCTCAACAAGGTTAAGCACTACTACAACGAGCCCCACCCCTTCTACGGACTTGAGGTGCTCGTCATCGGTGGCAAGAACTCCGCCGCCATCGCCGCGCTCGACCTCTGGCGTCACGGTGCAAAGGTCACCCTCGTCCATCGCGGCGCGGCGATGCACCGCCACGTAAAGTACTGGATCCTGCCCGACTTCAACAACCGCGTAAAGAATGCCGAGATCACCGCCTACTTCCACGCAACCGTCAGCCTCATCACCGAAGAGTCCGTCACGCTCGCCACACCCGAAGGCGAAAAGACGATCCCCAACGACTTCGTCTTCGCCCTCACCGGCTACCACCCCGACTTCACCTTCATCGAGAACCTAGGCGTAAAGCTCGACGAGAATAACGACCGCTGCCCCGTCTGCGACCCCGCCACGCTCGAAAGCAACGTCCCCGGCATCTACCTCGCGGGCGTCATCGTCGCGGGCGAACGCACCAACGAGATCTTCATCGAGAACGGCCGCTTCCACGGCAAGCAAATCGCCACCGACCTAGCCGCGAAGCTATCTCACTAGCCACCAAACCGGGTGCCCCACATCTCGCTTCTGAGATGTGGGGTTTTTCATGCAGCCTCATCCGCCGTGCCCCACCTTCGCGACAGCATCATCGTCGTTTTAAGGTGGGCAAACTGCCACAGAAAGCCCGTAGTGTTTAAGGACACGGCGTTAGACAGTGTCCGACAAATCACGAACCGCCTATCTGGATAGCTTTTGGGATTAGCGTGGGGCTTCAGCCCCACGAATTACAGGACGGGAATGACGGGCTTTAGCCCCGGGTTGTTGCCTTTTACACGTTTCATCCGCCACAAACCGATTCGTCAGACACTACCTAGCCCACCACAAACACCCACAGCCCCAACCAGGTCCGCCCCATCCACCGCCCTACCCAATCACCCGCCGCAAAAACCCACGAATCCCCAGCCACGTCAGCAGGCAGAGAAAGAACACCAGCATCAAAATCACGTACGCAATTTGCATATGTCCCACCGGTGTCAGCGATGCCCGCAACCCCTCACTCATGTACACAATCGGGTTCACCAACACCGCCCGCTGCAGCCACTTGATCTTCTCCAGCGCCGTCCACGGATAGTACACACACCCCAAAAACGTAATCGGCATCACGACCACGCCGAAGATCAGCCCAATCTGCTGCGGCTTCACACTCGTCCCGATCGTCAGCCCAAGCGCGCCTGACGTCAGCGACGCCAGCAACACCACCGCAATCAGCAACGGCCAGCTCGTAATATGCGCCACCACAGGCGTCGACGGCACATAGTAGGCCAGCGGAAACACAATCACCGCCGCAATCACCGACTGCACCGCCGAAAAGCAGATCTTCTCAATCGCCACCGCAGCCACCGGCAGCGGACACATCACCCGGTCGTCGATCTCCCGCGTAACCCCAAACTCCTGCGCCAGCGGCAGCGCCACCGCCGCAATCCCCGAGAACATAATCGCCACCGCCATCAGCCCCGGCAGTAACACTGTCGAAAAACTCACGCCCGTCGCCGCGGCCATGGAAGCAGTCGGATTCATCGCCGCCCCGCCTGACATATGCGGCATGATGAACGTGAACACAAACAGAAACAGAAGCGGGTTCATGCACACCCGAATCACAAACGGAAACATCTCCCGCCGCAACACATACGCATCACGCAAAAACAGCCCCACAAAAGCACGCGCATACTGCACGGTGTTCGAAGCGGGAGCGCGAGAGGGCAGCGTCGCAGTCGTCATACACCACCATGGTAGCGCACGCCAAAGACTGTCCTGCCGGACGGGCGCCCTGCGCGGGCGGCGGTCACTTCGTGACGTGTATACCGGACGTGGCACTATGGGGTCGTGCGGGCCTTCCGTTGGTCGGCACAGACTTCTGTTCTCGACCAACGGGAGAGCCACCCGAAGGTGTAAAAAGGCGTGTGAACGCCCGCCGCCCGCGTAGGGCGCCCGTCCGGCAGGACAGAAGTTACACTGGAACGATGCGCCACAAGGCAATCGTTCGAACCGCACTCCTCTGCACCCCCCTCTTCGCACAAGCCCAGCAGCCCACCATTCCAAAGCCCACCACCCAGCAGACCGTCACCGTCGTCGGCGACGCCGAGCCCATCATCGAAGGCCAGACCTCCCGCTCCGTCACCACCCTCGACCTCCAGGCCACCCCCAACCTCATCCCCTCCGTCGCCGACACCCTCCGCAACGACTCCTCCGTCGACATCCAGATGCGCGGGCCTATGGGCGTGCAATCCGATTTGTCGGTTCGTGGCAGCACCTTCGAGCAGACCCTCGTCCTCGTCAACGGCCTCCGCATCAACGACGCCGAGACCTCGCACTTCAACCTCGACATCCCCATCCCGCTCCCCGCGCTCGGCCGCATCGACGTCCTCCACGGCGCAGGCTCCACCCTCTACGGCTCCGACGCCATCGCCGGAACCGTCGACATCCGCACCATCCGCCCCCAAACGAACTCCCTGCGCGCCACAGCCGCCTACGGCTCCTACGGCATCAATCAGCAGAGTCTCGTAGCCTCCGGCCTCCACGGCCGTTGGAGCGAGGTCCTCAGCGGCGCCCGCGACTTCTCCACCGGCTTCATCGCCGACCGCGACTACCGCAGCGAAAGCCTCGCCTCCGAAACCGGCCTGACCTCAGCCCTCGGCCAAAGCGACCTCCTCCTAGCCACCAGCGACCGCGCCTTCGGAGCCAACCAGTTCTACGGCGCATACCCCTCCTACGAGCGCACCAAGGGCTGGTTCGCGGGCCTCACGCAATCGCTCTTCACCAACACCACCCTCGCCGCCGCCTACCGCCGCCACACCGACCAGTTCGTCCTCTTCCGCGCCAACCCCGCCATCTACGAGAACAACCACATCGACCAGAGCTGGCAGGCCGTCCTCCGCCGCAAGGACACCATCGGCGAGCACGTCACCCTCCTCTCCGGCCTCGACAACAACCTCGACCAGATCGCCAGTAACAGCCTCGGCCACCACGGCCGCAACCGCAGCGCCGGCTACCTCGACGTGGACCTCCGCAGCCGCCGTGCCACCTTCTCCGCCGGCCTCCGCGAAGAGGTCATCGGCGGCTACGGCGTGGTCAGCTCCCCCGGCTTCAGCGGAGCCTTCGAGCTCGCCCACAACCTGCGCGTCAGCGGCTCCGCGGGCTACGGCTTCCGCCTCCCCACCTACGTCGACAAGTACTACAACGACCCCACCACCATCGCGAACCCCGCCCTCAAACCCGAAAGCTCCTGGAGCTACGACGGCGGCCTCACCTGGTTCCCCCGCCCCACGCTCGTCCTCACCGCAACCGGCTTCACCTCCCGCCAGTCCAACGCCATCGACTACGTCCGCAACGGCGACACCGGCCCCTACCAGGCCCAGAACCTAACCAGCGTAAACCTAACCGGAGCCGAGCTCTCCCTGCAAGCGCAACTCAGCCACCACCAGCGCCTGCGCCTCTCCTACACCGGCATCACCGGAGCCCAAAGCGCCCTGGCAGGCCTCGAATCCCGCTACCTCTTCAACTACCCCACCCACAACGCCAACGCCGACTGGGTCACCACCCTCCAGCAGGTCGACCTGCGCCTCCACGTCGCCGCAGCCCAACGCTACCAGCGCACCACCTACGCCACCCTGGACGTCTCCGCCGCCCGCTCCACCGGCCGCCTCCGCCCCTACCTCCAGATGACCAACCTGACCAACACCGGCTACGTAGAGATCAGCGGAATCCGCATGCAAGGCCGAGCCTTCGTAGGCGGCCTCCAACTCATCCTCAACCGCTAAACCACCGTTGCCTTCTTGATTGTCATTCCCGAAGGGAATCTGCTTTTGTCTTTGGTGCAACGACGGACCGTGCCCCACCTTCGCGACAGCTTCATCGTCGCTAAGGTGGGCGAAGCGCCGCAGACTTTATTCGCGCAAATCCCGCCCAGTCAACCGAATAAACACCGTCTCCAAACTAGTCTCGGTAATCGAAAGATCCCGCAACCCATAAGGATTCGCCGCCTCCACCACCTCCGACAGCAACCCATCGACGTTATGCGCCAGCACCCGCACGCCCTTCGGAGTCTGCTCGGCTGAGGCCACACCCTTCATCCCAGCCAACCGCGCCACCAGCAAAGACGCCTTCTCCCAGTCAAGCAGATCCAGCTCATACAGCTTCTGCGCCCCGACAGAAGCCTTCAACGCAGAAGGCGTATCCTGCACCAGAATCTTCCCATGGTCGATGATCGCCACCCGGTCACAAAGCTCATCGGCCTCTTCCATGTAGTGCGTCGTCAGAACCACGGTAATGCCCTCCTCCCGCAGCCCCCGCACCGCCTCCCACATCGCAATCCTGCTCTGCGGATCCAGTCCCGCCGAAGGCTCATCCAGAAACAGCACCTTCGGCCGATGCGCAATCGCCCGCGCAATCTGCACCCTCTGCGCCAGCCCCCCGGAGAGCTGTTGCGGATAAGCCCCAGACCGCTCCGTCAGATGAAACTGGCTCAGCAACTGCTCCGTCCGAGCCGTGGCATCCGCCCGCGAAAACCCAAAGTATAAGCAATGAAAGTGAATATTCTCGTAGATCGTACAAGCCCGGTCGAGCGTGTTGTACTGCGGCACCACCCCGATATGGCAACGCGCCGCAGCCGGATGCGCCACCACATCCACCCCCGCAATCAGCACCCGCCCCGCACTCGGCAGAGCCCGCGTCGTGCATATGCTGATCGTCGTCGTCTTGCCCGCGCCATTCGGACCCAGTAGCCCAAACAGCTCCCCAGCCTCAACGTCCAGGTCGATCCCATCGACCGCGACCACCTTCTGCTTCCCCTCGTAGACCTTGCGCAAGCCCTTCAACTCAACAATCACGAGGTTCCATCCCTTCGGCGAATCTTCCGACGCCCGATTATATCGACTCCGCCAGCGCTACGGAGCCTCCGCCTTCTGCATCTGCGGCTCCACCTTCGCGCCCTCCACTACCTCGTCCCCCGGACTCAAAACCACAACATCCCCTGCTTTCAAGCCTTTCAGTACCTCGGTAGCGGAACCAATATCCCGCCCCAGCACCAGCGACCGGAAGTGCGCCACATTCCCCGCATCCAGCACCACGGCCTGCGGTCCCGCCGACCGAATCACCAGCGCATTCGCCGGCAGCATCACCGGAGCAGTAGCCGTCGCCGGCAGGTCGTACAGCACCGTCGCATACATCCCCGGCAGAATCTTCCCATCGTTCTTCAGGTCCACCTCGACCAACAGCGTCCTCGTCCCCGGATCCAGGCTCGAGCTCGTCCGCGTAATCGTCCCCGGATACGTCGTCCCTGGCAGCTCCCGAATCGACACCTGCGCCACCTGCCCCTGGCGCAGCCCCACCGAAGCCGCCTGCGGCACATTCGCAAACACGCGCACCGTATCCGACTGCGCAATCGTAAACATCTGTTGCACCGAGTTCTGGCTCCCCGTCGAGATCAGCGACCCACGATCGATCGACCTCGACAGCACCACACCCGCAAACGGAGCCATCACCCGCGCAAACGAGGCCTGCTGCTCCAGCGAAACCACATTCGCCTCAGCCGCCGTAATGTTCGCCTTATCCGCCGTAATCGTAGCCTGGTCCGCCGCCGACTGCGCCCTCTTCTGGTCCGCATCCTGCTGCGCCACCACGCCCTGCTTCTGCAACGACTGCCACCTCTGGTTCGTCACCGTCGACAGCTCCGCATTCGCCTGCGCCTGCAACAACTGCGCCTTCGCCTGCGCCAGCGTAGCCCTGGCCTGCAGCAAGCTCTGCATCGTCTGCGGATCCTCAATCTCCGCCAGCAACTGTCCCTTGCGGACATGGTCGCCAATATCCACATACCGCGCCTTGATGTAGCCCGACGTCCGCGCAAAGATCGTCGTCTGCTCAAACGCCTGTATGCTCGCCGGCAGCTCGATCCGCGAGTTCCGGTCTCCCCCCGCAACCGTCGTCGCCAGCACCACCGGAGGCCCCGCGGCTACCGCCGCCTCGGCCTTTAGCTCATCGCGATGCCGCAGCTTCGGCACCAGAGCCAACAGGGCGACAACAATCAGAAACAGAAAAAACGCCGCCGCAACAACATACGGAGAGCGGCTCGGTCGAGGCTGAAGTGCTGCTTGCGTCATAAGGCCTTCACATCCATGGACTACGCAATAACTGCGGTTGAAAGATCCGTCGTGTCAAGGTCACGACTTCAGTGCTACAGCAAACCCCGTCTTGCTTAAGGGCACGGCTTCAGCCGTGCCGTATACCCTGTCGTTGCATTACGGCTTTAGCCGCTGAGGTACGGTCTTCGTCGTGCATCCTCAAACTCCTAAGTCAGCGCTTGCATCGTCTCAGTTTCGTCGGCAGCCGGCTCAGCCGTAAGTGGATGATCCTTGCGCAGGCGGCTATAAATAATCGGAACAATCAAAAGTGTAGAAATCGTCGCAACCAACAGCCCACCAATCACAGCCCTGCCCAGCGGAGCGTTCTGCTCGCCGCCCTCGCCCATACCCAGCGACATCGGTAACATACCGATAATCATCGCCAGCGCCGTCATCATCACCGGCCGCAACCGCGTCGCGCCAGCCGAGGCCGCCGCATCGAAAGCATTCATGCCAGCAGCGCGTTGGTCGTTGGCAAACGTAACCATCAAAATCGAGTTCGCCGTCGCAACACCAACGGTCATAATCGCTCCCATCAGCGAAGGCACTGAAAACGTAGTACCCGACAGATACAGCATCCACAAAATCCCGCAAGCCGCACCCGGCAGCGCCGTCAGAATGATGAACGGATCAAGCCAGCTCTGGAAGTTCACCACCATCAGCAGATACACCAGCAGCACCGCAAAAATCATCCCCAGGCCAAGCCCGGTAAACGACTCATGCATGCTCGAAACCTGCCCCCGCACCGTCAGCGAAGTACCCGGCGTCAGGTGCTCGCTATAGTGCTTCACAATCCGGTCCACCTCCGTCGAAACCCCACCCAGATCGCGCCCCGCCGTATTCACAAACACGTCGAACACCGGCTGCACGTTGTAGTGGTTCGTCACCGAAGGGCTCGTCGTATGCTGCACCTGTGCCACATCACTCAGCACCTGCGGAGACATCGGAGCAGCATTCGGATCCGGCGTACCCCTCGTCGCCGCAACCGGAATCCCATTCAGCACCGCCACCGAATCCACCTTGTACTGCGGAGCCTGCACCACCACGTTGTAGCTCACACCGTTCTGCGGATTCAGCCAGAAGTTCGGCGTCGCCTGTCCCGAACCCGATAGCGCATACAGCATCGAGTTCGCCACATTCGCCTCCGTCAGGCCCGTCGTCTGCGCCCGCACCCGGTCCACGTTAATGTGCAGCTCCGGCGCATACAGCACCTGGTTGATGTGTACATCCACCGCGCCCGGCACCACCGAAACATCATGCCGAATCTTCTCCGCCAGCGCATAGTTCTTCTCGAACTGCCGCCCGCTGATCTGAATGTCGATCGGAGCCGGAAGCCCGAAGTTCAAAATCTGATTCACGATATCGGAGGCTTGAAAGTAAAAAATCGTATTCGGAAACTTCTGGTTCAGCACCTTACGCAACCGCTGCCGGTAAGCCTCCGTCGGATGGTGCTTCTCATGCAACGAGACCAGAATCTCGCCATCCTGCACATCCGTCAGCGAGCCATCGCCAAACGCAAGATTGAAGCTGCCGTTAGGGATGCCGATGTCGTCCAGCATCATGCTCAGCTCGCTCCCCGGAATCTCCTCCCGGATCGTCGCCTCCACCTGCACAAACAACTGCTCCACCTGTTCAATCCTCGTCCCCGGAGCCGCCCTCACATGCAGCCGGAACGTCCCCGCATCGACCGTCGGAAAGAAGTCCTGCCCAATAAACGGAATCAAACAAACCGACAACGCCGCGAACAAAGCAAAGCACCCCAGCGCGAACCGCGCATGACGCAACACCCAAAGCAGAATCCGCAGATAGAACGCCCGCAGCCTCTCGAACTGCGCGTTGAACCGGTAGTGAATCCGCCAGATGATGCTCGCATGGGCCGCCGCAGCCGTATGCGCATGCGCCGCATGGGCGCCCTCATCCGCCGGAGCATCATGGTCCTGGTACATCGCCACTTCGCTCGCCAGCAGAAACTTCACCATCGTCGGAACCAGCGTGCGCGACAGCAGATACGAAGCCATCATCGCGAACACCACTGACATTCCCAGAGGCGTAAACAAGCTCTTCGCCGCGCCAGAAAGAAACACCACCGGCACAAACACAATGCAGATCGCCAACGTGGAAACGAACGCTGGAACCGCAATCTGCGCCGCTCCATCCAGAATCGCCGGCTCAATCTCCTTGCCCTGCGCCAGGTTCCGATGGATGTTCTCAATCTCCACCGTCGCGTCGTCCACCAGGATGCCGACCGCGAGCCCAAGTCCGCCCAGCGTCATCGTATTCAGCGTCTGCCCCAGCAGCTTCAGAATGATGATCGAAGTCAGAATCGACAGCGGAATCGAGATCGCCACAATCACCGTCGACCGCCAGCTCCCAAGGAACAGCAGAATCATCAGCGCCGTCAACCCCGCCGCAATCGCCGCCTCCCGCACCACGCCCTGCAACGCCGCCTTCACAAAGATCGACTGGTCGAACAGCAGCGTAATCTTCAGCGCCGGCGGCAGCCCCGCCGCAATCTTCGGCAGCGCAACCCGCACCCGGTCCACAATGTCCAGCGTAGAGGCCGAGGCCGCCTTCAAAATCGTCAGCAGCGCGGCCCGCTTGCCGTTGATCCGCACAATGTTCTGCTGCACCGCAAAGCCCTCATGCACCTGCGCCACATCGCGCATGTACACCACGGCCCCGTTTGCACTCTTGATCGGGATATCGTTCAACTGTGCCAACACGGTTGGACTGGCATTCGTGCGGACGATGTAGTCCGTCGTCCCCACCTTCGCGCTTCCCGCCGGCAACATCAGGTTCTGCACCGTCAGCGCGTTCACCACATCGGTCGGCGAAAGCCCCTTCGCATACAACTGCCCCAGGTCCAGGTCAACGATCACCTGCCGCGCCTTGCCCCCATACGGCGAGGGCACCTGCGCCCCCTGCACCGTGGCCAACTGCGTCCGCACAAAGTTCAACCCAAGGTCGTAAAGGTCCGACTCGGACAACGAATCGCTCGAAAGCACAGCCTGCAAAATCGGCACATTTGAAGCACTGAATTGCAGGATGAACGGAGGCGTCGTACCCGGCGGCATCGCCCGCAGAATCGTCTGATTCACCGCCGTCACCTGCGCTACCGCGGCCTCAATCTTCGCCCCCGGCTGGAAGAACACCTTGATGATCGAGATCCCGTTAATCGACTGCGACTCGATATGCTCGATGTCGTTCACCGCCGTCGTCATCGACCGCTCGCTGATCGTCGTGAAACGTTTCTCCATCTCATCCGGGCTCGTGCCGGAGTACGTCCAGATCACGCTCACAACCGGAATATCGATCGTCGGAAAGATATCCGTCGACATCGTCTCAATGCTGAGAATCCCGAGTATGGCAATCAGCAGGCTCATCACCACAAAGGTGTAGGGCCGGCGCAGCGCGAGACGTACGATCCACATGAGCTTGTTCTTCCCTTACATGAGCTTCTTTGCGTGTTAATCAGCTTCTTCGTCTGTTGATGAGCTTCTTCGTATCTTGGTTTTGGAGGTTGCTTCTACTAAGGTAACGTGACGGACGTATCCCCTCGTAGCGCATTTGGCCTAAGCACACAGCACACGCACTCGAGGCCCAGCAACGCCAGACGAGCGAACACACAATCGATCGGTACCGATGATTTTACCGGAGACGGAAACACCGCCGCAGGGCGTCACGCACGATGCTCCATGGACGCACACTCGCGAGGAAAAGTCTCCCAGCGTAGAATGGAACCATGTCGCAGGGATCGGAAAGCAAGTCCGCAGAGCAACAGCAATCCTTGGCAGGCGAAACGAAGCCAGCCACCGCAGCTTCAGACTCAGCCTCCCTCGCCCGAGCCGAGGCCGAAAAGAAGCGCCTCCGCCAGGCCCTGGAGCTACAACGTGAGCGCGTCCTCTCCGAGCGCACCTCAAACCCCCACCGCCGCACCGCCCTCACCAACGCCTTGGCCGACATCGAAGAAAAACTAGCCGAACTAGGCTGGACCATCCACCTCTAAAGCGCACTCCTCTAAGCCCACCCAAGGAACCCGTAGTGCTTAAGGGCACGGCTTCAGCCGTGCCGTAACCGCTGCCTTGGCATTGCGGCTTTAGCCGCTGAGGTACGCTTTTGCCCTCTTGGTTGTCATCCCCGCAGGTTCTGCCGCAGGCGCCGGGGATCTGCGGTTGCTCTTGCCTTTGTTCTGCCCTTGTCGTTGCTTCTGAGATAGGTCCGGGCTTTAGCCCGGACATTCCAACCAGCCAAATAAAGCGGGCTTCAGCCCCCGGGATATGGGTTTGTCCTAAGTCGAGCCCCGCCACAAAATTGCTCAGGCGTGCTGTTGCCGTTGCCCTTTTGTTTGTCATTCCCGCAGGGAATCTGCTGTTGTCTTTGCCTTTGCCTCTTCTTCCGCTTTTTCCGCCTTTTCCCCACAATCTTTTGCCTCTAAAGCGCGATTACCGAACCAAAAACATACCACTTCCTCCCCAGCCACCCTCTAACCAGCTCTTCCATACTTTGGCCCACTAACTGTCCACAAAAATCCCTCTGGTGAAACATTGGGAATTCCGCATCCCCGTCCCACAACCCCCATAAAACACCATACATACAAGAAATGCGCCGAAGCCGGTGCATTCCATACCACTTTCAACTCAAGAGATCCGACCTCTACCCCCGCCGGTTGAACACCAAAGAGTTCCCCTGATCGATCGTCGTCATCACAATATTGTGGATGTTCACCCGCGCCGGACGCGTCGCCGCCCACACAATCGCATCGGCCACATCCTCCGGCACCAGCGGCGTAATGTTCTCGTAGATCTTCGCCGCCCGCTCCTTATCGCCCCGGAACCTCACCTCGCTGAACGCCGTCTCCACCATCCCCGGATCGACCGAAGTCACCCGCACCGGCGTGCCCATCAGGTCCAGCTTCAACCCCTCGCTCAACGCTTTTTCGGCCGCCTTCGTCGCGCAGTAGACCGCGCCATTCGCATACGTAATGTGCCCCGCCGTCGAGCCCAGGTTGATCACATGCCCCAGCCCGCGCTCCACCATGCCCGGCACCACGGCCCGCGTCACATACAGCAAACCCTTCATATTCGTGTCGATCATCTCGTTCCAGTTCTGATAATCGTCCTCATACACCTTGGCGAGACCACGGCTCAACCCGGCATTGTTCACGAGCACATCGACCGCCTTCCACTCCTCCGGCAGAGCCTCAATCGCCGCATTCACCGCCAGGCGATCCTGCACATCCAGCGAGAACGCATGCACCGCCACCCCATAGGTCGCGGTGATCTCCTTCGCCAGCTCCGTCAGCTTCTCCGCCCGCCGCGCACACAGCAACAACTTGGTTCCCTCGGCGGCAAACGCCAGAGCCGTAGCCCGGCCAATCCCGGAGCTCGCTCCGGTAATAAACACAACGCGATCGCGAATAGAAGGCATAGAGAAAAATCCTTAAAATCAAAGTTTTTTGCGGATTGTAAACACAGACAAAGACAGTAAAGCCGCCCCGAAAGGCGGCTTTTGCCGACTCAACTTCCATTCTATCTACTGAGGATCGCTGGCGATAATACCAAGCTACTGGAGAGTCCTATGCCTTTGATTCTGCAAAGGCAGTCCACATTTTCAGTGCATAAAGATTGCCCGCCGTACGACTTTATTTGTCGTTACGGCGGGCATGATTTTACGGCGTCGAATCTGGGCTTAAGCGTGATGCTGAGCGGAGGCGCTCGAGCGATGCACGAAGTGATACGGAGGCCACGGCCCCGAGAGCTGCATGCTGCATTCCTTCAGTTGAAGCGTCGCCGAAGAGTACTTGTTCTGGTAACGCTCGATCGTCTTGTTGTCGATCAGGTGCGCGATGTCGAGCAGCATCTTGCCGGACTCCATCCGCTTGCACGTAATCTCCTCCGCAATGGGCAGGAACATCCGGTGCATCTGGATCGACAGCGCCCGCGCCTTCGACTGGCGCTCGCGTTGCCGGCTCGCCGACTCACGCAAGCTGGTCAGGTACTGCTGGCCCACCGTCATATCCCGCGCCGAGTTGCCGGGGCAGGTATCGTCGACCAGAACCTTCAGGTGCATCTCGGCCTTGCCGCGCAAACGTTCCACATTCGCTAAAAAGTGGCGTTGGTTTGAGCGAACAGACCGGCGAAGCGAATCGTCATCAGCGAAGTGAGTCCCGAAACGAAACGGTAGAACGGTGGAGTGCTTGAAGCAATCCGCAACAACACGCGCATGATCGCGTGCCATCTTGCTATCCAAAGCAGCAATCTCTTCGTCAGAATGTTCAGACACGATGACGGCGAGCTCACTGGCGGGGAAGAGGAAGGTTTGATTGCCAAAGAGACCGGTGACCCCGGTCAGGGGCATCGGACGACGGTGCCGGCAAAGCTCAGGAAAAGCTTGCCGTTCCGCAATACAGTAGGCGTACCATGCCATGTTGTTCGCTCCAACTCCAACGCAATGGCCTTTGTGGGAACCATGCGGAAAAATGTAAACGTGCGTTGAGTTATCGGTATCTTCTTGCCCTTGGCTTATCCGCTTGAAAATGCACGGACTTTACCGAGCGCGAAACGGATAGTAAGCGCACCATTAGACAATTGGCAACAAAAACTTGCACATAACATGGCCGGATTGGCCATGTTCCGCTAAGTTACTGTTTTCATTGGGTTCTCAATAGGTATTTTCGTTTGTTTTCGGGGTGCCGGAGACCCAGTACAAACGTTTAACTTGGAGGAGGCTCGACCGGTTCGGACGTTTTGGGCACTTCCTCAGCAGCCTTACGGTCACGCCACGAGGGCGGATCAGACTTCGTCCTGCTTTGCGGAACCGAATCCTCCGGACTCGAGATCCCCACAAGACGTAAAACGCGGCCAATCAAACGTACGACAGGATGCAAAGGGAACCTCTTTCGGCAAAATTCAGCTCCTTACCATCGTAGACGGGAAAGCAACCCGGGGTATTTTGTAAGGATGAGGAATTTTAGGTTGTCCACGGCCCTTGCCGCCATTGCATGCTTCGTTACCCTCGGCTTTGCGTCTTTCGCAACCACTGACTGCCTTGCGCAGGCCCCCGTACCCGTATCCGACATCCTCGTCTTCACCAACGGCGACCAGCTCACCGGAAAGCTGGTCCGAGGCCTGGACGGCAACATCACCTTCAAGAGTGATATGGCGGGCGAGATCACGGTCTCCCTCGACAAGGTCAAGAGCCTCCGCGTCGGCGCCAACTTCGCCGTGCTGCGCAAGGATACGCCTGTAACCAAACAGTCCGTTGTGCCCGGCTCCTTCGCCATCGAGGACAGCAAGCTCACCCTCGCGCTCAAGACCGAGCCCGTTGAAGTCCTTCCCGTCAAGAACGTCGCCTACATCATCGACGAGGCCACCTACCGCCACGACATCACCGCCAGGCAAGGCATTCTGCAGGGCTGGAACGGCGCGATCTCAGGTGGTGCGACGGCTGTGCGCTCCAGTTCGAACGGCTCCACCTTCAACATGGGCATCGCGCTCATCCGGGTTGCTCCGCTGG
>Ga0179596_10000305_pt1 | contig 16696 bp, 13 predicted proteins | sample CZODoug1_1_08_16_FD_155494 | JGI IMG/M metagenome (GOLD analysis project Ga0179596, IMG submission 155494) | Vadose zone soil fungal communities from Angelo Coast Range Reserve, California, USA - CZODoug1_1_08_16fungal (Illumina Assembly) | ecosystem: Environmental > Terrestrial > Soil > Vadose...
ATTTCACCTTATAGAGCTCATAAGCCCTCTCCGCCCGAGGCAGCATCTCCGTCTTATAACGATCCACCGCAAATCGAGCCGCCAGATAAGCCTGCGCCACCGGCTCCGCGCTCTGCTTCAAAGCCAGCCGAGCCCGCACCACCTCCTGCCGAGCCCTCTCCACCTCCGCCTCATTCGCCGCCACAGCCCCCTGGTTCCGATTCCACAACGGCAGATTCACCGAAGCACTCGCAAAGCTCTGCGGCCCCGCAGCCCGAGCAGGGAAGTCCGTCACATGCTCAAAGTTGTACTGCTCCCCAGCCCGCACTACCACATTCGGCACCACCTCGCGCTTAGACGCATGCAACTGCGCATCGCTCACCGCCACCTGCTGCTCCAGCCGCTTCACCATCGGACTGCTCTCCGCCATCGAAGCAACCATCGCCTCCGCATCGATCTCCGGCAGCGCCTCTAACTCCCCAGCCACCCTGCTCACCCCAAGATCCGACCTCCCCGCCAACGCAGCCAGCACCCCAAAGTCCTCCAGATACATTCTCTGCGCCCGTACATACTCCACCTTCGCCTGCTCGGCCTCTACCTCACTCTGCAACACATCCGGGGCATCCGCCTGACCCACATTCAGCAACTGATGCGCCGTCTCCACCGCATCCAGAGCCACCTCCACCATCTGCCTCCGCACCCCCACCACAGCCTGCGCCGCCAGCGCCGCATAGAACGCCCGCGTCACATCGTTCTTCACCCGAGCCCTCTGCTCCTCCACCCCAATCGCATCCGCCTTACCCTGCTGCTTATAGACCTCACGCCGCAGCCCAAGCTTGCCCCCAGTCACAATCTCCTGCTCGACATACCCACCCTGCTCTCCACCCCCATACGTCCCTCCACGAATCTGTTCCCCCTGATACCCCACACTCGGGTTCGGATAAAGCCCAGCCTGCAAAGCCCTCGCCGCCGCCCCCCGCACCATAGCCTGCGCCTGCGCCAGCGTAGGGTTTTTCTCGGCCATAGCCAGAAACTCCGCCAACCCCAGCACCGGCCGCCCCTCAAGCCCACCCAACAACTCCGGCGCCGCTGCACCTCCAGCGAATGCCCCACCCGTCCGCCGAGTAGGATTCTCCGGCTCCTGCAAAGCCTGCGTATCCCGCATGTTCGGAACCTGAACAGCCTGCGGAGCAGCCGACGTCATAGGCTTCGACATATCCATCCCCGGCATATGATGATGCTCCGCCGGAGCCTGTGCCGCCGGAGCCTGTGCCGCCGGAACCTGCGCTTTCGGAGCCGAAGGCATCTCCATCCCAGGCATCCCCTGCCCCCAGGCCACCCCACCCAGCATAAAAGCAACCAAAACAGTCACAATCTTTCCCAGCACCGAAGCATAAGGATCCCTGGCCCGCTTCGCCTCCTTCATCTTCCCTATCACCTTGTCGTACTCCGCCGGAGGCAGCACCCGCACAAAGGTCATCATGCCCGCCATATACTGGCTCCAACCCGCCTTCAGCCCATAGTTCTCCGGCCTCTCGACGGCGGCATCCATCGTCATCATCGGCCCTTCCATAAACGCATCCTGCGGATACCCCGGCACATTGTTCGCGTTCTTCGCGACGCCATCCGTCATGCCCATCCCATCCCCGCGCGTCATCTTCCCGGCAATCGAAGACATCTGGTTCATCATGTGGTGCGGCAGATGGCAATGCAGCATCCAGTCCCCCGGATTCTTCGCCACAAACTCCACCGTCCGACTCTGCGCCACACCAACGAGAACCGTATTCCCCGGCCACCATCCCGCCTCCGGAATCCGTCCACCCTCCGTCCCCGTCACATGGAACGTATGCCCATGCATATGCATCGGATGATGATCCATCCCCATATTCACAAACCGAATCCGTACCCGATCCCCCAACCTCACAATCAGCGGAGTAGTAGCCGGCCCCGCCTTCCCATTCAGCACCAGCCAGTTGAACTCCATCTTCATCGTGTCCGGAACCGTGCTGTTCGGCAGCACCGCATACTCCTGCAGATGCACCACAAAGTCCTTCTCGCAGTGCGGCGCATACACCACCCGCGGATGCATGATGAACGCCCCCAGCAACCCAACCATCTCCTGCATCGCCATATGCGAGTGGTAGAAGTAAGTCCCCTCCTGATGAATCTCAAACTCATACGTAAACGACCCACCCGGCAACACCGGGTCCTGACTAATCCCCGGCTGCCCATCGTTCGCGATCGTGTCCTCAAACCCATGCCAGTGAATCGAGCTGGCCTCCGGCAGCCGGTTCTCGTAGATCACCCGCACCTTATCGCCCTGAAACACCTGGATCGTAGGCCCCGGTGCCGACCCATTGAACCCCCACACATCCAGCGTCTTCCCCGGCGCAATCTCCTGCTTCACCACCTCGGCAATCAGGTGGAACACCTTCCACTCGCCATCCATCGTGTAAGGCAGATCCCCCACCTCGGTCGTCACCACAGGCACATGCACGCCCGCCGCCTTCGGCACCGCTGCCATTACCTTGTCCGAAGCAAACAGCCCCGCGCCAACCCCCAACACACTCTGCAAAAACGTCCGCCGATTCGCCATACGACACTCCCTTATCCAAAAACGAAGACACACAAGAAAAACGTTTCAAAGACTGTCCTGCCGGACGGGCGGGCGTTCACACGCCTTTTTACAGCTTCGCGTGGCTCTCCCGCTGGTCGAGAACAAAATTCCGTACCGACCAACGGGAAGCCCACGGAGAAGCCCCAATACAAGTCACGAAGTGACCGCGGCCCGCGCAGGGCGCCCGTCCGGCAGGACAGACTATAAACAGATTTTTAAAAGGGGAATCCCTAGACCCGCATCACACTAGCCAGCCTGGGAGGAGACTTCACCATCCCACGCACAGCCGTCACCGCAACCTCGCGGCTTACAACATCCACCCGCAACCCCGGATAGGCAACCGCGTCCACCGCCACCCGATGCATCCCAAAGTCCGAGCGATCCACCACTGCCTCGTCCTGCGCACAAACGGCAGTATGTGCCGGAGCCGCCGCAACCGAAGGCCCCATCACCATCCCATCGCAGTCCGCCATCGCCTCAGCTTCATGGCAGGGAGCCTTCGCCGCGCAAGCCACGCCACAAGCCGGTCCGAAGCAAGCCACTGCCATCACCACCAGCAGCAACAACCCCGACCATGCAGAACGAAACCTCATCCTTCCACGATACTCCAGCATCAACTCCAAAGACAAAGCACGATACCATTACCTTTTGAAGCTTTGTCCTGCCGGACGGGCCCCCTGCGCGGGGTGCGGTCACTTCGTGACGCGTAACTGCTTCGCGTGGGCCTTCCGTTGGTCGGCAATGAATTTCCTTCTCGACCACCGGGAGAGCCACGCGAAGCAGTAAAAAGGCGTGTGAACGCCCGCCGCCCGCGCAGGGCGCTTTTAAAGGAGCAGTTATCACCGCCGTCTGGATCATCGCCCCCATCCTCGCCACTGCCGCCGTGCAGCTCGCCGCCACCGCCGCGGCCTGGCTCCTCCGCGCCCGCGAGACAGCCCTCCGCCGCCAGCTCCCCTACATCGTCTCCCTCGCCGTAGGCGTCCTCCTCGCGACGGCTCTGCTTCACCTCCTCCCCGAAGCCATCGAGCAGCTCGGCAACCGCCGCCTCACCTGGGCCCTCACCGGCGCCGCCATGATCGCGCTCTTCGCCGCCGAGCGCATCTTCTTCGTCATCTCCGGCACCGACGCCGAGCCAGAGATCGGCTCTCCCTGTGCCGATCACCACCACCAGCACACCCCCCAGGGAGCCCGCCCCGCCTCCCTCATCCTCGCCAGCATGCTCCACAGCTTCGTCGACGGAGCCGCCGTAGCCGTAGCCTTCCTCACCAGCCCCCGCATCGGCTGGCTCACCGCCCTTGCCATCGCTTTGCACGAGATCCCCCACCGCATGGGCGACTTCGCCCTCCTCGTCCACCTCAAGGTCCCCCTCCGCCGCGCCCTCCGCCTCACCGCCTACGCCGGACTCCCGTCGTTCCTGGGCCTCTCCGCCGTCCTCATCGCCGGCGCACACTCCGCCACGACCATCGCCTGGCTCCTGCCTATCAGTGCGGGCAGTTTCCTCTACATCGCCACGGTCAACCTCCTGCCAGAGCTGGAACGCGAATCCCGCCTCCCCCGCGTCCTCCTCCAGCTAGCCTGCCTAAGCGCCGGAGCAGCCTTAGTCGTCCTGGTAGGCGGCCTAGGCGGCTGAGAGTTGGAGAAGCGGAAACCCCCCATCAAAAGGAACGTCTACCGGAAGTGCATGACTTTAGGGGCTGCGGAAAACGGAAGGGCATGGCTTCAGCCATGCCGCAAAAGTCCGTCTTGCTTAAGGGCACGGCTTCAGCCGTGCCGTAAAAGCTCAGCCTTTTCGTAATCTATTAAGATTCCCGAAGGGAATCGTTTCGGTCTTTGCCGTTGCTTTTCGCCTGAAATCGACCTCCCAACAGCCTTCCGGCGGTCCAAAACTACTGACAAAACATCCAAAATGCTGTATAAAGAAGGGTAGGGATCTCCCTGCAATAAGGAACCGTCATGGCCAAGGTATGTCTAGTAACGGGCAAGCGCCCGATGAGTGGTAACAAGCGTTCGCACGCGAACAACAAGTCGCGTCGTCGCTGGGAGCCGAATCTGCAGTGGAAGCGCGTTTGGGTAGCCTCCGAAAAGCGTTTCATCCGTATGCGCATCAGCATGGCCGGACTGCGTAACATCACCAAACTCGGATACGACGCAGCTATGCTCAAGTCCAAAGCGAAGGCGGCCTAACCATGCGGACCATCATCAAGCTCGTCTCGTCGGCCGGCACCGGTCACTTCTACACCACCACCAAGAATCCGAAGCTCAAGAGCGGCAAGCTCGAGCTCTCCAAGTACGACCCCAAGATCCGCAAGCACGTCCCCTACCGCGAAGCCAAGGCATAAGCGGTAGACACGGCTTCCTGCACAAAAAGCCTGCTTCTCATCCTCCCGAACCAAGGGGATAAGAAGCAGGCCTTTTGTCGTGCTCTTCAAAGCGCACTGCTTTTCTTGGTTGTCATCCCCGAAGGTTCTGCCGCAGGCGCCGGGGATCTGCGGTTGTAGTTGCCTTTGCCTCTTCTTCCGCCTTTTCCGCTCTTTCCCCACAATCTTTTGCCTGTTCTCGTCCGATTATCGAATCGAAAACATACCACTTTCCCAAAACCCACTCCTAACCGCATCTTCCATACATTGGCCCACTATCTGCACCACAAAAAAGCGTCGAAAATCTCCTGGTGAAACATTGGGAATTCCGCACCACCAGCCCGCAACTCCTTTAGAAAACCATGCATACACCAAATGCACCAAAAAGGTGCAAAACATACCACTTTCCAACCCAAGAGGTCCAACCTCTAACACAAAAAAAGACGGCCCCAACCGAAGTTGAAGCCGCCTCACTAAGCCCTGAACCCTGCTTTTACTGATTCACTCCACTAGCCAAAAACCCACCATCAACCACAAGAATCTCGCCCGTCACAAACGCCGAAGCATCGCTAGCCAGGTAGATCGCCGCTCCCACCAGCTCCTCCGTCTTGCCGAACCGACCCATCGGAGTCCTCATCCGCAGCTCCTTGCCGCGCTCGCTCTTATCCAGCAGCTCCGCGTTCAGCGCAGTCCGAAACACACCCGGAGCAATCGCATTCACGGTCACACCCTGCGCGCTCCACTCCACGGCGAGCGACTTGGTCAACGCGCCCACCGCAGCCTTCGACGCTGCATAAGCCGTTACTTCTTTGAGACTTACAAACGTGTTCAGCGAAGCGATGTTGATGATCCGCCCATACCCACGCTCCAGCATGTGCTTGCCGAAGATCTGGCAGGCCCGCAGCGTCCCGGTCACGTTCGTGTCCATAATGTCGTTCCAAAGCTCCTCGGGGAAGTCGAGGGTTGGAGCCCGCTTGATCTTGCCCGCGCAGTTGATGAGGATATCGACCTGCCCAAACTCCGCCAGCGTGCCTTCCAGCAGCTTCTCGAGCGAGGCCCGGTCGCCCACATCGGAGGTCAATCGCAGCGTCCGGCGGCCTTTGCCCTCAATCGACGCCGCAGCCTCATCCACCTGCTCCTGCCGCCGCGAGCTCGCGACCACATCCGCACCGGCTTCGGCCAGACCAATTGCCATCGCCAGCCCAATACCCGAGGTCCCGCCCACCACCACCGCCACCTTACCCGTCAGATCAAACAACGAATGCCCCATCAATATCTCCTGCCTTCTTTAGAAAATCATTCCATTACCCTACGCCGAAACCACTTAGGCCGTCTTCACCAAGCCCAGAATCTCATCGACGACCACACCCGGAGCCCTGTTATTCACCACCCGGAGGGCATCCTTCGGTGGCTCCAGCGTAGCCAACTGGCTGGCCAGCAGCTTCGGATTCATAAAGTGGCCGGACCGGTGCGCCATGCGTGCCGCGATCATCTGCGGATCACCTTCCAGCAGCACAAAATGCACCGTCCCCTCCGGCATCCCACCCGCAAGCGTCACCCTATACTTCTCCTTCAGCGCAGAGCAAGCCAGCACACCGCTGCCCGTACCGTTGAACCACCCTTGCATCAGCCGGTTCAACTCCTCAAGCCAGGGCTGCCGATCGTCATCGTTCAGCGGCTGGCCCGAGGCCATCTTCTCCTTGTTTGCCACCGGGTGATAGTCATCCGCATCGGCAAACACCGTATGCAGACGCTCGGCCAGCAGCGTTCCAATCGTCGTCTTCCCCGAGCCACTCACACCCATCAAAACAACGATCATCCCGCCTCTACCCCTTCACGCCTACAGCCCCAAAAACACAGGCTTGATATGCCTCTCAAACAGGTTCGTCGTCACATTCCGAGCAACGCTCTCCTCATTCTCCTTCAGCGCCGTCAGATACCGCTCACCCATCTTAGCCGCCACCTTGAACCCAACATGCAGCAACTGCCGGAAGCTCTGGTTATACGCCGGGTTCGACTGGTCATGCCGCAGTGCCGAAGTGTACTGCTCACTCGTCCAGCCATTGACAACCTCCGGCGAAGGCAACGCAACCGGGTCAATATTAATCACCGTCGCATAAGGAGCGCAAAGCTCATCCGCATGCGCGAACGCCTCGGCATAAACCTCCTTGGCAATCGCAAGCCCGGACCCACCCGCCTCGGCCAGCCCAATCAGCTCTTCGAGCCACGTCGTACCAGCGGTCTTCAAGTGAACGCCCGCGCCGAACTTCTTCGCGCCGTCGTGGATCGCCTTGTAGATCGAGAACTTGTCCGAACCCGAGTGAACGCTTAGCTTCAGGTTCGCCGGTAACCCGTACTGCTTGATCGCAAACGCAATCGCCGCAAGATCCTCCTCGAACTCCTTCGTGAACTGCGCCACATCGCCGACGTAATCGACGCCCTTGTTGAAGCGCCCCGTAAACTTCGGAGCAATCGTCTGAATCGGAATCTTCTCGTCCGCAATCGCCGCCAGAATAATCAGCAGCTCCACCGGCGTCTGCGGAGAGTCCGTCTCATCCATCGAAACCTCAGGCACAAAGCGCCCAACGCCCTTGTTCTCCACCAGAAACCGGTAGATCGAACCCGCATCCTGCACAGCCGCCAGGAACTTGTTCGCCACACCCTTCACAAACTCGATGTCCGTCTGGAACGGAGCGTCGATGCCCGGAATAATCACCTCACCCACCAGCTCCGGATGCCGCTTCACAAACGCCAGCACCTCATCCGCATCCGCCGGCTTGCCGATCATGTCCGCCACGTCCAGCGTAAAGAACTCGCACGGATCGAGGAAGCGGCCAACCGTCTTCAGATTGATGTGATCCGCGTCCAGGAAGTACGGCAAGGTCCAACCAAGTTCCTTCACCGCCGCATCCGCCGCAATCCGCGTCTGCACCGGCTCCGACCCAATAATCATGTGCTCGCGGTTGGACTTGTTCCACACCGGAACTACCTCAAAACCCGCCTCCAGAGCCATCACACAAGCGGCCAACTGAGCCTTCGCCTGGTGGGCAAATCGATCCCCAACCCCAATCGAGAACTTGGGAAGCTGCAATCCATCACTCATAACTATCTCCATTCCACCCAGTCGCGAGTGGTTCTACCACTTAAAGCCACGCCCAAGCATACCCACAACCTCCCAAATCAGCAAATTTAGTCCTTAAAACGACCTTCGTAGGCCCAAAGTCCAAGCCCAGGGTTCGAGATGTAGAAGATCTCTTCGCCATCGACGACGTTCCAGCCATCGACCAGCTTGGTCACGTCGTACTTCGCCGAGTACTCAGCGAGGTCGCCGTACTCAAAGTGCGCGCCTTCAATCTCCTCGCGGGTCAGATGGCCAGGGCAGTAGCGAATCGTGAAGCGCCCTTCGCTCGACCCATGGATCAGGTGGGCCGCCGCACTCAGATTTCCCGCCAGCGCAGGATCATCCTTCACCGCTTGCAAGGTCGCCGGCGTCCCACAGTACCCATACTTGCGAATCAGCGCATCGATCGCGGAATCCTCACCAAACTCGTGCACTCCAGGGGCCAGAACGATCAGTTCGGCATTGTCCGCCAGCGCCATCCGCGTTCTATACACGCTCTTGTTCCCCAGCCAGGTCGAGCGGAACTCATGCGGATCGAGGAAGACCACGGCCTTCTTGATCTCGCGGTCCATCATCAGGAAGTTGCATTCCAGGCTCAGCTTCGCGGCCAGCTCGAAGCACTCCGAATCGTCACCGATATACATTCCGCGAATCACCAGCTTGCCCGCGGCATTCTTGTTCACAACGGTCTGGACATAGACGATCTGCGGCAGACCTGCGGTAAAGTGCTCACTCGCATAGTTCAGTACGCGCCGGACGGGGGTATCCGCGCGCCCCATCATCCGCTCCATCCCATAGACGGCACCCAGGAAGTGCGACCGGTGAATCCCCATCACGCCGCCCGTCCCGACGAAGATGTTCTTCGACCCATTTGCCATCCCAACGACCTCGTGTGGTACGACCTGTCCGATCGACAGAATCAGGTCATGCCCCCCATCCCGCAGCAGCTTATTCACCTGCGCGGGCCACGTGTAGTCGAGCTTTCCCTCGCTCACCTCCAGCATGAACTCGCTCGGAACCTCGCCCAGCGTCACGATGTCGTTGCGCCAGTCGTGTACGCGGAAGAGCCCACGCGGCGTCGCTCCGAACATCGTCGAGATCTCGTGGTCGGTCATCGCCTTGTGCGTGCCCAGCGCTGGCAGCACATCCACCAACTTGTCGCCGAAATACTCCCACGCGTACTCGGTCAGCACGCCGCTCTGCGAGTGCATCCGGGTAAAGTCCGGCGGCACGGCAAGCACGCGCTTGCGATCCCCAAGCTTTTCCAGTGCGCTGAACAATCCCGCCTTTACTTCCGCGGGAGACATCTCCGTAGTGGCCGAACCATTGCTGTAAAAGAGACTCATAGAACCACCATCTTACCGCTCGCACTGCGGACGTGTGAGACGTGTGATAGGTTGGGTCCAAACTTCGGTCACCGAAGCGGGAGGACAGGGATCGTGCGGATCAAACGCTATTTGGCTTTGGGAGTCCTTCTGGCAGGCGTTCACGCTGGTTTTGGGCAGGCTTTGACGCAGGTCGGAAGCCTCGGTGGAGCGGACTTCCGCGTGGACATTCCGGCCAACTGGAACCATTCTCTGGTGGTCTTCTATCACGGCTACGCGCTTGGTCCGACGCGCTATAAGCAGGATGCAAAGCCAGGTGGGGCGATCTCGCCGTTTCTGGATCGTGGATACGCCGTCATCCAAAGCGGCTTCTCCGTCTATGGATGGGCCCTCCCACAAGCCTTCGCCGATACCGAGCTTCTGCGCAAGACCTTCGTCAAGCAGCACGGTCAGCCCCGCGAGACCTACGTCTCCGGACAGTCGATGGGCGGCGCGCTGACCATGATGACGCTCGAGCGCAATCCCGAGCCATATAACGGTGCGCTCAATCTCTGCGGAGCCGTGCTGCCGACCAACGAGTGGGCCCAACGTCGCTTCGCCCTGGTCGCTGCGTTCGAGTACTACTTTCCCGGACTTCTGCCCGATCTCGCCCCCGCGCCGGTGAACTTCGTGGAGAGCGATGCATTGAAGGCCACGCTGCTACAGGCCCTGAAGGCCAATCCCGAGAAGGCCGCGATCATGCAGCGTCTCACCGCGCTCTACCGTGACGAGGATGTAGCTCATCTCATGCAGTACATCATCTACCAGATCTCGGACTTCAGCCGGAAGGGTGGAGGCGATCCGGTCGACAACGCGAACTGGATCTACACCGGAACCGGTTCGATTGAGGAGGACTTCCGCCTGAATGATGGCGTGAAGCGCTACAACGCGGACCCCAGGGCTCGCGCATGGATGATCCAGAACTACACTGCGACGGGCAAGCTGAGGAAGCCGATGCTCGCGGTCCACACGGTGTACGACACGCTGATTCCCGCGACTTCACTGGCTGAATATTCGCAGCGCGTGAGCGAGTCGGGCAGCGTGGATTACTTCACGCAGCAGTATGTGGATCACGTCGGCCACTGCGCGTTCTCCACCGATGAGATCGGCCGGGCATTCGACGAGCTCATCGGTTGGACTCACGGAGGGCCAAAGCCAAAAGGTGGAAAACTCCCCTAGAGCGTTGTCCTGCCGGACGGGCCCCCTCCGCGGGGGGCGGGCGTTCGCACGCCTTTTTATCCCTTCGGGTGGCTCTCCCGATGGTCGAGAACTAACTTCATTGCCGACCAACGGAAGGCCCACGCGAAGCAGTTACGAGTCACGAAGTGACCGCCCCACGCGGAGTGGGCCCGTCCGGCAGGACAGCCTTAAGCTGGTATGATCGCGGGAATTGGGAACCTCGAGGTTTGTACTGAAGATGAGTGACGAAAAGATGGAAGAGTTGGAGCTGACCACGGTCGGCGAAGTGGAAGAGACCGAGTCGTTCGACGCGATCTACAAGGAGTTTGAGAAGGCGAACCGTCGTCGCGAGGGCGAGGATGGCAGGCAGATCCGTGCGACCGTGGTGTCCGTGACGGCCGAGTCGGTGTTTCTGGACATTGGCTACAAGACGGAAGGGATTTTGCCGATCACCGCGCTTGCGGGTAAGACGGTTGAGCCAGGCGATACGCTGCAGGTCTCGTCGAAGGGCCGGAACGAAGAGGGCTACTACGATGTCTCGCTGCTGAAGGTTGCAGTGCCAAAGGATTGGTCGTCACTGAACAAGGCCTTCGAAGAGGGAACTCCCGTTACCGGAACCGTGACAGGCGTCGTAAAGGGTGGACTGACGGTGGATGTTGGCGTCCGAGCCTTTCTACCGGCTTCTCGCAGCGGCGTGCGCGATGCAGCCGAGATGGAGAAGCTCGTCGGACAGCAGATTCTATGCAAGCTGACCAAGGTCGATGAGGCGGATGAGGATGTGGTCGTCGACCGCCGCTCCGTCCTCGAGGCCGAGGAGAAGTCCATCAAGGAACGTCGCTTCGGCGAAGTAAGCGAGGGCGATATCGTTTCGGGAACGGTGCGCAGCCTCGCGGACTACGGCGCGTTCATTGAGCTCGGTGGTGTCGATGGTCTTCTGCACATCTCGGACATCTCATGGCAGCGCGTGGCGAAGCCATCGGACGTGCTGACGGTCGGCGATGAGATCCAGGTAAAGGTGCTGAAGGTCGATCCTGCTTCGAAGCGGATTGGGCTCGGCATCAAGCAGCTCCTCCCGCATCCCTGGGATGGCATCGAAGACCGCCTCAAGGTCGGCGACCGTCTCCAGGGCACAGTGACGCGCGCGACTGACTTCGGTGGATTCGTTGAGGTTGAGCCCGGCGTCGAGGGCATGGTGCACGTCTCGGAGATGAGCTGGGCCAAGAAGGTTCGCAAAGCAAGCGATGTGCTCAAGCCTGGCGATTCCGTCTCGGTCATCGTGCTGGGCATCTCAGTCCCGGAGCACCGGATGGCGCTTGGGCTCAAGCAGGCTCTGGGTGATCCGTGGGAAGAGGTCGCGTCAAAGATCGCCGTCGGTTCAACCATCGAAGGCAAGGTTTCGAGCTTTACGACGTTCGGTGCGTTTGTGACCGTCGCGGAGGGCGTGGAGGGAATGATCCACATCTCCGAGATCGTCGCGGACAAGCGGTTGAACCACCCCACCGATGTCCTGCGGACCGGCCAGGTGGTAAAGGCCAAGGTGCTCGAGATCGACCGCGAGCGCCGCCAGATGAAGCTGAGCATGAAGCAGCTCATCCCGACCGGGCTCGATGAGTTTGTCGACGAGCACGCAGTGGGCGATGTCGTCTCCGGGCGCATCGTCGAGATCAAGGACGGCATCGCGCTGGTGGAGCTGGGCGAAGGCATCCGCGTTCCATGCCCGATGGCCGCGAAGGTCGAGGAGGTTCAGCCAGCCGCCACACAAGCTCTGGATCTATCGGCGCTGACGACGATGCTCTCGGCCCAGTGGAAGGGTTCTGCTCCATCGAAGGCGAAGAAGCCGGACGCGCCGCAGGCGGGGCAGATGAGGAGCTTCCGCTTGACCTCGCTCGACAAGGAAAAGAAGGAGATCCAGCTAGAGGCGGTAGCTTCCTAAAGCCTGCTGTCCTACCGGAGGCGTTCACACGCCCTTTTATCCCTTCGGGTGGCTCTTCCGTTGGTCGAGAACAAAATTCCATGCCGACCAACGGAAGGCCCACACGAAGCAGTTACGAGTCACGAAGTGACCGCACCGTGCGTAGCGGGCCCGTCCGGCAGGACGCTTCTTAGGCAGGTGTTCGCTTAGACTTGAGAGATGCGGCGATCGTTTGGTCTTGAGTGGGTTTGCTTCGGTGTCTTTCTGGTGTTGGGTGGAGTTGCGTCTGGGCAAGATCGCCGGGTTTCGGTCCTGGTAGTGGATGCGAGTGGACTGCCGGTAGCGGGAGCCTCGGTCGCAGTAGTGGGTGCGGCCAGTGCTCCGGTGTTGACCGATGGAGCGGGAAAAGCAGTGGTGCCTGGGGGGCCGGGAGCATCAGTGCGAGCCACATCTTCTGGAACGGACTCAGGAGTAGTTGGGGTTGCGAGCGATGCGGTCCGACTTGTGCTGAGAACTACGGGCGTGGCGGAGGCCGTGACGGTGACGGCGACGCGGTCGGCTGGAGTGGTCGGCGAACATGCCGAGACGATGGATATCCTGAGCGGGGCTGAGCTACGCCAGTTTCCAGCGCTGACCCTCGATGAGACGCTGCGTCAGCACGCAGGTTTCGAGCTCTACCGGCGCGCCGGGTCGCGTGTAGCGAACCCAACGAGTGAGGGCATCTCACTCCGTGGTCTAGGGTCGACAGCAGTCTCGCGGACGCTCGTACTAGAGGACGGTGTCCCACTGAACGACCCGTTCGGCGGCTGGATCCACTGGGACGAGACAGCTCCGCAGGCAATCTCAGCCGTGACAGTCGCGACCGGCGGCGGATCGGACCTGTACGGCTCGAGTGCCCTCGGCGGCGTAATCGACATCGTCGCAGCTCGCCCGATGACCTCACGGGGAGACTTCTGGGCGAGCGGCGGTGGCCAGGCGACCTCCGACGTGAGCGGCCGTCTGGATCGCGGAGGCAAGCTCTGGCTCGGGACGGTAGCCGGTGAAGGGTTCCGCACGGCGGGCTACACCCCAACCGACCCAGCAGTGGCAGGACCAGTGGATGTTCCGGCGAATTCCCACTTCCAGAACGGGCATGTGGAGGGTGACCGGCGGATTGGGCAGGATGGGCGTGCTTTCCTGATGGGTAATGGGTTGAATGAGGCGCGGGGGAACGGCACCATCCTGACCAATAACGCGACACGTCTCTGGCGGTATGTGGGTGGGGATGACTGGGCGTTGAATGACAAGGTCAACGGACGGTTCAGGGCGTTTGGGAGCGAGCAGGGGTATCGGCAGAGCTTCTCGTCGATTCCAACGAGTCGGCTGACCGAGACGCTAACCCGTCGGCAGAGGGTGCGGGTGCAGGAGGTGGGTCTCTCGACCGACGCGGCGGCGCACTTCGGTTCTTTGGCTCTGGTGGGTGGCGCGGACGTCCGCGACCTGCGCGCGAAGGATGTGGAGACGCCGATCTCGGCGGGCGTGGTGACGTCGGTGCAGGATACAACGGCGCGCCAACGGTTCGCGGGCGGGTTTGGCGAGCTCCTCTATGCGCATGGAGGCTGCTCAGGCGCCGCTTCGGTGCGGGTGGATCACGCGTCGAACCTCGATACGGTGCAGAAGGTCAATGGCGTGGGAACACCCGTGCCAGACCGCGCGGAGGTCGTGGCGAGTCCCCGGCTAGGACTGGTGCGCCGGGTGAATGGCCTGGTCTCGCTGAAGGCTGCGGGGTTCCGCGCATTTCGCGCACCGACAATGAATGAGCTCTACCGCACGGGACAGGTGGGCCAGCAGGTGACGCAGCCGAATGCGAGTCTGTCCTCGGAGCGGGCCACGGGCTGGGAGGCAGGCGCAAACGTAGGCTCGGAAGGCGACCGCGTGAGCGGCAGCGCAACCTACTTCTGGACCGAGATCAACCGGCCCGTTTCAGCCGTGCCGGTATCGCCGAATGTGTTTATAAGGCAGAATCTAGGCCAGTTGCGGAGCCAGGGAGTGGAACTGCATGGCGTCGTCCGGGTCATGCGTGGAGTGACGGGAACGGTCGGCTACCAGTTTGCGGATGCGGTGGTGACGAAGTTCTCCAAGCAGCCAGCGCTGGTGGGGAACAAGCTGCCGCAGGTCCCGCAGAACGCGGTAACGGCGCAAGTGCGAGTCGAGACGGGCAGGGCCGGAAGCTTTACATTCGTGGTGCGGCGCAGCGGAACGATCTTCGACGACAGCGCGAACACCCTGGTGCTGCGCGGCTTCTTTCAAGCCGACGTCTACGGGGAGCGCCGGTTGGCGCGACGCATGTCGGTATTTGGCGCGGTGCAGAACGTCTTCAACCAGAGGCCCGATGTGTCTCGAACGCCACAGTTGACGCTGGGGAGTGGCGTAGTTGCGGTGGGCGGGGTCAAGGTGAACTGGGGCGGCGAGTAGCTGCGGAGGACGTATGCCGGTTGCGGAGGGGCGTGTCTCTGCTGCTGTGCCTGAGCTATGTAAAACGATCGGGGAGGTCGGACCTCCAGCTCTGAAAAGTGGTATGGAGTGCACCGTTTATGGTGCATTTCGCGGATCTATGGATTTCTAAAGGGGTTATGGGCTGGTGATGCGGAATTCCCAATGTTTCACCAGGAACGTTTGGTCGTTTTTTTTGTGGTTCGTTAGTGGGCCAAAGGGCTTTGCACAATAAGGCTCCCATGCACACAAAGCCTCCATTCTGCACAAAAACGCAACGAATTTAGGGGTAATCTCGGGAGTTGACCGTGGACAACTCTAAACAACTCACATCTGAAGTGCCAGGGCATAATTCGAGTATTTGCCACTGGGCTTTTCCAATCGAGAGATAGGGCAGAGTGTCGTATTGGGTACAGTCGCCGTACACCGCGAAGCATGATCGCCAATGTGTCTGCAACGCGCCCATTCCCATAAAATGGTGACTACCAACCTCAAGCCGAAAGCAGTTGGACAAGCACAGAACATCTGCTTTAGCGCCATGCCCATCAAATATACGCCCACTAATCATGATCCCATTTCCCCTTTTCTCTGTCCCCACCGGCACGGTCAAGCGCTGCATTGGAGCGCCTTCTGAATGCTTGTAGCCATTCGCATCGTGAGTGGAGATGCTCACCAAATAAGCCTGAAGAACGGTTATCGTCACACAGCGTTGGACCCCTTCACAGGGTAAGCTCTTTTCAAACGCCTCTTCAGCGATATCCGCCCGTCGCCGCCGTTCAAGCGCTAATCCTTTCTGCGCCTCCTGTTCTTGCTCTGACTTTAATACTCCGGCTCTCGTCTCACGGTCTCTGGTCGCTTGCGCATCCCTCTGCTTGGCTCTCGCGTAACCCCACCGCACAAGTGTTGAGCTAATTGTTAGCAATACCCCTCCTGCCACAATCAGAAAAATACGTTGCCTAAACCCTCAACTCTCAGAACCGATTAGCCTAAATTGGGGGCCCGAATCGTTATTCTCCATGTGTAGTTTCACTTTCCGCTTTTAAAAGAGTGCATGCGCTAAATATAGCGTAAACACTAATTTGAAGATGACAGGATGGCAAGCGATATCTGCCTTCTGCTCGGGAAGCGCATCAGGACACTACGGAAAGAGAAGGGCTGGCGTCAGATCGACCTTGCCCAGCATTCCGGTGTCCATGAGGTTCACATTTCCGATTTGGAGCGCGGTACCCGTGAAGCAGGGCTGAACACTATCCTGTCCCTGGCCCATGCACTGGATATAAAGCTAGAGAAGCTCTTTGCAGGTCTTGACTAGCAAAGCCCCTCGTCCAGTCCACTAACCGGCCCTCAGCTTCGTAAGCTTTTACTATGGAAGCCCGACAGCAGCGTGGCCTTGAGATGGCGGCCAAATTCAAGATCTTCAGAAAAGATGATGGAACGTGGTCCGTCCCATCTCAGGCGGGCAAAGGCAGGTATGCCATAGAGATGGGGGAGCGGCCCCGTTGCTCATGCCCAGATCACGAGGCCCATGGCTCCAAATGCAAGCACATATTCGCCGTAGAGTACGTCTTGGAGCGGGAGCAGCACGATGACGGCTCAGAGACTGTCACGGAGACGCTGACTCTTACCGAGACGGTAAAGCGGCGGACCTATGGCCAGAACTGGAGCACGTACAACGCTGCTCAGACGTCTGAAAAA
>Ga0179596_10000306_pt1 | contig 16584 bp, 9 predicted proteins | sample CZODoug1_1_08_16_FD_155494 | JGI IMG/M metagenome (GOLD analysis project Ga0179596, IMG submission 155494) | Vadose zone soil fungal communities from Angelo Coast Range Reserve, California, USA - CZODoug1_1_08_16fungal (Illumina Assembly) | ecosystem: Environmental > Terrestrial > Soil > Vadose...
GCCATTCTGGTCAACTCGGTGCTCAGCTTGCTGGGCCCCATGATCATTGGCCTTACCATTGATAAATACATCCTGACAAAGAACTACCACGGCGTATTACAGAATTGCGGTATCCTGTTGGTCATTTACCTCATAGCCCTGATCACCATCTATCTGAGGACCGTGCTGATGGGCGGCTTTGGACAGAACCTGCTGTTCGCCCTGCGGAATGCCATTTTCAATAAGCTGCAGGAACTACCCGTCGCCTTCTTCTCACAGAATAAGGCCGGTGACCTCATATCCAGGGTCAATAACGATACCGATAAGATCAACCAGTTCTTCTCCCAGTCGCTTATGCAATTCGTATCCAGCCTGTTCCTGATTACCGGCGCCGGCATCTTTCTGCTGGTGCTTAATTTCCGCCTGGGCCTGACGACCCTGGTCCCTGCCTTGCTTCTATGGGTCTTTACAAAATTCGTCTCCCCCTGGGTAAAAAAGAAGAATGCACTGAGCATGCAGAGCACCGGCAGCCTCAGCTCGGAAGTACAGGAAAGCCTGAATAATTTCAAGGTCATCATCGCTTTCAACCGCCGGGATTATTTTATTAAGAGATTTACGCAGGTGAACGGACAGAATTATACCGCCTCCGTAAAAGCCGGCATTGCCAATGGCATCTTTATGCCCGTATCCGGCTTCGCCGCCAGCATGGGACAACTGGTGGTGCTGACTTTTGGTATCTACCTGATCTCGACCGGGCATTTTACGGCGGGTTTCCTCATCAGCTTCTTTTCCTACGTCTACAATTTTTACGATCCCTTACGCCAGATGGCTGCCTTATGGGCCAACTTCCAGGTCGCGCTCGCCGGCTGGGACCGCATCTCACAGATCCTGACCCTGCAATCCGACCTGTCGACCCTGTCCCCCGAAGAGACCGGCGCCCAGCCTTCGGTGACCCCGGCATCCTCCGGCAACCGCGCCTCCGACTCCGATCGGCTCCCCGCCCTCCTGGAATTCCAGGGCGTATCCTTTCACTACCCCGACGGCACCCAAGTGCTGCACAATAACAGCTTCCGGCTGGAAAAAGGAAAGACCTACGCACTGGTCGGCCCCACCGGCGGAGGCAAGACCACCACCGCCTCCCTCATCGCACGCCTTTATGATCCCACCGCAGGTACCGTATACCTGGATGGGAAAGATATCCGCTCCTACAGTGCCCGCGAAAGATCGCAGAAGATCGGCTTCATCCTGCAGGAACCCTTCCTCTTCTCCGGTACCGTAAGAGACAATCTCTTATATGGGAACGAGCCCTACAAGGGCTATTCGAACGAACAGCTGGCCGCCGTGATCCGGGCCGCTAACCTGGAGACCCTGCTCACCCGATTCGATGCAGGGCTCGATACAGACCTTTCTACCGGCGGCGACGGCATCAGCCTGGGACAAAAACAGCTGATCGCTTTCATGCGCGCCGTCCTTCGTAACCCGGAATTACTCATCCTGGACGAGGCCACCGCCAACATAGATACCGTCACGGAGAAAATGCTGGAAGACATCCTGCGGAAACTGCCCGATACCACTACCCGCGTCATCATCGCTCACCGACTGAATACCATCGAGAATGCCGATGAGATCTTCTTTGTGAACGCAGGCAATATCACCCGCGCCGGCAGTCTCGACCAGGCCGTCGACATGCTGCTGCATGGAAAAAGAGTGAGCTGACCGCCGGTCGTTTCACGCCAGCCATCCACCGCCCGTCCTTCCATTCGCCCGAATATCCATCCGGGGGACGGCTTATAGCTATTTGCCGGCATCCTACAGGATTCCGTCAGAATAGACCGCTAATTTGCGGCCTTAATTCTGGTAAATTCTTTTCATGAAGTTCATCTGTCTGTCACTCATTTTATGGAGCGTGTTTTTTATCGCCCGGGCCCAACAACCTGCTTCTTCCCCAACCGGCAATGCTGCCGCCAACGTTCACCAACCCGCTTCAGCATCCACTCCGGCTTCGGCTGCCGGAGCCGGCAAATCCTCTACCGTCGCAGGCAAAATCTCCGGCAGGATCATCGACTCCATCTCTCAAAGCCCCATAGAATATGCGACCATCACCCTATATGCGCAGCATAACACCCGGCCCGTCAACGGCAGCACGACCGGCCCCAAGGGAACTTTCACCCTGGAAGGCCTGGCCCCCGGCAATTATACCCTGACCATCGGTTTTATCGGCTACCAGTCCCGCTCCTTCGGCCCCCTCACCCTGGGGGACAAACAGCCGGCCGTCTCCCTGGGCAACATCCTGCTCGCTAAAAAAGCCCAGGAGCTGACCAGTGTAACGGTGACAGCCACCCGCGGACTCGTGGAGAACAAGATCGATAAAATGGTCTATAACGCGGAGAAAGACATCACCTCCCAGGGCGGCGTAGCGACCGACGTCCTGAAGAAAGTACCCATGGTCTCCGTAGACGTGGATGGGAATGTAGAGCTGATGGGCAATGCCAACGTTCTTTTCCTTATCAACGGCAAACCCTCCAGCATCTTCGGCAACAACCTCGCCGATGCCCTCCAGTCCATTCCCGCCAGCCAGATAAAAAGCATCGAAGTCATCACCAGTCCCGGCGCCAAATACGACGCAGAAGGCACGGGAGGCATTATCAATATCATTCTAAAAGAGAACAAGCTCCGGGGGATCAACGGGAACATCAGCCTCACCGCGGGCAGCCGCCTCGAGAACGGATCGCTCAACCTCAATGCCCGCAAAGACAATTTTGGCCTCAACGCCTTCTTCAGCGGCAACGCACAGCTTAACTCCACCACCAACAACAGTTCCAATCGCCTGTCCACGGATACAGCCGCCGGTACGAAGGATCGCCTTCTCCAGCAAGGCAACAGCACCTTTAACCGCCATGGCTACGAATCAGGACTAGGTTTCGACTGGAACATCGATCACCGCAACGACCTCTCCGGCTCCGTCGGATACGATAACTTCGGCAACCGCAGTCACAGCCTGTCCCAACAGGAACAGACCCAATATGCCGACCCCTCCGGCAATACCCTTTCGGATTTTTTCAGCGCCATCCATTCCCAAAACCGCTTCCAGGGCCAATCACTTGACTGGAGCCTTAACTATAAAAAGACTTTTGCCCGCGAGGACCAGGAGCTTAACATCGCTGTCCAGGGCAGCTTCGGATCCAACAGCTCCTTCTATAGCCAGGACCAGAGCCTGCCTTCCGGTGACAGCATCTTTACCGGCTCTTACAGCAACAACTCCGGCAAGGACCGGCAGACCAATTTTCGCCTGGATTATGCCCAGCCGCTGAGCGAAAAAGTGAAGCTCGAGACGGGCGGAAGGATCCAGATCCGCCATATCACCAGCCTCTCCGACGTCTATTCCCTGAACCCTACCGGGTCTGGTAATGGCAGCTCCACCTATATTTACGACACCTCCCAGTCCAATTCGCTTACCTATGATCGGAATGTATATGCCGGTTACGCCTCGCTCTCCTTCCCCCTTTTCAATTGGCTGGATGTGAAAGGAGGCCTCCGCTACGAACGCACAGAGACCAATGCCGGCTTCTCCAAAACCGCCGCCACCAGCATCCCGGGGTATAACACCTTCGCTCCTTCCCTGATCCTCTCTCATAGTTTTGCGAACGAACAGACTCTTAAAATAGCCTACACAAAAAGACTGCAGCGACCGGACTACCGGTCCCTGAACCCCTTTGTCAATGCCAGCGATCCCAAGAACCTGACTACCGGTAACCCTTATCTTGCCCCGGAAATCGCTCATAATATCGACCTTACCTATAGCAAATCCTTCGACAAAGGCAGCGCCCTCAACATCGTCCTCTTTTACCATCGCTCCGACCAGGACATCCAACCCTATATCACCTATTATCCCAGCTATACTATCGGGGACTCTGTCTATACCAATGTGTCTGTTAGCAAGCAAGTGAATATCGGCTCGGAGAACAATTACGGACTGAACATCTATGGCTCTGTACCGTTGGGCCCCAAGCTCAATCTCCGCAGCAACCTCTCCTTCTTCGACCGGTATATCACCGGCGGCAGCCAGGGCGGCCAATCCATCACCAGCTTCAACTACCGGGCGAACATCAATGCCACCTACCAGGTCGGCAGCACCCTGGTCCTGGAGTTCTTCGGCAACTTCAACTCGGCACGTAATGAAATACAAGGAAGATACCCCTCCTTTACCTCCTACAACTTTGCCTTCCGCAAACAGATCTGGAATAAAAAGGGCAGCATTGCCTTCACCACCACCAACCCCTTTGCCGAACGCGTCAAACAGGAAACCGCCGTTACCGGTACTGAATTTGTGCTCAACAGCGTTCGGCAGGTGCCCTACCGCTCCTTCGGCATCAACTTCACCTATAAATTCGGTAAACTGGAATTTAAAAAAGAGAAAGACGATTCCCCCAAGGACCTCCCCGATCCCGGGAGTAATAATTGATTGCTGAGCGTTATCCCTTATTGCGGCTCATAGTGATGGAAATATGCGTTTTTTAGGTTAAATTGTTGGTACAATAATAAACCCGCTATGAACGCAAGCTCAACATCCATACCGGTATCTGCTACCAAAGATTTCGGGGACAATACCATATCCGGTAAGGCATCTGCCGCTGCCGCCGGTAAATATGGTCTCCTTCAGAATTATATCAATGGACAGTTCACCCCCGTCACATCTACCCGTTTTATCGCGGTGATCTCCCCCATCGATGGGGCCCTCTTAGCCGAAATGCCCTGTTCCACCGCCGCGGACCTCGATCAGGCTGTAAAGGCCGCCCGGGCCGCCTTCCCCGCCTGGAGCCGGACACCCATCAAAGAAAGAGTACAAGTCTTCTTTCGCTATAAGCACCTGCTGGAAAGAGATCTGAAAGAACTGGCTGCCCTGGTCGCGGAGGAAAATGGGAAGACCCTGGGAGAAGCCGTCGCCGAAGTAGAGAAATGTATCGAACTGACGGAATTTGCCACCTCCCTGCCCCAGCTGGTGACGGGAGAACTGCTGGAAGTTAGCAAAGGAGTGGAATGCAGGACCGAACATGTACCCCTGGGTGTGGTAGCCTCCATCGTCCCCTTCAACTTCCCCGCCATGGTGCCAAACTGGACCCTCCCCAATGCGCTGGCCCTGGGTAATTGCATGATTATGAAGCCTTCCGAAAAAGTTCCCCTTAGCCTTGTCCGGCTCGCCAGGTTACTAAAAGAGGCGGGATTACCCGACGGCGTCTTCAATATCGTCAACGGAGACAGCGAGATCGTGGAAGCTATCTGCGACCACCCCGGTATCGAAGCTGTCTCCTTCGTAGGCTCTACCAAAGTGGCGAAGCTCGTCTATCAACGCGCTACCCAAAAACTGAAACGATGCCTGGCCCTGGGCGGCGCCAAAAACCACCTCCTTGTACTACCCGACGCAAAACCCGATATGACGGCCCAGAATGTCGTCGTATCCATGAGCGGCTGCGCCGGACAACGCTGCATGGCTGCCTCTGCGATGGTCGCCGTGGGTCAGATAGACCCCATCATCGATAAGATCTGCGAAGAAGCCCGGAAGATTATTCCCGGCAGCAACCTGGGGGCCGTGATTAATAAAGAATCCAAAGAAAGAATTGAACGATATATCACCGAAGCCGAGCAGCAGGGCGCCAAAATCCTTGTCGATGGCCGCGGCGCCGTGGTGTCCGGAAAAGAGAACGGTACCTACGTAGGACCGACCGTCATCGATTTTGTCAAACCCGGTATGGCCATAGCGACCGAAGAGATCTTCGGCCCGGTGATCAGCATTATGCGCGTCAATACCCTCGACGAAGCCCTGGAGATCGAAAATGCCAGTCCATACGGCAATGCCGCTTCCGTCTTTACCCAGAACGGCGGCGCCGCCAGATACGTTATCGACAGGGCCAGCGCCGGCATGGTCGGCGTCAACGTAGGAGTGCCCGTCCCCAGGGAACCCTTCTCCTTCGGCGGCTGGAACGAAAGCAAATTCGGCGTAGGCGACATCACCGGCAAAAGCTCCATCGAATTCTGGACCAAGCTGAAGAAGAGCACCGTCAAGTGGAACCCGGAGGCAGGCGTCAACTGGATGAGCTGAGCACACCAACCCCTGAAGGGGAGTAAGAGATTCAAAAGATAATATTTAGTGAATAAAAGAAACGAAATGAGCGAAACCAACACTAAGAGCAGCGAGTTACTAGCTCCCCCTTTAGGGGGCGGGGAGGAGATCATCCAGGACAATCTCGACTATACCCTCTTCTCCTGGAGCAAACAAAAAGGCATCTCCCCCATCGCCGTCAAATATGCAGAAGGCGTCTACCTCTATGACTATGACGACAAGAGATATATCGACTTCTCCTCCGGACTCATCAACGTCAACATTGGCCACGGCAACCAGCGCGTAACCGATGCCGTAGTCCGCCAAATGAAAGAAGTCAGCTACGTCACGCCCGGCTGCGTGACAAAAGCCCGCGGCGAATTAGGAAAAATGCTGGCGGCGATCACTCCAGGCAACCTGACGAAAACCCTATTTACCGTCTGCGGCGCCACCGCTATCGAGAACGCCATCAAGCTGGCCCGCCTCTACACGGGGCGCCCTAAGATCATCGCCCGCTACCGCGCCTTTCACGGCTCCTCCTACGGCGCCATGACCGCCGGAGGCGACCCCCGCAAACTGGCGGCCGATGCCCAGCAGGCCCCCAACTTCATACATGTGGAAGACCCCTACTGCTATCGCTGCCCCTGGGGAAAAGAAATCAGCACCTGCGGACGGGAATGCGTCAGCCATATCGAAAGGATCATCGAATTCGAAGGCCCCGGCAATATCGCCGCCATCCTGATGGAAGGAGAGAGCGGCTCCTCCGGCTGTATCAAATATCCCCCCGACTACCTGCAGAAAGTAAGGGCCCTCTGTGACAAACACGGCATCCTGCTGATCGCAGACGAAGTGATGAGCGGTTTCGGCAGGACCGGCAAATGGTTTGCCAGCGAATTGCACGGAGTCGTCCCCGATATGATCGCTACCGCCAAAGGGATCACGGCAGGTTACCTTCCCCTGGGCGCCCTGATCGTGACCGATACTATCGCCGACTACTTCAATGACCGGGTCCTGTGGCTGGGACTCACCTATTCCGCTCACCCGGTGGCCTGCGCTGCAGGCGTGGAAGTCCTGAAGATCTATGAAGACGAAGACCTCATCGCCAACGCGGAAAGAATGGGCCATTATATAGAACAGCAGGTGGCCCTCCTGGAACAACGCCACCCCTGCATCGGGGATTTTCGCAATACAGGCCTCCTGGGTTGCCTCGAACTGGTGAAGAACAGAAAGACCAAAGAACCGATGGCCCCCTTCAATGCCACCGGCGAAGAGATGGCCATCATGAACCAGGTAGCCGGTAAGATAAAACAGTTAGGCATGTACGCTTTTGTACGATGGAATTATGTCTTTATCGCGCCTCCGCTCAGCATCACCCGGGAGCAGGTGGATGAGGGGCTGGCGATCATCAGCGAAGCCCTGCTGATCGCCGACGCTCACGTATACGGATAGGTGTATCCAGATACCAGTATTTAATACCCGCTCAGCCATATGATTCACGCAAACGTAATCATAGAATATGTCTATACCAGTTGCTCATAATACCGACGTCCCCGACCCCTCCCTCTACAGTGAAGACCTGGCCCCCGTCCCCGCTTCGCAACGGACCTGGACCACCTGGAACTATGCCGCTTTATGGATCAGCATGAGCCTTTGCATCCCGACCTATATGCTGGCCAGCTCCCTGATCGGAGGAGGAATGAATTGGTGGCAGGCCATCGCCACCATCTTTTTGGGTAATACCATCGTGCTGATCCCCATGATCCTGAACGGCCGGGCCGGCGCTAAATATGGCATTCCCTTTCCCGTTTTCGCCCGGGCCAGCTTCGGCGTCAAAGGCGCGAATATACCGGCCATGCTCAGAGCCATCGTAGCCTGCGGCTGGTTCGGCATCCAGACCTGGATCGGAGGTTTTGCCCTTTACCAGATGCTGCGACTGTGGATTCCCGCCCTGGCCACCCTGCCCCCCGTCTTTCCCGCTTCCTGGGGATTGTCAACCGGGCCCGCCATTTGCTTTATCCTGTTCTGGTTATTAAATATGACGGTCGTCTGGCTGGGCGTAGACAGCATTCGGAAACTATTGGTATTCAAAGCCTTCTTTCTCCCGCTTGCAGCGCTGGCCTTGTTATACTGGGCCATCTCGGCCGTACACGGCGGCCTCGGCCCCATCCTGACACGCCCCTCCGGATTCACTTCGCCGGCCGCCTTCTGGGCCTTCTTCATCCCGGGACTGACAGGTATGGTAGGCTTCTGGGCCACCCTCTCACTCAATATCCCGGACTTTACCCGATATGCAGTCAGCCAGCAGGCGCAGGTAAAAGGACAAGCCATCGGACTGCCCACTTCGATGACCCTTTTTTCCTTTATTGGTGTAGTAGTGACGTCCGCCACCACCATCATTTACGGAACCACCATCTGGGATCCCGTCGTCCTGGCCGGCAAATTCGATAGCAAGCTCCTTGTCAGCATCGCTATGATCGCCGTCGCCCTCTCTACCCTGGCCACCAACATCGCCGCCAATATCGTCAGCCCCGCCAACGATTTTGCCAACCTCTCTCCCGCCCGGATCAACTTCCGGAAAGGCGGACTGATAACCGGCATTATCGGCATCCTTATCTTTCCCTGGAAACTGGTAGCAGATCCCAGCGGTTATATATTTACGTGGTTGGTTGGATACTCCAGCCTGCTGGGCCCGGTGGGCGGCATCCTCATCGCCGATTATTATTTTATCCGCCGGCAGCAGCTCAACGTCCCGGAGCTCTATAGCCTCACCGGTGCTTATCACTATACCGGAGGATTCAACCGCCTTGCCATCCGGGCGCTGTTACTGGGCATCGTACCCAATATCCCCGGATTCCTTATCACCATCGGACTCGTCAGCCACGAAGCCATACCCTTCTGGATCGCACAGCTCTATAACTATGCCTGGTTCGTGGGATTCTTTGTGTCCGGCATCAGCTACTACGGATTCATGCGCTCCTATAAGAACAGCACCGATACCATCCGCGGCAACGATCCTGTCTCTGTTAGCAGCCCTGTCTCCGATGTCGAAACCTATACAAGCTAACAACTCTAAAGAAACGGTTAATCATGTCAGTACTCATTAAAAACGGAAGGATCATCACGGCCACGGACGATTATCAGGGCGATATCTTTATCGAAGGAGAGACCGTATCTATAATTGGCCGGAACCTGGACCTGCCCGCCGACACCATCATCGATGCGACAGGCCTGCTGGTAATGCCCGGAGGCATCGACCCCCATGTCCACCTGGACATGCCCTTCATGGGCACTTTCTCCAGCGATACCCACGAGACAGGTACCCGGGCCGCCCTTTTCGGCGGCACCACCACTGTCATCGACTTCGTCCTCCAGCAACAGGGCCATTCCCTCCGGGAGGCGCTGGACCAGTGGAATAGCCGGGCGCAGGGAACCGCCGTAGGCGACTATAGCTTCCATATGGCCGTGACTGATTACAATGACAATACCCGGGCGGAAATAAAAGAAATGATCGAAAAAGAAGGCATTACCTCCTTTAAAACATTCATGGCCTACAAAGGAGCTTTGATGATCGACGACCGGCAGATGACCGCCCTCATGCAGGAAGTCCGCCATCAGGGAGGACTCGTGACCGTACATGCCACCAATGGCGATATGATCGACTACCTGGTAGCTAAAAACAGGGCCGAAGGCAACCTCTCTCCTCTTTATCATTATCTCTCCCAGCCGGAAGTAACCGAAGCAGAAGCCTCTGCCCGTTTTACCGATATCGCCAACTATACCGGTTGCCCCGGCTATATCGTACACCTGACCTGTGAAGGGGCTCTCAATGCCGTTCGGCAGGCCACCCGCCGCAACCAAAAGGTCTTTGTCGAGACCTGCATTCAATACCTGTTGCTGGACGCCTCCCTTTATGAACAGGATTTCGAAGGCGCCAAGTGGGTCATGAGCCCGCCCTTACGCGAAAAGAAAGACCAGACCAGCCTCTGGGCCGGCATCAACCAGAACATCGTCAATGTGGTCGCCACCGACCACTGCCCCTTCAAATGGGAACAGAAACTAATGGGACGGTCGGATTTCAGCAAGATCCCCAACGGTCACCCCGCTATCGAACACCGGATGGAACTGCTCTACAGCGAAGGCGTGCACAAAGGGAAGATCTCCGCCAATAAGTACGTGGAAGTGGCCTGCACCAATCCGGCTAAAATATTCGGAATGTTTCCCCGCAAAGGAACCATCGCCCCCGGCTCTGATGCGGATATCTTTCTTTTGGACCCGGAAAAAAAGCATATCCTTTCCGCCTCCACCCACCATATGAATGTCGACTACTCCGCCTATGAAGGGTGGGAGCTGACAGGAAAAATACAGACCGTATTATTGCGGGGCCGGATCGCTATCGACAAAGGCCAATGCCTCCTCAAACGAGGCGATGGACAATTTGTCAGGAGAAGCAAACCAAACTCCTCTTCCAATCCCCTCACCCCAATAAAAATGCACCCTCCTTCCCCCGACCTTAGTTGAACTTTTTTTACTATTTCTAAAAAAACCAAAGCCATTATGTCACGAATCATCAAATCCGGCCTCATCCAAATGAGCCTTCCCAAAACTGAAGGAGAAGGCACCATCGAAGAGATCAAAGAAGCCATGGTCCAAAAGCATATCCCCCTCATCGAAGAAGCAGGAAGGAAGGGAGTCCAGATCCTCTGCCTGCAGGAGATTTTCAATACCCCCTACTTCTGTCCCGGCCAGGACCGCGCCTGGTATGAATCAGCCGAGTCCATCCCCGGCCCGACGACAGAACGCATGGCCGCCTACGCGAAGAAATACAATATGGTCATCATCGTCCCCGTCTATGAAAAAGAACAGGCCGGAGTGTTATACAATACCGCCGCCGTGATCGACGCCGACGGCACCCTGCTGGGAAAATACCGTAAGAACCATATCCCCCACACCTCCGGCTTCTGGGAGAAATTCTTCTTCAAGCCCGGTAACCTTGGCTATCCCGTCTTCCAGACGAAATATGCGCGGGTCGGCGTATATATCTGTTATGACCGGCACTTCCCCGACGGCGCAAGATGCCTGGGGCTCAATGGCGCCGAGATCGTCTACAACCCCTCCGCCACGGTTGCGGGATTGTCCCAATATCTCTGGAAACTGGAACAGCCCGCCCATGCCGCCGCCAACGGATATTTCATGGGCTGTATCAACCGCGTGGGAGAAGAGAAACCCTGGAACCTGGGCCGCTTCTACGGCACTTCTTATTTCGTCGACCCACGGGGGCAGGTATTCGCACAGGCTTCCGAAGACAAGGACGAACTGCTTATCGCCGATTTCGACCTCGACCAGATCGAAGAAGTAAGGAGCGTCTGGCAGTTCTTCCGGGACCGCCGGCCGGAGACCTATGGAAAACTGACGGAACTATAAAAAACAACAAAATGGCCATAACCAACCATCGTTTAACCCCATCAGCATACCAGCAGAACTTCAGCGACATCCATCCCCCGTTCGAAACGCGGGATGCCGCCCTGGTGGAGGCCAACCGCTGCCTGTTCTGTTATGACGCTCCCTGTACCAAGAGCTGCCCCACCGGCATCAACGTACCCAAATTCATCAAACAGATCACCACGGATAATATCAAAGGCTCTGCATACACCATCTTGTCGGCCAATATCATGGGCGGCGGGTGCTCCAAGGTCTGCCCCGTGGAGAAGCTTTGCGAAGGCGCCTGCGTCTATAACCTCATGGACGAAGAAGCTATCCCCATCGCCAAACTGCAGCGCTGGTCCACCGAAAAAGCCATCCGCGAAAAATGGCCCCTCTTCGAACGAAAAGAGCCCATAGGCAAAAAAGTCGCCATCGTAGGCGCCGGCCCCTCGGGACTCAGCTGCGCCCATGCCCTCTCCCGGGAAGGTATCGACGTGACCATCTACGAGAAAGAAGCCAAAGGAGGCGGGCTGATGACCTACGGCATTGCCGCCTACAAAATCACACCGGAATTCTGCGAACAGGAACTGGAATATATTCTCTCCCTCGGCGGTATTGAAGTAAAATATGAACAAGAGCTTGGAAAGAATCTGACAGTTAGTGATTTGCGAAAAAAATATGATGCGATTTACCTGGGTTTTGGGGTAGGCCTGGCCCGGCAGCTGGACATTCCGGGCGAAGAGCTCCACGGTGTAGTAGACGCCATCCGTTTTATCTATGATATCCGTTCCCAGGGATATCCCGCCGTTCCCGTTGGGGATAAAGTCGTCGTGGTGGGAATGGGCATGACTGCCATCGACGCCGCCACCCAGGCTAAACGACTGGGCGCTAAAGAAGTTACCCTGGTCTATCGCCGCACAGAAGAAGAAATGCCCTGCACCCGGACTGAGCTGGATATCGCCAAACTGGATGGCTGCCGCATAGTCTGGCTGGCCGCCCCCAAAGAAATCCTCGGAACGCCCCCAGGCGGGGCCGCAGGATCAGACCCAACCGGCCGGGTAACGCAACTGGTCTGCAGCGTAATGCAGCTGGGGCCCCCGGATGCCAGCGGCCGCCGCTCCCCCGCCGACACCGGGCAGACATTCACCCTGGACGCAGATATGGTCATCAAAGCTACCGGGCAGATGCCTTTTCAGGCGCTGGTAGCCGCAAGCGACCTCCCTAACCAGCAAGGCAAAATTTCCATCGCCACCACTACCACCGCCTCCTCCACCGCGACTACCCTCCGGGGAGCCACTGCCCTGAAAGGGATCTTCGCCGGCGGAGATTGCGTCAACGGCGGGAAAGAAGTGGTAGATGCCGTACAGGCAGGAAAAGACGGCGCCGCCGCCATTCTGCAATATCTCACCAACATAAAATAATTTATATGGCCTCCCTTCATACAAACTTCCTTGGCATCCATTCTCCCAACCCCTTCTGGCTGGCCAGCGCCCCGCCCACCGACAAAAAGGTCAACGTCCTGAGAGCCTTCGAAGCCGGCTGGGGCGGCGTAGTCTGGAAGACCCTGGGCAGCCAGGTAAAAAATGTCAGCTCCCGCTACTCCTCGGTAAACTTCAACGGCGCCCGCATGATGGGCTTCAATAATATCGAGCTGATCAGCGACCGCCCGCTGGACCTTAACTTAAAAGAGATCCGCGAATGTATCCGCCTCTTCCCCGACCGGGCCATGATCGTCTCCCTGATGGCCGACAATGACCGGAAGAGCTGGCATGAGCTGATCCGCCAGGTGGAAGATACAGGCGCCCATGGCATCGAATTGAACTTCGGCTGCCCGCACGGCATGACAGAACGGGGAATGGGCGCCGCCGTCGGCCAGGATCCCGTCATCGCCAAAATGGTAGTGGAATGGGTAATGGAAGCCGCCAACATTCCCGTTATTACCAAGCTCACCCCCAACGTACACTCCGTAGTGCCGACAGGCCGCGCAGCCGTGGAAGCCGGCACACAGGCCCTCTCCCTGATCAACACCATCCAATCCGTGACAGGCGTAGACCTCGATACCCTTATCCCCAACCCGAATGTAGGAGGCAAATCCACCTTCGGCGGCTATTGCGGCCCCGCCGTCAAACCCATCGCCCTGAAAATGCTCACTACCATCGCGCAGGACCCGATCACCGCCAAAGTCCCCGTCTCCGGCATCGGCGGCATCGGCACCTGGCAGGATGCGGCGGAGTTTATGTTACTCGGAGCGACGACCGTACAGGTCTGCACGGCCGCGATGAAATACGGCTTCCGCATCGTCGAAGATCTCTGCGAAGGCCTCAGCAACTGGATGGATGAAAAAGGATTCCGGCAGATCACCGACTTCATCGGCAAGTCCGTTCCCACCCTTACGCACTGGGAAGAGCTGGATATCAACTACCATATCGTCGCCCGCATCGACCCCGCAAAATGCATCCACTGCGGACTTTGTTACATCGCCTGCGAAGATGGCTCCCATCAATCCATCCGCCTCGACGCCGGCAATCCGTACAACACCTATACCATCAAAGAAGAAGAATGCGTCGGCTGCAACCTCTGCAAGCTCGTCTGCCCCGTCGATAGCTGCATCACCATGGTCGAACAACGCAAAGGAGAAGAATACCTGAACTGGAAGGAATTTCAACACCGCGGCCTCCCGCTCAATGATCATTAATGCCCTTCGGCCGGACGCAAAATAAAAAGCCCGCCGCGGATCTTCCGCAGCGGGCTCGCAAAATTGCATCAATCTATTTCTTCACCGAGAAACTATAAATGGTCGTCGTCTTATAGACCTTCCCCGGTTTCAGCTCCGTGGTTGGAAAAGAAGGTTCATTCGGAGAATTGGGGTAATGCTGCGTCTCCAGGCAGAAAGCCGTCCGGTAATCATCCTTCTTGCCGCCCTTGAGAGGATTCGCGCCGGTCATAAAGTTACCGCCATAAAACTGTATCCCCGGCTCCGTCGTATACACTGCCATAAAGATGCCGCTCTGGTCGCCCAGAACGGTAGCGGCTACATTCAGCCCGCTGCCCTTACCGGCATTGAGGACGAAATTGTGATCATAGCCCTTTCCATACTTCAATTGCGTATTGGGACTATCGATCCGGCTCCCGATCGCCGTCGGCGTCTGAAAGTCGAATGGAGTTCCGGCCACCGGCTCGATCTTCCCGGTTGGGATCAACGTGGAATCCACCGGCGTATACCTCGCGGCATTGAGCTGCAGCAGATGATGGTTGATCGTGCCGCTCCCCTGCCCGTTCAGGTTAAAATAAGAATGATTGGTAAGATTCAGGACCGTGGGCTTGTCAGTCTTGGCTTCGTAATCTATACTCAGTGCATTGCCGGTACTGTCGCCGCCAAAAGTGTAGGTCACTTTTATGGACAGATTGCCCGGATAACCCTCTTCCCCGTCTTTGGACAGGTAGCTCAGCTCCAGGGTGCTGTCATTCAGCTGCCGACCGTTCCAGACCACCGCGCCAAAACCCTTCTTTCCGCCATGCAGCGAATTCGGCGGATTATTAATAGCCAGCGTATATTCTTTTCCTTCCAGCCTGAACTTGCCCTTTGCAATACGATTGCCATACCGGCCGACGATCGCTCCGAAGAAAGTCTCGGGCTGATGCACATACTTACCGATACTGTCATAGCCGTCAATGACATCCGTTAAAGCCCCTTTCTTATCGGGCACCAGGATACTGACGACCCGGGCTCCGTAATTCGTGATAGCAGCCTTTGCATTATTCTTATTCTTCAATACATAGAGCGTGGTCGCTTTCCCGTCCACCGTATCCCGGAAAGAGCTGCTGTCAGGCAGGACTGCGCTGGCGTCGAATGCTTTTGCCGTAGAATCCGCACCCATAGTGGCCGCAGGCGCATTACCTCCACCTCCACAACTGGCGATCAGGCCAGCTGCGACGACGAGAAAAGAAAAATGAAATTTGTTCATATAGCAATAATTAATTGACAATGTTCATCGGGGCCTGGTTGTTTCAATTGGGTGCAATGACGCCAATCCGTCCCGTGCGGGGGTTATAGCAGCGACGTCCCGTTCTCGATCTGCCCGATATAGACTTTCAGTTCCTTGTTCATCGCCCTGGCATAAGCAGGAGTCGCCTTTGCTATCAGCGCTTCGATCGCCTCCTCTTTCACCAGATTGATCGTACAGCCTCCGAACCCACCCCCCATCATGCGGGCGCCGATAACAGCAGGATTATCCCTTACATGGTCCACCAGGAAGTCCAGCTCGGGACAGCTCACTTCATACAGCTTGCTCAACCCCTCATGGGTGGCGAACATCTTACGGCCGAAACCGGCAATATCTCCCTGCTGCAGATCGGCGCTGGCAGCCAGGAGCCGGAGGTTCTCTTCTACCACATACCGGCAGCGCTGATAGACCAGGGCATCGGCAGGAGCTACATACTGCTCCAGCATAGCCGGAGTGGCATCCCGCAGGCTTTTCACCCCCGGCTCATGCGCCTGGATCAGCTTTACCCCGGCTTCACACTGCAAACGCCGGGTATTATATTCTGAAGAAGCTAAAGAATGCTTGACATTGGTATCCATCAGGACGATCCGGATCCCCTCCGTATTAAAGGGCACATACTCATAATCCAGGGACTGACAGTCGAGCCGGATCACATGACCCCGCCGGCCGAACATACTGGCGAACTGGTCCATGATCCCGCATTGCACCCCCACGAACTCGTTCTCCGCCTTTTGAGACAACTTCACCATGGTCAAAGGATCTATCCTCAGCCCGAATAATTCATTCAGCGCAAAAGCCGTAGCACATTCCAGCGCCGCCGAAGACGACATCCCGGCCCCCAGGGGAATATCCCCCCCGAATACACAATTGAAACCCCCGATCACATGCCCCTGCCCCTGTAGCTGCTGCAGGACACCTAACATATAATCCGGCCAGTGCAGGGAAGACGGCTTCACCTCCCGGGTATCACCCATATAGCTGAGGTCCAGGTCCTGGGAAATGATATGGATAAGATGATCGTCCCGGCGGGAGACCGCCATATAAATAGCCTTATTGATAGCGGCGGGGAATACATACCCATTG
>Ga0179596_10000308_pt1 | contig 16530 bp, 13 predicted proteins | sample CZODoug1_1_08_16_FD_155494 | JGI IMG/M metagenome (GOLD analysis project Ga0179596, IMG submission 155494) | Vadose zone soil fungal communities from Angelo Coast Range Reserve, California, USA - CZODoug1_1_08_16fungal (Illumina Assembly) | ecosystem: Environmental > Terrestrial > Soil > Vadose...
GGTGGCGAGGAAGGCAAAGAGGGCCATCCAGTTTTGCGTCTCCGCGATAGTGAAGGTGTTGAGGGGCGGGAGGAAGAAGAAGTTGAAGCAACCGGCTGCGGCGAAGGAGATGACAACCGCGTAACGGAGGCCCCAGGACGAGGCCAGGAGCAGTATGTAGAGGAGGAGGGTGAGGGCTACGGTGGTTGGGTTGACGTGCAAGACACGGTTGTAGAGGGCTACGATTGCGATGAGCAGGATCGTTGCGGAGAACCAGCGGACCGTAGCTCGGGTTACTCTCGATGTCACGAGGCAATTGTACCGATGAATCCCGATAAGACGTTCCCAGGCAAGACGGCGGAGCAGTGGCTGGAACATGCGGAGCTGAAGGAAAAGGCTCGGGGCCGGCTGAAGATCTTTCTGGGCTATGCGCCGGGAGTGGGCAAGACGTTCAGCATGTTGAGCGAGGGGATTCGACGGAAGATGCGGGGGGAGGATGTCGTGATTGGGATCGTCGAGACGCATGGACGACCGAGCACGGCGGAGCTGGTGGAGAAGCTGCCCTCGATTGCGAGGACGGAGCTGGAGTACAAGGGCACGATGTTCGAAGAGATGGACATTGATGCGATTTTGCTGCGGTTGCCTGAGGTGGTGCTTGTCGACGAGCTGGCGCATACGAACATTGAAGGCAGCAGGCATGGGAAGCGGTATGAAGATGTGATGGAGCTGCTCGAGGCGCGGATCGATGTGCTGGTCACCGTCAACATTCAGCACATCGAGAGCGTTACGCCGCAGGTGCAATCGCTGACGGGGATTACGGTTCGGGAGACGGTGCCGGACTGGGTGATGGATCGGGCGGATGAGATTGTGTTGGCGGACTTGACTCCGGAGGCGCTTGAGGAACGGATGAAGCGGGGGGATATTTATCCGGCCGAGCGCGTGGATCGGGCGTTGTCGAACTTCTTTCGGCGGGGCAATTTGATTGCTTTGCGGGAGATGGCGCTGAAGCAGGTGACGCGGGCGGTCGACCGCAATCTGGATGCGTATGTGACGCGGAAGAGGCTGGGCGGCGAGTGGTGTGTGCGGGAGAAGGTTGCGGTGTGCATGAGCGCGAGTCCACATGCGCGGCAGTTGATTGCGCGGGGGGCGCGGCTGGCGGAGGGGCTTGGCGCGGAGTTTATGGTGCTGCATGTGGACAGGGGGGATACGCTGACGGAGGACAGGGCGAAGTCGCTGGAGGCGAACATACGGTTTGCGGAGAATCTGGGGGCTAAGGTGGTAAGGCTGGTGGACCGGAGTGTGGCGAGGGCGACGTCGGAGTTTGTGTCGCGGGAGAGGGTAACGCAGGTGATCTTTGGACGTTCGGCGGTGAAGGGGTTGAAGATGTATCTGTACTACTTTGCGATTCAGCGATTCATGAGTGGAGCTCCGCATACGGATCTGCATATCGTGACGCAGGAGCAGGCTTGATGGGACGAAAGATTCTGGTTGTGGATGATGAGCCGCAGATTGCGCGAGTGTTGCGGATGGCGCTCGAGAGCAATGGGTACGAAGTGACTGTCGCGCGCGATGGCGTGGATGCGCTGGAGAAGCATGGGAAGATCGCGCCGGATCTGGTGATTACGGACCTGTCGATGCCGGAGATGGATGGGATCGAGCTGACGCGGACGATCCGGCAGAGAGGGCAGACGCCGATCATCGTGTTGAGCGTGAAGGACGCGGAGCAGATGAAGGTGAATGCGCTGGATGAGGGTGCGGACGATTACATCACGAAGCCTTTCAGCATTCAGGAGCTGCTGGCGCGGGTGCGGTCGAACCTGCGGAGGAGCGCGCCGGCGGAGGAGCCGCTGAAGTCGGTGCTGGACGCGGGAGACTTCCATATCGACGTGGATGCGCATGTGGTGGAGCATGGTGGCGAGGAGATTCACCTGACTCCGAAGGAGTTTGAGCTGCTGGTGCTGTTTGCGCGGAACCCAGGACGGGTGCTGACGCACAAGTTTCTGCTGAACGCTATCTGGGGGGCGGCGGGTAAGGATCAGCCGGAGTATCTGCGAGTGCTGGTGGCGCAGCTGCGGAAGAAGATCGAACCGGTAGGCGAAGCGAAGTACATTCGCAATGAGCCCTGGGTGGGGTATCGATTTATCACGGAACCGGTGCAGGACGAGGCGAGCGAAAGCCCGGAATAACGGCACTTATGGTTTCTTAACGTACTTCCTACGTACTTCCTATGGGCACGGGCGCTCTACTTTGAGTTGGAGCGTTGAACGTGAGATTTAGGCCGTACTTTCTTCCCGTGTTGCTTGGTTGTCTTTCGCTGTGTCCTGGAACGGTGGAGGCACAGTCCGCCGATCCGGCTGCGCAGCCGCAGGTGACGCTGGAGTCATCGAAGAACTTCTTCACACGTCTGGTGGATGCGTACAGGGAAGACTGGCATCCGACGCAGGCCGCGGGGCCGGACCCTGCTCGGCGTGGCTATGCCGGACCGCTGAACTCGACGCCGTTTCCGAGCAGCGACTACAGCGTGGGCGGGACGCCGGTGATTGGCGCGCCAGACACGCAGACCTACATGCTGATGCAGGCGGTGAACCAGAACAAGAGCCGCGTGAAGGTGTATGGGTGGCTGAACGGCGGGTTCAATGTGAGCACGTCGAACAAGGGCGATGGGGCGAATGCTCCGGCTGCCTACTACGTCAATCCCAACCGCATTCTGCCGGATCAGCAGGTGCTGTATGTTGAGCGGTTGCCGGATGAGGTGCAGACGGACCATGTGGACTGGGGCTTTCGCGTGGCGCAGTTGTGGGGGCAGGACTATCGGTACACGACGTCGAAGGGTATGTTCTCGCAGCAGCTGCTGGCGCGGAACCATGAGTATGGGTACGACCCAATCATGCTCTATGTGGACCTTTACATTCCTCATGTGGCGGAGGGGATGAACATTCGCATTGGGCGGTATGTGTCTCTGCCGGATATCGAGGCGCAGCTTGCTCCGAACAACTACACGTACTCGCACTCGGTTCTGTACACGCTGGATCCGTACACGCAGACGGGTATTGTGGCGAGCATCAAGTTGAGCGACCACTGGCTGGTGCAGGGTGGATTCTCCGCGGGCAACGACGTGATGCCGTGGGTGAAGGCAGACAGGAAGCCCACGGGCACTGCGTGTGTGAACTTTACGTGGTCGAAGGGCGGCGATGCACTGTATACCTGCGCCAACTCTTTCAACGATGGGAAGTACGCCTACAACAACCTGCAGAGCTACTACGAGACCTGGTATCACAAGATCAACGCGACGTGGCATACCGATACGGAGATGTGGTACATGTACGAGCGCGATGTGCCGAACATCGCGGGTAACGTGGCCAATCCGATTACACCGGAGACCGGGGCGAATGGGGCGTTCTGCCACGCGGGCCAGTTGCGCTGCTACGCGCCGGAGGTGGCCGTGATGAACTATCTCGAAAAAGAGCTGACGCACAAGGACTACCTCTCCTTCCGCAATGAGTTCGTCAACGACATCAAGGGCCAGAGGACTGGCTATGCGACGAAGTACTCCGAACACCTCATCAGCTATGGACATTGGATTGGGACGAGCGTGCTGTTCCGGCCTGAGCTGCGGCTGGAGCACTCCTACGACGTTGCCGCCTACGACCTGGGGACGAAGAAGACACAGTTCGTTGTCGCGGGCGATGTGACCTACCACTTTTGAACGACGGGGCCGTGACTGTTGGCGACCCTATTTTTTGCTTGAGCTTTTGTTAGGGAAAGAAGGCACGATGAGCGATCTGTTGAGTGTTGGCGCAACGATTCTGCTGTTCGCGGTCTCGGTGATCCACGCCAGGGGCTGCGATGGCATTACGCGAGGACGCAACCATGCTTGAAAACATTCTTCTGCTGATTCTGTGCGCCGGGCTTCTGGTGTACCTGGTGTATGCGATGTTGCGGCCGGACAAGTTCTAGGTGGCAGGCCGGGGCTAAAGCCCGTTTTTGCGCGGACTTTTCAGGGGGCTAAAGCCCCCTGCTTCCACCCAAAGACGTAAGAGATTTTCAGAGGGTTGAAGTCGTTTGCTTCGGCTCTAAGAGACGTAACAGGAAAGACAACGATCATGACTACCAATGGATGGATTCAAATTCTGGTCTTCTTCGCTTCAGTATTTCTGCTGGCGAAGCCGATGGGACTGTACATGTGCCGCGTCTTCGAACGCAGGAAGACGTCGCTGGATGTGGTGCTGCGGCCCGTGGAGCGTGTGCTCTACAAGCTGACCGGCGTGAAGGAAGACGAGCAGATGCGATGGACGGAGTATGCCGTCGCGATGCTGATCTTCTCTGCCGCTACGCTGCTGTTTACGTATGCGACCGAGAGGGTGCAGGCGTTTCTTCCGCTGAATCCGCAGCATCTGCCGGGTGTGGCTCCGGGGTTGGCTTGGAATACGGCGATCTCGTTTACCACCAATACGAACTGGCAGTCGTATGTGCCTGAGACGACGATGAGCTACCTGACCCAGATGCTTGGGCTGGCGACGCATAACTTCTGGTCGGCCGCGGTGGGCATGGCGCTGGCGATTGCGTTGATCCGCGGCATCGCCTCGCGCGAGACGGATAAACTGGGCAACTTCTGGGTCGACATGACGCGGGCCACGCTCTATGTGCTGCTGCCGCTGTGCCTGGTGTATGCTACGGCGCTGGTGTCGCAGGGTGTGGTGCAAAACCTGAAGCCGTATGACACGGCTACTCTGGTCGAAAAACAGAATGTAACAACAACTGCTACAGATGGAAAGACCAGCACACAGACCGTGACGACGCAGACGATTGCGCAGGGGCCGGTGGCTTCGCAGGAAGCGATCAAGATGCTGGGGACCAACGGTGGTGGGTTCTTCAATGCGAACAGTTCGCATCCGTTTGAGAACCCCACGCCGCTGACGAACTATTTGCAACTGCTTTCGATCTTTCTGATTCCGGCCGGACTGACGGTGACGCTGGGGCGGATGGTGAAAGCTCCACGGCACGGCTGGGCTGTGTTCGCGGCGATGTCGGTGTTCTTCTTTGTCGGCGTTACGGCCTCGTACAACGCAGAGTCGAAGACGAACCCGCTGCTGCATAACGTGACAGCTCGGGCCACCGCAACCGATACGGGCGGCAACATGGAGGGCAAGGAGGTTCGCTTCGGCATTGCGAACTCCGCGCTGTTCGCGACTGTGACGACCGATGCAAGCTGCGGCGCGGTGAATGCGATGCACGATAGCTTTAGCCCGCTGGGCGGCATGATTCCGATGACGAACATCCTGCTGGGTGAGATCGTCTTTGGCGGTGTGGGTGCTGGGATGTACGGCATGCTCATCTTCGTCGTGCTGGCGGTGTTCATTGCGGGGCTGATGGTGGGGAGGACGCCGGAGTATCTGGGTAAGAAGATCGAGGCTGCGGATGTGCAGTTGGCGATGCTGTATCTGCTGATCTTCCCGATCATTATTTTGTGCCTGGCCGCGGTGTCGGTACTGTCTCCTACGTTTGGGCTTTCGAGTCTGACGAACCAAGGGCCGCATGGGCTGAGCGAGATTCTGTATGCGTTCGCTTCCGCCGCAGGGAATAACGGCAGTGCGTTCGCGGGACTCAACGGCAATACGCCCTGGTACAACGCTTCACTAGGCTTTGCGATGTTCAGTGGGCGGTTCCTGATGATTGTGCCGATGCTGGCGATTGCGGGGAACCTGGCGAAGAAGAAGATTACGCCGGCCTCGCAAGGGACGTTTCCGGTGACTACGCCGTTGTTCACGATTTTGTTGTGCTCGGTGATTTTGATTGTTGGGGCTTTGACGTTCTTTCCGGTGCTTTCGCTTGGGCCGATTTTGGAGCATCTGCAGATGCATGTGGGGAAGATGTATTGAACCCTTATCCCAGGGGCTAAAGCCCGGACCTATCTCAGAAGCAACGGCAACGGATTTGTTTGTAAAGCTTTTTCTTTATTTGGTTATGAGGATTTTTCTATATGTCCAAGAAAAGTAGTCCCCTGTTTCAAGCGGCGATTGTGAAGCGTGCGGCGGTCGATGCGCTGAAGAAGCTGGACCCGCGCAGCATGATGAAGAACCCGGTGATGTTCGTGGTCGAGGTGGGCAGCGTGCTGACGACGCTGCTGCTGGTGATCGACGTGGCGGGACATAAGCAGGGCTTCGGGTTCAATCTGCAGATCACGCTTTGGCTTTGGTTCACGGTGTTGTTCGCGAACTTTGCCGAAGCGATGGCGGAAGGGCGCGGCAAGGCGCAGGCCGATACGCTGCGCAAGGCGAAGAGCGAGACGATGGCTCGGCGGCTAAAGAAGGACGGCACGTACGAAGAGGTTGCTAGCTCTGTGCTGCGTGTGGACGATGTCGTCGAAGCGGCGGCGGGGCAGATGATTCCGGGCGATGGCGAGGTGATCTTCGGTGTTGCCTCCGTGGATGAGTCGGCCATTACGGGTGAGTCTGCTCCGGTGATTCGTGAAGCTGGAGGTGACCGGAGTGCGGTGACCGGTGGCACGCGGGTGCTGTCGGATCTGATCCGTGTGCGGATTACTTCAAACCCGGGCGAGACGTTTCTGGACCGTATGATTGCGCTGGTTGAGGGAGCGGAGCGGCAGAAGACACCGAATGAGATTGCGCTGAACATTCTGCTTGCCGGGTTGACGATTATCTTCCTGCTGGCGGTGGTTACGTTGCAGCCGTTCGCGATCTACTCGGGTGCGCCGCAGACAGTGTTTGTGCTCGTGTCGCTGCTGGTGTGCCTGATTCCTACGACGATTGGCGGGTTACTGTCTGCTATTGGTATCGCGGGCATGGATCGGCTGGTGCAGCACAATGTGTTGGCGATGAGTGGACGTGCGGTGGAAGCCGCTGGCGATGTGAATACGTTGCTGCTGGATAAGACGGGCACGATTACGATTGGCAACCGCGAGGCTACGGCGTTCATCCCTGCGCCGGGTGTGAGCGCGGACCAGTTGGCGGATGCGGCGCAGCTCTCTTCCCTGCCGGATGAGACGCCGGAGGGCCGCTCGATTGTGGTGCTGGCGAAGGAGAAGTTCGGCCTGCGCGGGCGCGAGATGGGCGGGCAGGATGTGGAGTTCATTCCCTTCTCCGCGATGACGCGGATGTCGGGTGTGAACCTGGGTGACCGCGTGGTGCGCAAGGGTGCTGCCGATGCGATTGAGCGCTATGTGAACGAGCTGGGCGGGAGCATGTCGCGTGAGGTGCGGGATGCGGTCGATGAGGTGGCTCGGTCCGGCGGCACGCCGCTTGTGGTGGCCGAGGGCAATCGCGCGATGGGCGTGATTCACCTGAAGGACATTGTGAAGGGCGGCATGAAGGAGCGGTTCGCGGAGCTGCGGCGAATGGGCATTCGTACCATCATGATTACGGGCGATAACCCGCTGACGGCTGCGGCGATTGCTCGTGAGGCGGGTGTGGATGACTTTCTTGCCGAGGCTAAGCCGAAGGACAAGATGGACCTCATCAAGCGCGAGCAGAGCGAAGGCAAGCTGGTGGCGATGACGGGCGATGGGACGAACGACGCTCCGGCGCTGGCACAGGCCGATGTAGGCGTTGCGATGAACTCGGGCACGCAGGCGGCGAAGGAGGCGGGCAACATGGTTGACCTGGACTCCAACCCGACGAAGCTGATTGAGATTGTGGCCATTGGCAAGCAGCTTTTGATGACACGTGGTGCGCTGACTACGTTCTCGATTGCGAACGATGTGGCGAAGTACTTCGCGATTATTCCGGCTATGTTTGCGGGCGTGTTTCCGGTGCTGCAACTGCTGAATGTGATGCATCTGGCTACGCCGCAGTCGGCGGTGCTTTCGGCGGTGATCTTCAATGCGTTGGTGATTGTGGCGCTGATTCCGCTGGCTCTGCGGGGAGTTGGGTACAGGGCTATGTCGGCCGAGGCCCTGTTGCAGCGGAACCTGCTGGTGTATGGGTTGGGCGGCGTGATTGTGCCGTTCGTTGGGATCAAGCTGATCGATATGTTGATTGTGGCTGTGCATCTGGCGTAAGGAGTTTGTGATGAAGAAGATTCTGGTAACGGCTGTTCTGTATACGGTAGTGACGGCGGTGGTGCTGGGCGTGGTGTATCCGCTGATCGTGATGGGGATTGCGCAGACGCTGTTTCGCGACAAGGCGAATGGGCAGTTGATTGTGGCCGATGGGCAGGTTGTTGGGTCGAAGATTATTGGGCAGCCGTTTACGGGGCCTACGTACTTCCACTCGCGGCCCTCGGCGGCGGGAACTGGGTATGATGCGGGTGCTTCGTCGGGGTCGAATCTGGGGCCTACGAACAAGGCTCTGGTGGATCGTGTTGCGGCTTCCGTCGCGACGGAAAAAGGCAATGGGCCGGTGCCGGTGGATCTGGTGACGGCTTCGGGTTCGGGGCTGGATCCGGATATCTCGCCGGCGGCGGCGCTGTATCAGGTGGAGCGGGTGGCTGTGGCTCGGAACCTGTCTGTGACGATGGTGCGGGAGCTGGTGGAGAAGCATGTGACGGAGCGGCAGTTTGGGCTGCTGGGTGAGCCGAGGGTGAATGTGCTGGTGTTGAATCGGGATTTGGATGCGCTGACGAAGTAGGGCAAAACATCCGGGGCTAAAGCCCCTTCACCTCGGATAGAGTTTTCGTGGGGCTAAAGCCCCACGCTTCCACCCAAAGGCAAGAACACCTCAGTCAGACGTATCGGCTGGGGTGTTTGTTTTAGACTGACTGCTCCATGAGAAATTCTCTGCGGCTTCTGGGTGTGTTGTTGTTGGCTTCGTTGGCGGGGGCGCAAGGGCGCCGGTATGTGATTGCGGATCAGGATGCTTCGGGACCGGGTGGGTCGGATATGGCGGCTTTGCTGGTGCTGTTGCAGTCGCCGCAGGTGGACCTGCTGGGGATTACGGTTGTGTCCGGTGATATGTGGCGCGATGAAGAGGTGGCTCATGCGCTGCGTCTGCTGGAGCTGATGGGGCGGACGGATGTGAAGGTGTATCCGGGGGCGGCGTTTCCGCTGGTTCGGACGCAGGAAGGGACGCGACTGGCGCAGAAGCTGTATGGCGCGGGGCCGTGGATGGGGGCTTGGAATCCGGACAGCAAGATGAAGTGGGATGAGGTGCCGGCGCTGACAGAGGGCAATCCTACAACGAAGGCAGCCGATGAGGATGCGGCACACTTCATGGTGCGGATGGTGCATCTGCACCCTCATGCGGTGACGATCTATGGGGCGGGGCCGCTGACCAACATTGCGCTGGCGGTGAAGCTGGATCCGCACTTTGCGGAGCTGGCGGAGCGTCTGGTGATTATGGGTGGGAGCCTGAATCCGAAGACCGAGAACCCGGAGTGGGTGAACAATCCTCGGCACGAATTCAACCTCTGGTTCGATCCAGAGGCCGCGCACATTGTGCTGACGGCGCCTTGGGCGGACGCGACCGTGACGACGGTCGATGCTTCGTTGCAGACGAGCCTGACGGGAGTGCTGGCGAAGATGGCGGGGTCGAAGAGCAACGCGGCACGGTATCTGATTCAGTATGCGCGGCACTTCGACCTGGCGGAGATTGCGTGGGATGAGCTGGCGGCGGCGACTTGGCTGGACCCGGCGATTACGACGCGGATGCGCGAGGTGTACATGGACGTGAACCTGGACCATGGGCCGAACTATGGGGACACGCTGACGTGGACGGACAACGACAAGCCCGCGTTGACGCTGTACAAGGTCCACGCGCAGATGGAGGTCGATGCGCCTCGTTTGGAACGGGACCTGACGGCGTTGTTCACGGCACCGACACCGCTTGCGCACGATGCGGCCCCGCTTCCGGCAAAGTAGCGACGGAGTTGTATAGCGACGGGGCGGGCTGAACCGTACAATGGGCGCAGCCATGAAGTCCAAGAGCATCCGCGCCCTCGTTCCTTTTCTGCTCTTCGGAGCGGTGATCGTCGTCGCACTGAACGCGTGGTTTGCGTTCCGCTCGGTGCAGGTGCTGGTGCAGGGCGAGGTGGAGTTGCAGCACACCTGGCAGGTGATTCTGCAGGTGGAGAAGGTGATGAGCTCGGCCAAGGATGCCGAGACAGGCAACCGGGGCTACCTGATTACGGGCGACGAAGCCTATCTGCAGCCATACAACGAGTCGCTCGTGGACCTGCCGCTGGAGCTGGATACCTTTGCCAGCCTGACCTCGGATGATCCCTCGCAGCAGGTGCGTCTGGTGGAGATGCGGGCGGTGCTGCAGCAGAGGCTTGAGCTTCTGAAAAAAGGGATTGAGCTGCGACGAGAAGGCGACAGCGACAGCGTACAGGCGATAGTGGTGAGCGGCACGGGCATGGCCGAGATGGACCATCTCCGCAAGATCGCCGACGCTATGGAGGCCGAGGAACGGAGCCTGCTGGCGGTGCGAACGCGTCAGACCCAGTCGAACGTGCTGCGAGCACGGATGACCATCGGCATCGCCAGTGCGATCGATTTTCTGCTGATTGTGATGATGTTCCGGTATCTGGCGCAGGAGCGTGAGCTGCGCATTGCGACCGAGATCACCGCGCAAAAACTGGCGGTATCGCGACTGGAGGCTGAGGCCAAGTCGGAAGAGGTTCGCCAACTGAACCTGACGCTGGAAGAACGGGTGCGGCTGCGGACGGCGGAGCTGGAGACGACGAATCGCGAACTGGAGGCCTTTAGCTATTCGGTCTCGCACGATCTGCGTGCGCCGCTGCGGACGATCGACGGCTTCAGCCTGGCACTGGAAGAAGACTACGCGCAGGCGGTGGACGAGGCGGGTCGCGACTATATTCGGCGGGTACGGACGAGCGTGCAGCGGATGGGGCAGTTGATCGACTCGCTGCTACAGCTCTCGCGCATTACCCGGGCCGAAATTGTGCGGGGTGAGACGAACCTGAGCCAGTTGGCGCAGACGATTGTCGCCAACCTGAAGGACGAGAACCCGGAGCGCGATCTGGAGTTCCGGATAGAGCCCGGACTGCGGACGGAGGCGGACCCGAAGCTGCTGCAGGTAGCGCTTGAGAACCTGCTGGGCAATGCCGTGAAGTTTTCGGCCAAGGTGCCGCACGCGGTGATCGAGCTCGGCTGGGACAAGGAGCAGAAGGCGTGGTTCGTGCGCGATAACGGCGCAGGCTTCGACATGTTCTACAAGGACAAGCTGTTCAACGCCTTCAACCGGCTGCATGGCGATAAGGACTTTAAGGGGTCGGGCATTGGCCTGGCGACCGTGGCGCGTGTCGTTCGGCGGCACCATGGCCGCATCTGGGCCGACGCCGTCGTAGACCGCGGCGCAACGTTTTGGTTTACCTTAGGATAGGTTGATTCAGGTTAGGAAAAAATTCCCATGGCAGATGCAGGACGTCTCATCCTTCTGGTCGAAGACGACCCCGATCACGAACTCCTTACGATTCGTGCGCTGAAGAAGGCGAATATCGCGAACGACATCCATGTGGCTCGCGACGGCGCGGAGGCCATCGAAGTGCTGTTTGGGGAGAACTCGATCAAGCCGCAGGTGGTGTTACTGGACCTGAAGCTGCCCAAGGTGGAAGGCCTGGAGGTGCTGCGGCGGATTCGCGAGACGAAGGAGACGCGCATGCTGCCCGTGGTGGTGTTGACCTCGTCGGACGAAGAGCGCGACGTGGTACGCAGCTACCAGCTTGGCGTGAACAGCTATATTCGCAAGCCGGTGAACTTCAACGACTTTGCGGAAGCAACCCGGCAACTAGGTATGTACTGGCTGGTGCTGAACGAATACCCTCCGAGTTAGACGCGCGCGCACTGCATGTTCTCCTGGTTGAGGACAATCCGGACGACGCCTTCCTGCTGGAACGGCACCTTCGGCGTAACGGCTTTTCGCTTAAAATCGACCGCGTGGAGACGGCCGCGGAGATGGCTCGGGCGCTTAAGGCACCCGAGCTCCCGGACATTGTGCTGGCGGACTATAACCTGCCGAACTTCAGCGGGCCGGCCGCGCTGCAACTGGTCAAAGCGACGGGTTTCGATATTCCGTTCATCATGATGTCGGGTGCGATCTCGGAAGAGACAGCGGTTGAGTCGATGCGCGCGGGGGCGCAGGACTACGTCACGAAGCAGAATCTGGTGCGGCTGGTTCCGGCGCTGGAACGCGAGCTGCGCGAGGCCTCTGCCAGACGGAACAAGATCGCCGCGGAGCGGGCACTGAAGGAGAGCGAGGCGCGTTTTCATCGGCTGGTGGAGGCGATGCCGCTGGGTCTGCTGATTAGCGACTCGACCGGGCGGATAGTCTATGCGAACAGTTCGGTGGAGCGGCTGCTGGGGTATGCGACCGGATCGATGCTGTCGGGTGAGGTGACGCTGGGTGAGCTTTGTCCCGCGCTGGGTCCGGAGATTGATCTGGATGCAGAGAACCAGACGGACCAGATGGGCGGGTCGTTCGACCGGCTACGGCTGACGGGCGAGCCCTTTGAAACGGCGTGCCAGGCGGCGGATGGCACGACGATCGAGACGCTGATCGGTGTGGCGGTGCTGAATCCGGAGTCGGCGAATGAAGAGCGGCAGATGGCTGCGTTTATCGCCGACCTGACGTTGCAGAAGAAGAGTGAAGAGGTGTTGCGGCGGACGGAGAAACTGGCGGTGGCGGGGCGGCTGGCGGCGTCGATTGCGCATGAGATCAACAACCCGCTGGAAGCGATTACGAACTGCCTGTACCTGATCGCCAATACGAACCTGCCGGACGACGCGCGGACGTTTCTGGAGCTGGCGCAGAAGGAACTGGACCGCGTGGCGCAGATTACGGTGCAGACGCTGCGCTTCTATCGTCGCTCGACGCAGACGGCGCATGCCGACATCCACGAGTTGCTGGAGACGGTGCTGACGCTGCTGGACTCGCGTGTGCGCCGGATGCAGATAGAAGTGATCCGCGAGCTGCGGGCGATTCCGCTGATGCTGGTACACGATGGCGAGATACGGCAGGTGCTGGTGAACCTGATTGGCAATGCGATTGACGCGCTGCCGGATGGTGGGCAGATTCGGCTGCGGACGCGTCCATCGCACGACTGGGCCGATGGACGTGTGGGCGTGCGGATTAGCGTGGCGGACAATGGGACGGGGATGAGCGCGGAGACGCTGAGCCGGATCTTCGAGCCGTTTTATTCGACCAAGGGGATTACGGGGACGGGGCTGGGTCTTTGGGTGTCGCGGGAGATCGTGGATAAGCACCAGGGGTCGCTGCGGGTGCGGAGCCGGGAACGGAAGGATGGGCAGCCGGGGGGACGGTGTTCAGCTTGTTTATCCCCGGAGCAGAGTGGGCTGGTAGCGGCTGTTACCTAACAAACGCCCTGCGCGGGCGGCGGGCGTTCACACGCCCTTTTACTGCTTCGCGTGGCTCTCCCGATGGTCGAGAACAGAACTCGGTGGCGTTCACGAAAATGCAGTAGCTTAGTAGGCGATGGCCTTCCACCACACTGTCGGCGGAGTTCGCTATGGGTTCGAGACGCTCGCCGGGCTGATGGCGAAGGCGACTCCGGCGCGTGCGGGCGATGAGCTGGCGGGGATTGCTGCTGCGAGTGCGCAGGAGCGGGTGGCGGCGCAGATGGCTCTGGCGGATCTTCCGCTTCGGCACTTTTTGACGGAACCACTGATCCCTTATGAGGCCGATGAAGTGACGCGGCTGATCTTCGATGCGGCCAGTGGAGCTGAGGCGCTCGAGCCTGTGCTCTCGCTGACCGTGGGAGAGTTTCGGGACTTTTTGCTTTCGAACGAGGCGACCGGAGAGCGGCTGGCGGGGTTGGCTCCGGTGCTGATGCCGGAGATGGCGGCGGCGGTCTCGAAGCTGATGCGGGTGCAGGATCTGATTCTGGTGGCGCGGAAGATCTCCGTGGTGACAAAGTTTCGGACGACGGTGGGGCTGCCCGGGAGGATGTCGACGCGGCTGCAGCCGAACCATCCGACGGACGATCCGAGGGGGATTGCGGCTTCGATGCTCGACGGGCTGATGCTGGGGTCGGGCGATGCGGTGATTGGGATCAATCCGGTGTCGGACAGCGTGGAGTCGGTGACGACGCTGCTGCGGATGATCGACACGGCCCGCGAGCGGTTTGGGATTCCGACGCAGAACTGCGTGCTTGCGCACATTACGACGCAGATGCAGGCGATGGAGCAGGGCGCGCCGCTGGATCTGCTGTTTCAGTCGATCGGCGGGACCGAGGGTACGAATGCGAGCTTTGGCGTGAGCATGGCGCTGCTGCGCGAGGGACATGCGATGGCTCGGGCGTTGGGGCGTTGTCCGGTTGGGGGTAACGTGATGTACTTCGAGACCGGGCAGGGGAGTTCGCTATCAGCCGGGGCGCATCATGGGGCGGGAGGCATTGCGATCGACCAGCAGACGCTTGAGGCGAGGGCCTATGCGGTGGCGCGGGAGTTCAAGCCGATGCTGGTGAATACCGTCGTGGGGTTTATTGGGCCGGAGTATCTGTATGACGGCAAGCAGATTCTGCGGGCTGGGTTGGAAGATCACTTTTGCGGAAAGCTGCTTGGGCTGCCGATGGGGTGTGACGTCTGCTACACCAACCACGCGGAGGCCGACCAGGACGATATGGACGTGCTGCTGACAGCGCTGGGGGCGGCAGGGGTGAACTACATCATGGGTGTGCCGGGGGCGGACGACGTGATGCTGAACTACCAGAGCACGTCGTTCCATGACGCGCTGTATCTGCGTCGGGTGCTGGGGCTGCGGCCCGCGCCGGAGTTCGAGGCCTGGCTTGCACAGGGACCGGCGCTTTCGATTCAGGGGTTGCTGCATGAGTGAACTGGCGCGGGTTGGGCTGAGGGCGATGACTCCGGCACGGGTGGGGCTGGGACGGGTGGGGGATAGCCTGGACACGACGGCGGTGCTGGACTTTGCGATGGCCCATGCGATGGCTCGGGATGCGGTGCATGCGGCGCTGAGTGTGCCTTCGATGCTGGCTGGACTGGGTTCGCTGGGGTTGGAGGCGGTTGCAGTGAAGTCGGCGGCTGGGGATCGTTCGGCTTATTTGAAGAGGCCGGATCTTGGGCGGCGGTTGGCTTCGGGGGTTCGGTTGGAGGCGGCTCGTGGGGAGGCACCGAGGCTTACGGTGATTGTGGCGGATGGACTTTCGGCGCTGGCGGCGGATCGCCATGCGCTGCCTCTGCTGGAGGCTCTGCTGCCTTTGCTGGGGCGGTTCTCGCTGACAGTGACGGTGGTGGCGGAGCAGGCGCGGGTGGCGCTGGGAGATGAGATCGGGGCCTTGCTGGGGAGCGATTTGACGGTGATGCTGATTGGGGAACGGCCTGGGTTAAGTTCGCCGGACTCGCTGGGGGCTTATCTGACTTGGGAGCCTCGGGTGGGAAAGACGGATGCAGAGCGGAACTGCGTCTCGAATATTCGTGTGGGCGGGTTGGAGTATGAGGCGGCGGCGGGGCGGATTGCGTTTCTTTGTGAGGGGGCTTTGCGGTTGGGGTTGACCGGGACGGCGTTGAAGGATGGGTCGGATCGGTTGTTGGGGCGCGGGTAGGGTGCAGTGGCGGCCACCCACCTTAGCGACGATGAAGCTGTCGCGAAGGTGGGGCACATAACTCGTGGATATACGGCTAGAGCGGCAGGGGTTCGCCGGGTTTGGCGCTGGATTGGTAGCAGGCTTCGACGAGGGCCATGGTCTCGTAGGCGGACTCGAAGCCTGTGGGGAGATCGGTCGCAGTGCCTTCGACGAAGGCTTGCAGGGCTCCCATGGAGCCCATGAAGGCGTCGGGGAACCAGCTACCGGTGATGGGCAGGTCGTGCCAGCCCGAGCCCTTGCGCTGGGCGTAGGCGAGGGTGTCGGGGCGGCCCTTGGGGTAGTCAAGGTTGACGCCCATGTCCATGCGGATGGCGCCGCCGGTGCCCTCCCACTGGACGAAGCTGCGCTGGGTCTCGGGGGCGAGGTCGTGGCCGTGGTTGGCTACAACGAAGACACGCTTATCGTCGCCATAGTCGAGGATGACCGTTGACTTGGTGGCGGCGAGACCGGGCGACTGGGGGTTGCGGACCGTCTTCGCGTAGACGCCGAGAGGGTTTCCGAACCAGGAGCGGACGAGGTCGAGGTAGTGGATGGAGTGGTACAGGAGCTCGAGGCGTGGAGCTTTTGCCAGGAACGTCCAGAGGTGCCAGGGCATGTAGGTGCGGATCTGGACCTCCATGTCGTGCAACTCGCCGAGGAGGCCTGCTTTGGCCAGGGCGACTGCGCCTAGGTTGTTGGGAGCATAGCGGAGTTGGAAGTTTACGGCTGCGGTAAGGTTGCGCTGGCGGCAGAGGTCGCGGATGGCGCGGGCCTCCTCCAGGGTTTCTCCCATGGGCTTCTGGAGGAGGGCAGCGGAGCCTTCGGGAAGGTACGGGAGGACGTTGAGGAGCTGCGGGGCGGGGACGGCGATGTCGAAGATGGCATCCTTGGGGGCGGCGGCTATGGCCTGCTCGACCGACTCGTATGCATGGGGGACGTTGTGTTTTGACGCCAGCGTTGCGGCTACGCCGGGGGTTACGTCGGCGAGGGCAATGACGGGGAAGCCGGCCTTCTCGTAGGCGGGGAGGTGCGCGTCGC
>Ga0179596_10000310_pt1 | contig 16447 bp, 12 predicted proteins | sample CZODoug1_1_08_16_FD_155494 | JGI IMG/M metagenome (GOLD analysis project Ga0179596, IMG submission 155494) | Vadose zone soil fungal communities from Angelo Coast Range Reserve, California, USA - CZODoug1_1_08_16fungal (Illumina Assembly) | ecosystem: Environmental > Terrestrial > Soil > Vadose...
ACTTTTCCAGTTACGTACATGTTGCCTGCACTAACCGGATCACCATCGGTGACGGCCTGCTCTGTGGGTCGGGCGTTCTGATCTCCGACCATGCCCACGGGCAGTATCGGGGGGCGGGCCAGACGGGGCCTGAGATGAGGCCGGCGGCGAGAAGGCTCTCGAACGACGGCGTCGTGACGATCGGCAAGAATGTTTGGCTTGGCGATGGCGTGGTGGTGCTGGCCGGCGCGGAGATTGGCGATGGGGTCATTATTGGCGCGAACTCCGTTGTGAACGGTCCCATTCCTGCGAACACCATGGCGGTGGGAGCACCGGCGAAGGTTGTTCGCTGCTGGAACGGCACGGAGTGGGTTCGGATTACGGACTCTCGCTGACGAATCGAAATGACCCATGGTTTGCCTCTTTAGGGTGAAAGAAGAACCCATATCCCAGGGGCTAAAGCCCCGATCTATCGGCAATTTGGGATGTCTGGGCTAAAGCCCAGACCTATCTCAGAAGCAACGACAACGGCAAAGGCGACCGCAGATCCCCGGCGCCTGCGGCAGAACTACGGGGATGACAAACAAAAGGGCAAGAGCAACGACCCGGCGCTAGGTAGTGTCTGACGAATCGATTGCGGCTGAAGGAGAAGCAAGACAGACAACGACCCGGGGCTAAAGCCCTTCATCTTCTGCCCGTAATTCGTGGGGCTAAAGCCCCACGCTAATCCCAAAGGCCCCCAGATAGATGGTTTGCGATTCGTCAGACATTGCCTAAAGCCCAGACCTATCTCAGAAGCAACGACAACGGCAACAGCAGATTCCCTTCGGGAATGACAACCAAAGAGGCAAGAGCAACGGCCCGGTGCAAAAGCCCTATCGTTTCAACCCTAAATTCAGGGGCCTAAAGGCCCCTGCTCTCTCCGAAAAGACGTCCTGTTCGATGATTCCCGATGCTCTGCCACTCATGGTGGTAGAGGTTATCCTCGCCGAACGAAAGGAATAAAAAGGCGTGCGAACGTCCCAGCTTCCCAAATCTGTGCTATGATTCTTCTGTGGGCTACTTCGGCCGCAGGCACCGCGGGCAAAGACTTCGAAGTGGATTCGAGTTTGGCCAGAGACCGCGAGACACGCCTTACCACCGCAATCCTTCTGCAAGATTTTGCGAAGCCGCGCTGGTTGCTCTGGCTGGAAGGCTCGTCATAGGACAAGCCTCGCCGTGCAGCAGCAGCGCTTCGCCACCAACGACAGCAATGCTGACTACCCAAATCCATAGTTCTCGTTGTGCTTCGCGCACAGAGTGAACTTCTGCAAACTTTCGTCGTCGTTCGACCACGTACACGTGCGTGTACACAAGAAGGAATACCCTTTGAACTCCGCAACACTTGAGCAGACCCCCACCCTTTCCAACGAAGCTTCGACCTCCTCCAACCCCGCCTCCACCGCCGTAGCTCCCGACGCGATTCAGATCGACCCGTCGACCGGCCTGCCGATGCTGAAGGATGTCCACTTCAACGATTTCAAGATCTCTGAGAGCCTGAAGGCCCGCCTCCACGGAGCCGGCTTCAAGACCCCCACGCCCGTCCAGGCGAAGGCGATTCCGCCCGCGCTCGATGGTGCCGATATCCTTGCCACCGCCTCCACCGGCACCGGCAAGACCCTCTCCTTCCTCATCCCCATGATCGAGCGGATGGATGCAACCTCCACGCCGTCGACCAAGGGCAAGCGCCAGCCGATTCGCGCACTCATCCTGCTCCCGACGCGTGAGCTCGCGATGCAGGTCCTTGAGGCTTACGGCAAGCTCGTCCCGGGCGTTCGCAACGATGCGGTTCTGGTCTGCGGCGGTCTGAGCGAGAACAACCAGCTCGACGCGCTCGACCGTGGCCCCCGCCTCGTCGTCGCCACGCCTGGCCGTCTGGAGGATTTTCTCCGCCGCCGTTCGGTGAACCTGAGCTCGGTTGAGATGCTTGTTCTCGATGAGGTGGATCGCATGTTGGACATGGGCTTCCTGCCCGCCATCAAGCGCATCGTCGGCGCTCTGCCGAAGACCCGCCAGACCATGTGCTACTCGGCGACGCTGGATGCGAACATCCGCGAGATCGTCCGCGACTACGTCCAGAACCCTGTCCGCATTGAGATCGGTACGACCTCGAAGCCTTCGGATCGTGTTGAGCTTCGCGTCTACACGGTGATGCAGGACCAGAAGCTCGGCCTGCTCGACCAGATGCTCCGCGAGGAAGAGGGCACGTTCCTCGTATTCTCGCGCACCAAGCATGGCGCGGACCGCATCTCGAAGAAGCTTGAGAAGCTCGGCCACGATGCCGACGTCATCCATGGCGATCGCTCGCAGTCGCAGCGCACGGCTGCGCTGAAGGGTTTTGCGAACGGACGTCACCGCGTGCTTGTCGCGACTGACGTTGCCGCTCGCGGTATAGATGTCAACGACATCGCGCACGTCGTGAACTACGACCTGCCGAATGCGTCGGACGACTTCGTTCACCGCATCGGCCGTACCGGCCGCGCCGGCAAGAAGGGCGTCGCGACGACGTTCGTTATGCCGCAGGAGCGTTCGGATGCCCGCAAGCTCGAGCGCGAGCTGAAGATCAAGTTCGAGTGGCGTGAGGCCGACAAGAACCTCCAGAAGGAAGAGCGCAACAAGCCTGTGGATCTCTCTTCGCCTGCGACCGGCGATGTGCTCCAGATGGAGACTCGCTCGTGGCGCGGCAACGAGCCGGTCACGCCGATGACGCCTAACCCGTATTCGAACCGTAGCCAGGGTCCGAACGGCAACCAGAATGGTCCCCGCCCCGGCGGACGTCCCGGAGGCCGCCCTGGTGGCGGTAACTTCCGCGGCGCATCGAACGGACGCTCCGGACCTGGCGGTTCGGGCGGCGGTCCTTCGCGCGGCGGAGCCGGTGGAAACCGCGTGAACCGCGGAACCCGCGGTCGCTAAGAGTAGAGGGAATCAAACGAAGAGGCCACCCGGTTGGGTGGCCTCTTCGTTTGTGTGTGGGTTTGATTCCGGATGGTCCGCTAGGTAGTGTTTGACGAATTGGTTGCGTCTGAAGGAGAAGCAAAACAGACAACGACCCGGGGCTAAAGCCCTTCATCTTCGCCAGTAGTCCGTGGGGCTAAAGCCCCACGCTAATCCCAAAAGCTCCCAGATAGATAGCTTGCGATTCGTCAGACACGACCTACAGCTCTCCCCGCTTCATTTGGTTGACGGCGTAGTCACAGGCACGAGCCGTCATTGCCATGTAGGTGAGCGACGGGTTCTGGCATCCCGACGAGACCATGAACGAGCCGTCGGTAATGAATAGGTTCTTGACGTCGTGTGCCTGGTTCCAGCGGTTCAGTACCGAGGTCTTCGGATCGTGGCCCATGCGTGCCGAACCCATTTCGTGGATACCCTCGCCCGGTGCCGAGGGCGAATTGCGCAGCGTGATGTCCTTCGCTCCGGCCGCTTCGAGCATCTCTGCCGCTGTAACCTGTGCGTCCTTGAAGAGAGCCCACTCGTTATCGCGCCACTTGGCGCTGATCCTCATGGCGGGAATGCCCCATGCATCCACCTTGTTCTTGTCGAGTTCCATGCGGTTGTCGGGGTGCGAGAGACACTCCGCGAAGCTCGCGAAGGTGAAGTGCCACGGCCCGGGCTGGCGCAGCGTGTGTTTGAAGTCGGCACCAAAGCCCGGCATCTCGCTGCCACGGCCCCAGTCGTCGCGGCCGCCGCCGCCCTGAAAGCCATAGCCTCGGACGAACTTAGGATGCTTCTCCTTGATGTTGCGGAAGCGCGGCACGTAGATGCCGTTGGGTCGGTTGCCGAGCTGCACGCGGTCCTCGTGGCCGGGGATGGTGCCCGAGGCGCCCGCGCCCATCATATGGTCCATCAGGTTGCGGCCAAGCTGTCCACTGGAGTTGGCAACCCCGGTCGAGAACTCCGGAGTCTTCGAGTTCATCAGGATGCGCGCCGACTCAAGCGTCGAGGCACAGAGGAAGACCACCTTCGCATGGAATTCGACCGCCTGCTTCGTCTGGCCGTCGATCACACGCACGCCGGTGATGCGCTGCGTCTTCGGGTCGAAGATGAGGCTGTGTACCACGCTGAAGGGTCGCATGGTCAGCTTGCCCGTCGCCTCAGCCGCAGGCAGCGTGGAGTGCAGGCTGCTGAAGTACGAACGCGTGATGCAGCCGCGCGCGCAGGGTCCACACTGGTGGCAGGCGGTGCGGCCGCGATGATCCTTGGTCAGGATGGCGGTGCGGCCGATGGTCAGGCGGCGATCGGGGAACTTCTGCGCGATCACATCCCGCATGTGTACTTCGGCGCAGTTCAACTCCATCGGCGGGAGGAACTTGCCGTCGGGCAACTGAGGCAGGTTCTCGGCCTGACCGCTGACGCCGATGAAGTCCTCCACGTAGTCGTACCAGGGCTCGATGTCCTTGTAGCGGATGGGCCAGTCGACGGCGACGCCATCTTTGAGATTGCCCTCGAAATCGATGTCGCTCCAGCGATAGCTCTGCCGCCCCCACATCACCGAACGCCCGCCTACATGACGGCCACGCAGAAAAAGGTAAGGCTGATCTGGCGGCGTCGTATAGGGGTTCTCGAGATCGTCGACGAAGAACTTCGCGTTCCACTCGTCGCCGATGTGCTTCTGTCTCTCGCGGTGGACGTTATCGTACTGGCGGTCGCGCATCCCGCGGAACTTCATGTCCCATACGGGAACGTGCTCGACGTAGTCCCTCTCCGGAACGATGGTCTGACCGGCTTCGAGCACAAGCGTCTGCAGACCTTTCTCGGTCAGCTCCTTGGCGGCCCAGCCGCCCGTGATGCCCGAGCCGATGACGATGGCGTCGTAGGTGTTGGCCTTTTCGGTCTGGATGTTAATTGTCGTATTCATCGCGCCACCTGCTCGAGGGGAGCGCAGCCGGCGTGCTTCAACGGGACGATGTCCTTGCCCAGCTCCTGGGTGAAACCGATGTCTGTCGTGTAGTAGCCGGCCAGCGTCAGCTTCTTCATCTGGTAGAAGAAGTTCATCGGCGGCGGAGTGGCGTTGATCTGCGCAGCCTTCCTCTGGCTGGCGGCGAATTCCATGGCTTCCGCGTCAAACTCCTTGAGCATCTCCGTCTGTTGCCATGTACTGCAATCGATAAAGTGGGAGGAGAACCTCTTCCTGCTGCGCGCGTCGACATCCGCCAGCCCCGCGAGGAATTCCTTCGTCTCGGAGGGATCGAACCACTCCGTCAACAGCAGGTCGATGAACTCGTTGACCTTCGCACCCTCGGCACCGGGAGTGTCGGTAGCCGGAATGATCAGCTCGGCGATTGTCTTGACGGTCGCATTCTGAGACGGGTCTAAAGTCTGGATGCCGCGCGATTGGGCGACCTGCGCGCTCGCCTGCCGGATGACAGCTATCGCTTCGAGTGGGAAAGCTGAGATCGCGGCGGCTGAGCCCAGCAACCTGAGTACTTCACGTCGTTCCATTGGTCTCCAATTGGGGGCACACCCCTGTTGAGTCGACGAGTTCACCTTCTAAATACATATGTCTTTAGAGGACATCTTGTTCACGCATTATTTCCCCGCGTAGGGGTTTCTTTCTGACCAGCGTACGGCTGGGTAGCCATTCTAACGTGTCGATCTCTGGTTTAGATAGTCGCGGGATGGGGTGTGGAGAGTTGGGGAGCGCTGGGTGATTCACCGTGCGCTGGTCGCCCTTGCCCCGCGAGTACTGTACTGCTGCGCTGCCACAAGGATTAGTTCCGCTAGGCCGACTTTTGGTTACCGATCGGATATCGGTGAGTGCCTTGGCGGGCATGCACTCACCGAGATCCGCTGATATCAGATGGCCGAGAAACCGCCGTCGACATTCAACTCCACCCCATTCACGAAGCTCGAATCGTCTGAAGCAAGAAACACCGCGACCGTCGCGATCTCCTCAGGCTGCCCCATCGTTCCCCGCGGGATCAGGGATTCGAACATCTCCTTCGCCTCCTTGGTGAGAACTGCTTCCTGCATCGGTGTGGCGATCGGCCCCGGACCCAGCACGTTCACCCGGATCTTCCTGCCCTTCAGCTCGTTGAGCCACGTGCGTGCGAAGGAGCGCAATGCTGCCTTGCTCGCCGCATACACGCCGAAACCAGGAAAACCCTTCACCGAAGCAACTGATCCGGTCATGATGATCGATCCGCCATCGTTGAACAGCGGCAACGCTTTCTGAACCGTAAACAGTGTTCCGCGCGTATTCAGGCCGAAGGCCGCATCGAAGTGCTGCTCGGTAATCTCGCCGAGTGGTAAGGCCTCGCCCTTGCCAGCGCTCGCGAACAAGACGTCGATCTTGCCCTTTTCCCGCTTGACCGTATCGAACAGACGGTCGAGGTCGTCGAGATTGGCCGCGTCACCGCGCACGCCGGTTACGTTCCGGCCAATCAGCTTGACGGCCGCATCGAGCTGCTCCTGCCTCCTGCCCGTGATGAAAACGTAGGCACCCTCTTCAACGAACCGCTTGGCACTCGCCAGCGCCAGGCCGCTCGATCCACCTGTGATGACTGCAACCTTACCTTCAAGCTTTCCCATAATGACTCCCTTTGGTAGATGTGTAGCATTCGTACAGAAGAGTAGATTTCTTTGGCAGTGGACGAGAACTGATCGAGAGTCCTAATATTTTGTCTATTCGTCCAAAAGAGAGAGGCTAAATTGGATCCTATAACAGACATCTTCAGAACGATGCACGTAACCGCTTTCGGTCTGCACAGGCTCGAAGCCACAGCCCCATGGGGCGTAAAACAGGAAAACCAGACCCAAGAAAAGGTCACGCCTTCCGGCAAAAAGACTTCCCCCACAGATTTGGCGCACTTCGCCATGCTTTCGCGCGGCAACTGCTGGCTGAGTGTGGAAGGGATTGCGGAGCCGATTCCGCTCACCGGGGGTGATTGCTTTTTGGTGGCTAAGGGGACTTCGATTGTTCTGCGCGATAGCCCGCGAACACGTCCAAGGTCAACCTTCCGCGAGATCGGGGCCAGGGCCAACGGCAATGTCGCTCTTTATGGAGGTGGTGGCGCACCAACGACAATCGTCTGTGGTTCCTTGAGTTTTGATCGCGCCAGTCTGAAGCCAATCACGCAGTTATTGCCGAGCTTCATTCTGCTTAAGGACGATCAGGCACGCACGCTAGCTCTTCACAACACGGTGCAAGCGCTGGCATCAGAGATGGCAGAACAGGCGCCGGGATCTGAAGTAGTCGCGACTCGGCTGGCCGAGGTTCTGTTTATCCAGGTACTCCGGGCGCATATCGCGTCGGGACCGGAGCGCAACAAAGGATGGCTTCGTGCGATCTTCGATCCTCGAATAGGCACTGCTCTGAGTGCTATTCACGACAGAGTGAATACACCCTGGACGGTCGAATCCCTGGCCGAAGCGGCGGGCATGTCTCGCTCCGCATTCGCAGCGCGCTTTAAAGAGCTACTCGGACAAACACCACTGGAATATGTAACCGAGTGGCGGATGCAGAAGGCGATGCAGTTACTCCAGCAGCGTGACAAAAAGCTCATAGACGTCGCCCGGTTGGTCGGTTACGAGTCCGACGCTGCGTTCAGTAAGGCGTTCAAGCGAGTTGTCGGGGTCAACCCAGGTGAATACCTCAAACGTGGTTTTGAAGGCCACGGTAATGACGGAATGGCGGAAGATTTTTGAAGCGGAGGATTCTACTTGAGCCTACTGTGGCGTCTGTCGCATATCGTGCGAAGGTCGAAGAGCGATATTAGGCCGATGCACTCCTCGACCGCTGTTCGCGTTCGCAGTTCAATAGGTACCGATAAACACGCATCGCGTCATCGAAGCATCCATGACGAGATGCCGATTGGTTACCAATCAATTCTCGATTGAGAGCGGATTAGCTCTCAGCTGTTGCTGGGTGCTGGTTACTCGTTTCGCAATGCCACCATCGGCTCAACCCCGGCTGCGCGGCGTGCCGGAATCACGGACGCAAGCACGGCTGCCAACGCGAGCAGGAACGTGGCGGACACGAGCATGACGGGGTCCCACGGCTTGATGCCGAACAGTTGATCCTTCATCAGCTTGCCTGCGCCGATCGCCGCCGGAATGCCAAGCACCAGTCCAATCGCTACCTGCGAGAAGGCGCTTCGCAGCACCATGTTGACCACACGCCAGCGATCGGCCCCGAGCGCCATGCGAATGCCGATCTCGCCTGTCCTCTGCTCCACCATATAGGCCATCACACCGTACAACCCGACCGCTGCCAGCAACAGCCCAAGCACACCGAAGAGCGTCGTGAGCGTTGCGATCATGTTCTCTTGCTGGAAGTCGGAGCTCAGGATTTTGGTGTAAGGGTCTACACCGTAGAACACGAGATCGGGGTCGACCTCACCCAGAGCCTTGCGCACACGCTCTTCCATTCCGGGCGGATTTCCGGGCGCCCAGAGCACGATGTTGTACAGGTAATGCGACCAGGTTTCGCCGCTTATATAGGCTGGATCGTCGTACTGCACGGTCTGGGTCTCAGGCACCCAGTACATCGGGCGTACCGGATCTTTGTAGTCGTAGGTCATATACCGCATGTCCTTGGTGACTCCAACGATCTCGAACGTATTGGCATATTTGATTTTGTCGGGTCCGAAGTGCTCTCCGATGGGGTTCTTATCTTTAAAGAACTTCTTCGCAAAGGCCTCGTTGACCACCGCTACCTTGCGTGTCGTCGCGGTGTCATCGTCGGTGATGGGCCGGCCGAGCGCCATCTTTGCACCGATAGTTTCGAAGAACCCCGGCATCACTCGCACAAAGCCCGCTCCCGTGTCCTCTTTGGCTCCGGGCTCGGGCCTGCCCGCGACGCGAATTCCGTTGTTCCAGCTATCGCCGGTCATGGGCGCATAGAGAGCCGGCGACACCATCCGCACCCCGGGAATCTGACCGAGGCGCTCGTCGATCTTCCGGAACATGGGCTCGAGCTGCTCCGGCTTGTAGTTGCCCAGCAACGGATTGATCCATGCGATATAACGGCCTTCTGTCTCAAATCCGAAGCTCTGATGTTCGAGATTGCGCAGGCTCCGTCCGAGCAGCGCGGCCGCCGACAGCAACACCAGGGACACCGTCACCTGCGCGATCACGAGCGATTTTTGCGTCCACGAGCGATGGCCGCCCATGGAGCGGTTCGCGCCTCGCAGTGCTTCGATCGGGTCGGCGTGCGAGGTCATCCATGCCGGTACGATCCCAAAGATGACTCCTGTCAGCAGGGACACGGCAAACGTGAACAGCAGGACAGTCCAGGATGGTGTCGCATCGATCGGGATGTAGTTCGTCGAGCCGCCGACCGGGAAGGCAAGACGCAGAATCAGCCGTGTCCCGGCATAGGCCACGCCGATGCCAAAGACTCCTCCGATGACGGCCAGCAGCAAAGATTCCACCAGCGCCTTACGCACCAGCCGCTGCCGCGAAGCGCCGAGCGCCACGCGTACAGAGGTCGGTCCGCGATCTTTCAATCCACGCGCCAGCATCAGATTCGCGAGATTTCCGCAGGCCACCAGCAAGACGCATGCGGCTGCGACGAGCAACAGCTTCAGCCCATCCTTGTACTGGTCTCTCATCGCCGCTACTCCGGCGCCGCCGGGCGTGAGATGCAGCGTCTGCTGCTGCCAGAGCTGCTTCTCGCCTGGTTCCATGTCGGGCACGTGGCTGGCCAGCCAGTCGTGGAACTCTACCTTCAGCTTCGCCTCGAGGGTCTTTGGATCGACTCCCGGGCGCACTCTCCCAATCAGATCGAGAAAGTTTCCATTGGGCCGTTTCAGCCGCGCGGTCGCTCCATCGATCAAGAGCTCCTTCGTCAGTGGCAGCCAGAAATCCGGCATACCCCAGCCTGACAGCTTGGCTCCGTAGAAGCCTGGCGCGGACACACCGACCACGATGAAGGAGTGCCCATTGATCTGGTAGCTGGCGCCAACCACGGATGGATCGGCACCATACTTTTCTTTCCAGACGCGGTAGCTCATCACAGCCACCGGCGGCGCGCCCTCCTGGTCGTCCGCGTCGGTCAGCAGACGGCCAATCCAGGGCTGTACGCCGAAGGTTCTAAAGAAGTTGCCGGAGACGTATTCTCCGTTGCGCGTGTCCGCCTGCGCCTGCGAACCTGCCCTGCGAACGCCAAGCGGCGCGTTACCCGCCTGGAGAGCAGCCAGCTCCGCGAACTCCGGCGTGTGGTCGCGAAACATCTTGTACGACTCCCAGGAGAACAGGGAAAAATCCCCATCCTCCCCCTGGGTGTATCCGCCCCAGTTGCAGCAGCGGATTTTGTCTCCGATGCGCCAAAGTTCATCTGGTTTCGATACCGGCAGGGACTTCAGCATCACCTGGTGTACCAGCGTAAAGATCGCCGTCGTCGCTCCGATTCCCAGTGCCAGCGTAATCACCGCCGTCATGGTGAAACCGGGAGCCTTCCGCAGTTGTCGAAGCGCGTCGCGCAAATCCGCCAGCATTCGTCCCTCCTGATACTGCCTGTAATTTCTGGAGCCTCGCCATACAGTACGAGAACACCTGCCCGCCGGTTCCCCGGACGGTAATCAGATCTCAGATGCCGGGAACAGGGCGAGCTACTCCTGGAGCTTCGATGAATACGGCGAAATACAGGTCTACCCGGATGAGTGACAAACAACGCCCTTCTCGCCATCGACAACTTTAGCTGACTCACGTTGAGCTCCAAGGTGCTCTCGTCCCCGTACGGCTCGTCGTGAAGTCGACATAACCTGAAAAAACTCAGCCTCGATAGGGTCCGGTCTAACCGGATACCCTATCGAGGCTGAGTTTTTTTGAAGCCTTACTGCTTGTTCGTTGCGACTACGCGATATCGAAGCGGTCGAGGTTCATCACCTTAGTCCAGGCTGCCACGAAGTCCTTCACGAACAGCGTCTTCGAGTCGCTGCCCGCATAGACTTCTGCGAGCGCACGAAGCTGCGAGTTCGAACCGAAGACGAGATCGGCGATGGTGCCGGTCCACTTCAGCTCGCCCGTCACACGATCCAGACCCTCCAACACGCCCTCCGTCGTGGCGGACTTCTGCCACTTCGTGTTCATGTCGAGCAGGTTGACGAAGAAGTCGTTCGTCAGGGTCTCGGGCTGCTTGGTGAACACGCCGTTCGAGGACTGCTCGAAGTTGTTGCCCAGCACGCGCAGGCCGCCGATCAGCACGGTCAACTCGGGACCGGTGAGGGTGAGCAGGTTCGCCTTGTCGATCAGCAACTCGGCCGCGAATGGCTCGTGTCCCTTGCGGAGGTAGTTGCGGAAACCATCCGCAATCGGCTCCAACACGGCAAACGAGTGAACGTCGGTCTGCTCCTGCGAGGCATCGGTACGGCCCGGCGCGAAGGGAACCTTCACGTCGTGGCCAGCCTTCTTCGCCGCAGCCTCGACCGCAGCCGAGCCAGCGAGGACGATCAGGTCGGCGAGCGAGATCTTCTTGCCGCCAGCGTTGAACTCCTTCTGGATTGTCTCGAGCGTGTCGAGCACCTTGGAGAGTTCGGCTGGCTGGTTGATCTGCCAGTACTTCTGCGGCGCCAGGCGAATGCGGCTGCCGTTCGCTCCGCCGCGCTTGTCGCTGCCGCGGAAGGTGGAAGCCGAGGCCCACGCCGTCGAGACCAACTGCGCGATGGAGAGTCCGGAGGCAAGCACCTTGGCCTTCAGGGCCGCGACATCCGCCTCACCGACCAGTTCGTGATCGACCGCAGGAACGGGATCCTGCCAGATCAACTGCTCGGCCGGAACCAGCGGGCCGAGGTACCGCGCAATGGGACCCATGTCGCGATGCGTCAGCTTGTACCAGGCCTTGGCGAAGGCGTCCGCGTACTCCGCAGGATTCTCTAGGTAACGCCGCGCGATCTTCTCGTAGATCGGATCCACCCGGAGAGCGAGGTCGGTCGTGAACATGAAGGGAGCGTGGCGCTTGGACGCATCGTGCGCGTCGGGCACGGTGCCTTGTGCCGACTCTTCCTTGGGCGTCCACTGATGAGCGCCAGCGGGGCTCTTCGAGAGGACCCACTCATAGCCGAAGAGGTTCTCGAGGTAGTTGCTATCCCACTTGATCGGGTTGGTGGTCCATGCGCCTTCCAGACCCGAGGTGATGGCATCGCCACCAGCGCCGCTGCCAAGGCTGTTCTTCCAGCCGAAGCCCTGCTCCTCGATCGGCGCGCCTTCCGGGTCGGCTCCGACATGCTTGCCGGGGTCGCCAGCGCCATGCGCCTTGCCGAACGCATGTCCGCCAGCGATAAGAGCAACTGTTTCCTCATCATTCATCGCCATGCGGGCGAACGTCTCACGGATATCCCGCGCCGCGGAGACTGGGTCGGGGTTGCCGTTGGGGCCTTCGGGATTGACGTAGATCAGGCCCATCTGCACGGCAGCCAGCGGATTCTCGAGCTGACGGTCGCCGGTGTAGCGCTTGTCGCCGCCCAGCCACGTGGTCTCAGGTCCCCAGTACACTTCATCCGGCTCCCAGACGTCGGCACGTCCACCGGCGAAGCCATGGGTTTTGAATCCCATCGACTCCAGCGCAACGTTGCCGGTCAGAATCATCAGGTCGGCCCAGGAGATCTTCTGCCCGTACTTCTGCTTGATCGGCCAGAGCAGGCGGCGCGCCTTGTCGAGGCTCACGTTGTCCGGCCAGCTATTCAGCGGAGCAAACCGCTGCATGCCCGCACCCGCGCCACCACGTCCATCGGCGATACGGTAGGTGCCGGCGCTATGCCAGGCCATGCGGATGAACAACGGGCCGTAGTGGCCATAGTCCGCAGGCCACCAGTCTTGCGAGTCCGTCATCAGCGCATGAAGGTCTTGGATCACCGCATTCAGATCGAGGCTCTTGAACTCCTCCGCGTAGTTGAACTCCTCACCCAGGGGGTTGGTCAGCGGGGAGTGCTGATTCAAAGGCTTCAGGTTCAACTGGTTAGGCCACCAATTGGCATTCGATTGGGTTCCGGCCAGAGTGGGCCTGCGGTCACCGTGCGGAAATGGGCATTTTGCTTCGTTTGACAAGGTAGTTCTCCTCGATGTGTCTTGCAGTCTACCAGCGGGCCAATTGGGGAGCCCGGGTAACGGCTGACAAATTCAATAATAATTATCAAACAGGTTTTTGGGGACTGGGGCTCTGGAAATCGGTCCAGCGGCTTTATTTTTCAGGGCTTTGGCAGACACGGCGGCGCAGGTAGACTGACGCTATGTCGGACAACCTGCCAAATCTGAGTGAACTGAGCGCCATCGTCGGCGACGACAAGAGCTTCATGCTGAGGGTAGTGCAGCCCGGTCTCGCGGGTCTGATGGATGGCTCCGTCTCCACTCTCGCGCCTATCTTCGCGACGGCCTTCGCCACCCACAACTCGCACACCGTCTTCCTCATCGGCGCGGCTGCGGCGGTGGGCGCGGGCATCTCGATGGCCTTCTCCGAGGGCCTCTCCGACGATGGCGAGCTCACCGGTCGGGGCAATCCGGTGTTTCGCGGCCTTGTCACAGGTGGCATGACCTTCCTCGGTGGCTTCCTCCATACCCTGCCCTTCCTCATCCCGAACGTGCACATCGCGCTGCTGTGGGCGTACCTCGTGGTGGGCGTGGAGTTGATCACCATCGCGATGATCCGCCATCGCTACTTCAAGACCAGCTTCGCCCTCTCGGTCCTGCAGGTCATCGTGGGCGGAGGCCTGGTCTTCGCCGCCGGAGTCATCATCGGCCAGTCGTGACCCTTCCACGCCGACCAACGGAAGGCCCACGCGAAGCAGTAAAAAGGCGTGCGAACGCCCGCCGCCCGCGCAGGGCGCTTTACGGTGCGAACCGCGTCACATAAGCTGTCGTCGGATCGTACGGATGCGTAATCACCTTCAGGTCCACAAGCTGCTGATACAGCGTCTGCCAGCGCTCCCGCGTAAAGTGCCCCAGGTGTGAGTCCGGCGTATCGTCGCCGTCGACGAAGTGCCGCGCCTTCAGCGTCTCGACGGAGAACTTCATCTGCTCCGCATTCAGCGCGGGGTTCAGCTTCTGTAGCTCCGCATCGACCATCGCCGGATCGGCCAGATAAGCCTTCCACCCCGCCAACGACGCATCCACAAACTTCTGCACCACGTCCGGATGCTCCACCATGAATCGCCGCGAGGTGAAGATGACGCGATACGGCTGGTAGCCCGTCGAGCTGATGAGCATGGTCCGCACGGGAGCCCCACCCTTCTCGGCGAAGTACGGCTCGGAGGTCACGAACGCCTGCTGGATGTAGTTCCGGTCCTCCAGGAAGTTCGCAACCGAATACGTTGCCGGAATCTCCCGTACGTTCTTCAGCGCAAACTTCTTCAGCAGGTACTGGAACCACGTCGATCCTGGCTTGCACGCGATCGTATGCCCTTCGAGATCGGCGAAGCTCTTCACCGGCGACGCAGCATGAAGCATCAGAGCCTGCGGGTCCTGCTGCATCGTCGCCACTACCGCCACCAGCGGAATCCCCTGCGACACCGACGTCAACACCTTGTCCGACGACCCCATCGAGAACTGCGCCGCACCGGTCGCCACCATCTGCTCGCCCACAATCGTCGGTCCACCCGGCGCAATCGTCACGTCGAGCCCCGCCTGCTTGTACAGCCCCTGCAACTGCGCCTGGTAGAACCCGCCCATCTCCGGCTGCGGATACCAGTCGGTCTGCAATGTAATCGGCGTCAGTCCGTTGACGGTCGTAATCTTCGACTTGCAGCCTGCAAGGGCCACGATCAGGCAGAGTGCGACGGGCTTCAGATTCCTTGTTTCCATTGTTATCGACTCGTTTCAGGCTTGCGCAGCGTGAGTTTCGGGCTCGCGCAGCGTAATGTAGACAAGAACGAAGGCGCAGACCACGAACATCCGGAAGGCCTCTTCCTGGCCGTTCCATACGCGCGACTGCCACATCAGAAACCACTCGCCGCCGATGGTGAGAAACGGCACCAGCCAAAGGCAGCACGCGAGCGTCAGCGCCGCAACCCCCACCGTCTTGGACTGCGCGAACGCCGCCGCCGACTTCACATTCCGCAACAGCTTCACCGAGCCCCACCAGCTCAGCACCGCGATCGCGGCTTCGGTCAGGATGATCGTCCAATAGAACAAGTTGTGAATGGCGGGGTTGTCGATGTGCCGCCACAGGCTTGGGCTGTTGGGGAAGATCGTGTCCATCATCAGGATGTGCCGGACGAACTGGTGGTTCGCCTCGTAGTCCATGATGTTGTTGAAGACGACCAGCGTGAAGAACAACGATATGCCGAGCATCAGCGCGCACTTCGAGAGGCGGATCATCATCGTTTGCTTGACTCCGGAACTGCGACAGCCTGAAAGTAAGCGGTCAGTGCGGCGAGCGTCGCGTCATCGTACGTCGCGTTGGGGGGCATGGCGGCATGAGGATTGATCTCCACCGGGTTGCGCATGTACCGCTGAAAGTCACGCGGATTATGCGTCGCAATCGCGGCCAGCATCTGCCAGGTAAAGTTCGACTTCGTTCCGCCCACTCCACCCTCGGCATGGCAGCGCAGGCAGTTCTGCTTCGCAATGGTGAAGCCTGCATCCACCTCGCGGGTCGCAGGGCCCGGCGGGGAGATGGGGCCATAGGTTGCCTCCACCGTTGTCACGTTCATGTGGAAGACGTTGGTCGGCACCTGCCTCTGGTCTTTGTGTGTCAGCACCTTGAAGGCTGGTACATAGTTCGCATGGGCCACAAAGTACGGCCCCGGATCTTCGTTCTTCGTCGCGGCAGCCCACGCGGCAGGAGCCTTGCCTTCGACGTGCAGCACAAGGATCGGATGATGCTGCCGCACATACTCCGCCGGATAGTGCGAGCGGTACTTGTCCGTGCACAGCATGTCGATCAGGTCGTCGCTCTCGGGAATCCGCAGCGCGGTTTCGAGCACTTCCAGAGGAACCCCGGTCACATGCAGCTTCAGCCCAGCGAAGTCGGGATCGTTCTCAATCACAGCGGGCACCTGCGGCAGCTTCAACAGGGCAGCGCGAGACAGATAACCAGGAGAAGGCGACAGCCCCGTCACCTCAAGATCGTCCGAGGCATGACGCGCCGGGCGCAGCATGATCTTCTGCGCATGCACCATCTCGCAGAAAAACAGGAGCATCGCGCACAAGGCGGGCAGGCGGGGAATCCTGAAATCTCGCTCCATAAGGCATCTTAGCCGGGAAGCCGCAAGCGAGCCATAGAATCTATCCAAAGACTCGGTGCTTTTGTCCTGCCGTAAAGCGCCCTACGCGGGCGGCGGGCGTTCGCACGCCTTTTTACACCTTCGGGTGGCGCTCCCGTTGGTCGCGAACAGATTTCCACGCCGACCATCGGAAGGCCCACGCGAAGCAGTTACGAGTCACGAAGTGACCGCCGCCCGCGTAGGGCGCCCGTCCGGCAGGACAGAGCCATAAAGTTTTTTCGCCGTGTTAGAGTACGGCCCATGAGTATTGAAAAGCTGCTCTCCGATAA
>Ga0179596_10000311_pt1 | contig 16233 bp, 15 predicted proteins | sample CZODoug1_1_08_16_FD_155494 | JGI IMG/M metagenome (GOLD analysis project Ga0179596, IMG submission 155494) | Vadose zone soil fungal communities from Angelo Coast Range Reserve, California, USA - CZODoug1_1_08_16fungal (Illumina Assembly) | ecosystem: Environmental > Terrestrial > Soil > Vadose...
AGCTTCTGGCCCATCTGATCGCTGAGCGCATCGGCTGCAGTTGTCTGGTTCGATCAATCGAGGACCTCCGCGGTCCATCCGTTGACGTGAACGTGCTTGCGCTGCTCGACGTTGAAGGCATCGCGGCACCAGACCTCAATGCCCGCCTGCAGGTCCTTGCCACGTGTGCGTCAGTCCGTAACATCGCGCTGATCAATGCCGATGAGGGCGTGAGCTTCGAGCAGATCGTTGCGTGCCCCGGAATCAAGGGCATCTTCTGCCGTGAGACTTCAGAGGAAAACTTTGTTAAAGGCATCCTTGCGATTTTCAAGGGCGAGTGCTGGCTCCCGAGAAAAATGTTGTTTGCTCACTGGGAGCAAACCAGCGCACACAAGCGTCTTTTCCCTACTGAGACGACTCTCCTGACCCCGAAGGAGATCGATACTCTCAAACTTCTCGTCGGCGGCCACAGCAATAATCACATTGCCCGCACGCTCAACGTGAGCCCGCATACGGTGAAGACGCACGTGTACAACCTGTTCCGCAAACTTCACGTGGGAAACAGGGTGCAGGCGGTCCATTGGGCATTGCAGAATATCGAGGGCGTGGAGCGGGAGTTCAGGTGACGATTCGTGCCGCTGGGCCTGCACCCGATTTGACGCTGCGGTGCGGGCTACATGAGCCCCGCACGGGGTGTTACTTCGCGCTCTGAGGGACAGGCGCCTGCTGGGCACCCGGGTTCTCCGGGTCGGGTGCGCGCTGCTGCGGGATGGGCGCCGGCTGAGTGCCCGGACCAGGCACGGGGAGCTGCTGCGCGATCGGCACCTGCTGAGCCGCCGGGTTGTAGAGAAACTTCCAGTCCGAATATTTCGCGGCGCCCTCGAATTCCCTGTTCGCGAAGCCGAAATTGGCGACTTTCTTGGGACTGTCCTCCGACAGGCTGTAGACGCCCATGATCCCGCCGTCCGGCGCCTTTACCAGCCCCCATTCGCTTTTTCCTGTCACCGGGTCGAAGTAGAGCTTTCTCAGGTAGCGCTCGGTGCCGGGCTTGCGCGGGTCCTTCAGCAGGTCCTCGAGCGCCCTGGGAAACTGCCTCGGCCCGCCGAGGTAGTATCTCTCGATCGCGCGCCGGTACTGGTTGCCCGCGTAGAGCAGCTGCACTTCCCTTTCCCGCGCGAGCGTGGTGTGCCAGACCCCGCCGGTGAGGGCGAGGCCCAGGCCCATGAAAGCGACCGCGAAGAGGACCGCCACGTAGGTGAAGCCTGCTTCGCGCGGATTCACGATCACCACTCGGCGTAGACGGTTCCGTCGCTGGCCTTGCCCTGCGCGCCGCTTCTCACGTCGTACACGCCGCCTTTCTGCGGGTCCTCCGGAGCGACGATCACCCAGGTCACGGTGCTCTCGGTGATGGGATCGACGGGCACCTTGCGCAGGTATTTTTCCGAGGCGAGCGCGTCGAGGGACTCGGGGTACTTGCCCTTGTCGCCGTAGTATTTTCCGATCGCGTCGCGCAGCTGGAACAGGTCCTCCCGCAGGACGGCCTCTTTGGATCGTTCCAGGCTGCCGAAATAGCGCGGGATGGCGAGCGTGAGCAGGAGAGCGATGATCGCCATCACCACGAGAAGCTCGATCAACGTGAATCCGGAACGGGGTCGCACCGCGTTTACCAATCCCGGTAGGGCCGGCCGTCGATGCCCTTGCCGGCAGCGAGCGAGAAGACGTCGAACACATCGTCGCCTTCACTGGGATCGTCGGGCGGGCTCGCGTAGCTGCGCTTTCCCCAGGTGGCGGCGGCGGAAAGCGTGGGATCGCCGTTCAAGGGGTCGCGCGGGATGCGGCGCAGGAAATAGACCTTGTCCTTCTTCGGGCTCTTCTGGTCGTCAACGCCCTCGGCGAGCTCCTCGAGTTTCTTGGGATAGCCCGAGTCGCCGACCGATTTGCGGATTCGGCCCTCGTCCGAAGCCTGCTTGTAGAGGTCGATCGCATCGCGGATCTGGCGCAGCGTGCGGCGCAGCTCCTGCTCTTTCGTGCGCTGCACGGCGAGCTCGCTGACGGGCAGCGCGACCGACGCGAGCAGCGCGACGATCGCCACGGTGATGACGAGCTCGATAAGGGTGAAACCCTGGACGCCCGAAGCGCGGCCTCCGGTCATGGGATGAGGTTCGCCCGCGCGCTACTGCTGTTGCACGCCGCCGAAAGGCACCTGCGTGCTTCCCGGAGGCGTGGCTCCGGGCTGCGCCGGGGACGGAACCGATAGGGACGCCGGGGGCTGGGGGATCGGAGCGAAGGAAGACGGCGAGGAAGTCGCGCCGAGGGGGCCGCCGCTCGAGGAAGCTTCGGTGCCCGCGGCGAACTCGGTGGTGCGCGCGTCGGGCCGCACTATCGTCCGCATCAGCCTCGGGGTGATGAGGAGCACGATCTCGGTCTTGGTGACGGTGTCGCTCGTGGACGAGAACAGTCGCCCCAGCACCGGGAACTCCCCCAAGCCCGGAACGCGGCTGGCGTTGCGCCGGTCCTCGTCGTTGATGAGGCCGGCGAGGACCTGGGTTTCGCCGTCTTTCAGCCGCAGCACCGTGCTGGTCTTGCGCGTGCCGATCTGGTAGACGAGCGTGCCCCCGCCGGGGGGCTGAATGGTGTTGGTGATACTGCTGACCTCGAGCCCGACCTTGATGCCGACGTCGTCCTCGAGATAGACCAGGGGCTCGACCTCCAGCTGCAGGCCCACGTCGAGGTAGCTCACCGATTGCGACAGGAAGGTGCCCGCCGACGCGGCAGTCGTGGTGATCACGGGGACGCGGTCGCCGATGTGGATTTTCGCCTTTTCCTTGTTCTTCACGCGGATGCGGGGGTTGGCGAGCAGATTGGTCCTGCCGTCGGTCTGCCTGAGGGAGAGGAGAAACAGCGGATCGGTGAAGGTGAGGTTGACGAGGTTCTGGTTGCGCGAGCGCAATTCGGGCAGGGTGAGAGTGCCGGGCGTTCCGGCCGCCCCTGCAGCGGTGGCGCCGCCCACGAGACTGACCCCCAGCGAGCCCGGGAAGCGAACGCCCAGCTCCATCAGCCGGTTGTAGCCGATTTCGAGCACCTCGACTTCGAGCATCACCTCCGGCTCGGCGATGTCCTGAGCCGCGATCAGCTTTTCAGCGAGGCGAATGGCGTTCGGAGTGTCCTTCATCACCAGGAGGTTCAGCTTCTCGTCGATGAAGATGTCGCGCGTCTTGAGGATGGTGCGAATCAGGTTCGCCGTCTGCCTGACGTCCGCGTTCGCGATGTAAAAGCTCTTGACGACGAGATCCTGGTACTCGCGCAGCTTCTGCGGCGTGTTCGGGTAGATGAGCGCCGTGGTCTCGTTCAATACTTTCTGCTCGAGCTGGTTGGTGGCGAGGATCAGCTTGATGACGTCCTCGACTTGCGCGTCGCGCACGACGATCGTGGTCCGCTGGTCCGCGCGCACGTCCTTGTCGAACAGGAAATTGAGGTTCGCCGCGCGCGAGAGCACGTCGAATACGGTGCGCAAGGGGACGTCTTTCAGCTCGAGGGATATGGGCTTGGTCACCGAGCTTTTCAGCTGGAGGAGGGCGACTGCGGGCTTGGTCGTCTTCTCGTCGATCAGCCGCTGCAGCTGGCGCGCTTCGCGCTGAGCCGGATTCTCCGCGAGCACCGGGGCGAGAACGTCCCTGGCGTCACGGTATTTTTCCGCCTTGACGAGCTTGTCCGCCTCGGCGAGGAGGGCGCGATGGCGGGTGTCCATCTCCGTTTGCGCGAGGCCCTGAGTCGCCCGCGCGTTGGCCGCGTCGTACTTGAGCACCCGGCGGTAGAGCTCCGCCGCCGCGTCGGACCGCGCGGCAGCCCGCAGGGAATCCGCCTGGACGAGCCACTGCGCGACGGCGAACTCGCGCAGGCGGAAATATTCCGAGCGGTAGGCGTGGTTTTGAGGTTCTTCCCGCGTCGCTTTTTCGAACGACACGAGAGCCTCTTCCGTGCGGCCTTCGTTCAGCAGCGCTCGCGTGTCCTTCATCAGCGGGTCAGCGCAGGCTGCTACGAGCGCCAAGGCGAGCGCCGCATTAAGGGTTTTTAAGGAGGGTTTCATGGAGTTTCGCCTTCGTTGCCGGGACGGAAATATACGGTCAGGCGCAGCTGGGCCTCGATTTGCGCATCGCCCGCCTTTTTGCGCTCGAAGCGCAGCGCGTCGAGTGATGCAATCGGCATGCTCTTGAGGGTGGCGCCGACGAATTGCCGGATCTGCGGATAGGTGCCGCGGATCGGCAGGGTGATGCGGTAGAACACGATGCCGAAAGGGGGTTTCTCGAGGCGGTATTCGCCCTGCAGCAATTCGAGCTTGGCGGCGCGCGCGAGAGCGTACACGCGCTCGAGCTCGTCTGGAAGTCTTTCCAGGGGAGGAAACAGGCCGTAGAAGCGGCGGAGCTCCTCCGCGCGGCCCTCGCTCGAAACGGGCTGAAAAGGAGTGCGCGAGCGCAGCCGCTCGGCGACCGAGCGCTGTTCCTGCAGCTCGCGCTCTGCCGGACCGACCGCCGAAAAATAGAACGGAACGCAGAAAATAAGGACCCCGATGCCGAGCACTCCGGCGGGTCCCAGCGCGTGCAGCCATTCCTGGGCGCGCTTCATCTGTTGCTCCTGAAGGCCGCCTGCACGCCGAACTGGATGGGCCGCGAAGGATCTTCGACCTGGACGTGATGATTGACCAGATGCACTCCGGAAAGCACCCGGGTCTCGCCGAGCCGGCGCACGTACCTGAGCATGGCCTCCCGGGTTTTCGCCTCGGCCGTCAGGCGCAGACTGCGCTGCTGGGTCTCCGGCTGCAGCTGCAGCACGGTCACTTCGTTGCTCGAGGCCGCCTCGATCGCCTCGATCATCTGCGCCCACGGAATGCTGAGCTGCCGCACCGCCGCGTCGATGATCTTCGCTTCCTCGTCGAGCCGTTCCTTGGACACCGCGCGCTGCGGCCGCCGGTTGGCGTTGAGCAGGCCTTGCGCCGCATCGACCGCGGCGAGTTCGTGCTGGGCGTTGCGATAACGCAGGACCATATCGCCGGAGACCGCGAGCGCGAGGATCAGCACCGACACGCCTATCCACTGCGGGCGGCGCGGAGCCGCGACGTAATCGAGCTCGATTCGATGCGGGCTCATAGTGCGCAAAGCGCCATCGCAAACGGCTCCGACTCCGCGGGAGCCAGGCCTTCCGCCGGGGCGAGCGCAAGGCTCCTGAAAATCCAACCCTCCCCTTCGGAAAGAGCTTTGCCGTTCCGGGGCGCGTGGACGTAGACGCCATCGGACGCACCGTCTCCGCCGACCCGATGCCGCTCGCGATCGAGCAGCCCGGCCCATTGGGCCGGCTCGTCGAAGTTTCCCCGGGTATTGCGCACCGCCGACCAGCGCCCGCCCTCGAGGCGGGCGAGGCAGGCGCGCTGCGGCTCGACCAGCAGAAACCACGCGCGCTCGTCCTTGACGTCCTTGCGCCACCGGTTGAAGGCCGCCATCAGATAGGGTTGGAGCGACACGAGCCTCGCTCTGGCGGCCGCGGGAAACGCCGCGCGCACGGCCTGCACGAGCGACGAATCGACCGCGCTCGCGATGCGCGTCGAGCCCGCCGGGGTCGGGCTCAGGCGCAGGTCCCAATCCTTGCTTCGCTCGCCGTGGACCTTGGCAAAACAGTACCGGACGAACGCGGTCCGTTCCTCGGCGTTTCCCAGGCCCTCGCTCCAGGGGACGAGGATGAAGCGCGCGAAGTGGTTGGAGAGCACGACGGTCACATCCGCATTCGCGTCTCGCGTTTCCTCGGCCACCTGCGCCAGGGCCGCCGCGGCGCCCTGCCAGGACGCCGCGCCGAGAGCCGGGTCGCATGCGACCGTGCGCTTTTCGCTCACGCGGGGCCGAGCCCCGCCCGAAACCCGCAGGAGCGCGAGCGAATCCGGGGCGAGCGCGATCAGGATGCGGTCCCTAGATAAACGTAACACGGTTGATCTCTTCCAAGGTGGATTCACCGTTCTTCACGGCTGCGAGCGCGGCGTCGCGCAGGAAGCGGGTGCCGCTTGTCCGGGCGGCTTCCTTGAGCTGGCGCACCGGGGCACGGGCGGTGATCAGCTCGCGCAGCTCGTCGTTGAGGATCATCAGTTCGGCGATCGCCTTGCGTCCCTTGTAGCCGGAGCCGCGGCATTCGCGGCAGCCGCGCCCGGTGCGGAAGCGGAACGAGGCCGCCTGCGCTTCGGTGAGGCCGGACTCCTTGAGCAGGGCCGAATCGGGCCGGCAGTCCTCGCCGCAGTGCGGGCAGACGAGCCGCACCAGGCGCTGCGCCAGGATCGCGTTCAGTGCGGAAACAAAGCTGAACAGATCGACGTTCATGTGCATGAAACGGCCGATCACGTCGAATACATTGTTCGCGTGGACGGTGGTGAAAACGAGGTGCCCCGTGAGCGCGGACTGCACGGCGATGTTGGCCGTCTCCGGGTCGCGTATCTCGCCAACCATGATCTTGTCGGGATCGTGCCGCAGGATGGAGCGCAGCCCCCGCGCGAAAGTGAGCCCCTTTTTCTCGTTGACCGGGATCTGCAGGACGCCCGCGAGCTGGTATTCCACCGGGTCCTCGATCGTGACGATCTTGTCCTGGCCGTTGTTGATCTCCGTGATGGCGGCGTAAAGCGTGGTGGTCTTGCCGCTGCCGGTGGGCCCGGTGACCAGCAGCATTCCGTAGGGCTCGTGCGACAGGCGCCGCAGCGCCCGGATGTCGTCCGTCTCGAACCCGAGGCTGTCCAGCGAGAGCTGCTGCTGAGTGCTCTCGTAAAGCGACTGCTTGTCGAGCACCCGCAGCACCGCGTCCTCGCCGTAGATGTTGGGCATGATCGAAACGCGGAAATCGACAGCGCGCCCGCGGTCGAGCGCCTTGAAACGCCCGTCCTGGGGGACGCGCCGCTCTGTGATGTCGAGCTCGGCGAGAACCTTCACGCGGGAGATGGCCTGCTCGGCCTGCTTGGTGTCCTGGATGAACTTGATCTGCGAGAGGATGCCGTCGATGCGGAACTTGATCACCAGCCCCGCGGCGATCGTTTCCATGTGAACGTCGCTCGCGCCTATCATCAGCGCGTCGCGCAGGGTCGAGCGCACCAGCCGCACGACTTCGCTCGACTCCTCGCTGATCGCCTTGAGCGAGAGATCCTCGATGCCGCGCGTCTCTTCGCTCACGATGGTGGCTCCCGCGCGCACCGCGTCGAGCGCGCGCAGGGTCTCCTCGTGACTCGCGAGGAACGCCACCAGGTCGCCGCGGTGCACCAGGCGCCAGGAGAACTCCTGGGGAATGCGTTCCTCCGCCCACGCCTGCTGCTCTCCGGAGAAGGGGTCGTCGGTCACGAGCCACAGCGCGCCGGACCCGCCGCGCACGAGAGCGCAGCCGCGCTGGGAGCCCTCGCTGAAGGGCAGCACGTCGAAGGCGGGCGCCGCGCCGCGCAGCTCCTCCATGCGCATGACCTGGATCTTGAGCGTCGCGCCGAGACGCGCTACGAACGCGTCCGGGTCCAGGCCGAGCTTCGCCTCGAGGACTTCGACGAGCCGCCGCCGTGCGGCGGTCGCCGCGGAGCGGGCCTCCTCGATTTCGAGCGAGCTGATCTGCTTCGCCTCGGCGAGACTCACTTCAAGCTCCCGGCAAGCTCGAAGATCGGCATGTACATGAGAACGACGATCGCGCCGATCACCAGGCCGATCGCCGCCATCAGGAGGGGTTCGAACAGCCGCGCGAACCAGTCGACCCAGCGCGAGATTTCCTCGTCGTGAAACGCGGCGATCTGCTCCATCATTTCGCCCATGTTGCCGCTTTTCTCGCCGACCGCCAGCATTCGCACGGCGATGATCGTGGTGAGGTCGTTGGCTTCCATCGCTTCGGAGACGGGACGGCCTTCATTGACCGCCCGGCTCGCCATCGCCAGCCGCGCGCGCAACAGCGGGTGCAGCAGCTCCGCGCCCATCCGGAGCGCGGTCGGGAGCGGCGTGCCGCCCTTGAGGAGCATCCCGATGGTGCGGTAGAAACGCGCAAGCTGGTACAGCTTCAGGCGCTCGCCGATCGCAGGCAGCTTCCACAGCACGTTCCCGATCCGGGCCTTGACACGAGCGTTCCGCAGCGCGTACACCGCCGCGATCACGAGGCCGGCAAGGATGCCCATCACCAGAGCCCCGTGGCCCTCCACCAGCTGGCCCCACGAGAGCAGGAGCTTCGAGAAGATCGGGAGATCGACGTTGCGCTCCTCGTAAATCCGGCTGAAGCGCGGCACCACGTAGAGCAGCAGGAACAGGCTCACCAAGCCCCCCACGCCGATGAGGAGCGCCGGATAGATGGCCGCGTTGACCAGGCGTTTGCGGATCGCTTCGAGCTGGTTCTGGTAGGCGACGTAGCGCCCGAGCGCCGGGGCGAGGTCGCTCGTCTTTTCGCTCGCCTGCACGGTGGAGACGTAAAGGGGCGGAAAGGCCAGCGGAAACTGCTGGAGCGCCGAAGAGAGGGAATTTCCCTCGCGCAGGATCGAGGCTACGCTCGCGAGCAAGGCGCGGAATTCACCGCGGCGCTCGCGTTCGCCGAGCGTTTCGATGGATTCGACCAGGGGAAGTCCCGCCTTGAGCAGGACGAGCAACTCCTGGCTGAACAGCACGAGCGGGAAGCGCGCCTGTCCGCCGCGCCAGGGCGCGGCGAAGCCGGCGCGGGCGCGCACGCCGAGCACGGTATAGCCGCGGCTCTCGGCCTGCCGGACCGCGCTCGCCTGGTCGAGTCCGTGCAGGGCCAGCGACTCGACCCGTCCATCCGGGCTGACCGCCTTGAGCTCGAAGCGCATCGTCCGGTGCCGTTCTAGTGGTTGGTGATGTCGGCGTTTTCGCCGGTTCCCCCCGGCTGGCCGTCCTTGCCGAAGGAGAGAATGTCGTAGTCGCTGCGTTCGCCGGGTTGCTTGTAAACGTAGGCCTTGCCCCAGGGATCGAGCGGAACGTCCTTGCGCAGATACGGGCCGTTCCACTTGGGCTCGTTCGCCGGGCGGCTGACCAGCGCGGCGAGTCCCAGCTCCGTCGTCGGATAGCGGCCCGTGTCCAGGCGGTACTGGTCGAGCGCCTTCTCGAGGGCGTCTATCTGGGCCTTGGCCGTGGTGACTTCGGACTTTCCGACCTGCCCGAAATAGCGCGGCGCGACGTATCCGACCAGGAGCCCGATGATGACGACGACGACCAGCAGCTCCAGCAGGGTGAAGCCACGGGGGCGCGAGCAGGCGGCAGGGTTCATCGTTTGGAACACGCGGGCAGTATACGCTGCGCCCGGCCACCGCCTGAAGCAAGCCTACGGCTGCGCGAGGGTCGCGACGACGTTCTGCTTCGGCTGACCGGCCGAAATCTTGACCGGATTGACGGGTTTGCGTGCTTTGCCGGGCGCGCGATAGATGATGAGCCTCTGGCCGGTGGTGAGCACGCCGACGTGGTTCCAACGGAGCAGGCTGTCGGTGCTGACGCGGTAGCGCCGCGAAATTCCGTAGAGCGTTTCGCCTTTCCTCACGATGTGCACCAATCCGCCTCTGCGCGGCGCGCTCTGGACCGGAGGACGGAACACGGCAGGCAGGGGCTGCGCGCCGGCACCCGATCCCTTGAGGGGCAGCAGCAGCTGAAAGCCCGGGCCGACCTTCGTGCGTGAGGTGATGCCGTTCGCGAGCTTGAGCTTGGAGAGCGCGATGGCGTGTTTCGCGGCGAGCCGGTCGAGGCTGTCGCCCCCTTTCATCGTGTAGGGCTGCCAGGAGGTGAGCGGCTGGTCGTAGACGTCGAGGTTTCTCTGGAACGCGTCCAGGCGGTCGGCGGGCAGCACCAGCGTCTGCGTGTGCGGGCCCGATATCATCGGGCGATTGAGCGCGGGGTTGAGCGCGATCAGCTCGTCCACCGACATCTCCGCGAACGTCGCCGCGAGGCGGATATCGATGGCGCTGGGGGTGGGGACGGTCACGAAGTAGGGCTCGTTCGGGATCGGCTCGAAGCTCACGCCGAAAGCCTCCGGATTCGAGAGGATGTTCTTCAGCGCCTGCAGCTTGGGCACGTAGCCGCGCGTCTCCGGGGGCATCTTGAGGCTCAGGTAATCGGTCGGCAGACCTTTCGCGCGGTTTCGTTCGATCGCGCGCGCGACGCCGTTTTCACCGTAGTTGTATGAGGCGAGCGCGAGGTGCCAGTCACCGTGCAGTTCGTACAGCGCCTGCAGATAGTCGAGCGCGGCACTGGTGGAGGCGATCACATCGCGGCGCGAGTCGGCCCACCAGTTCTGGCTCAGCTTGAAAGTCCTGCCGGTCGAAGGAATGAATTGCCACAAACCCGAGGCGTGCGAGCGCGAATACGCCATGGGATTGAACGCGCTCTCGACCATGGGCAGCAACGCGATCTCGGTGGGCATGCCGCGCTTTTCCACCTCCTCGACGATGTAGTAGAGATAGAGCTTGCTGCGCTCGATCATGCGCTTCAGATATTCGGGCTGGCTCGCATACCAGCGCTCGCGAACGCCGACGAGCGGGCTCTCCAGATCGGCCATCGCGAAACCGTTGCGGATGCGGTCCCACAGATCGTCCGCGGGGCGGGTCAGATCGATTGCGTGGGGAGGCCCGAGGTCCCTCGCTTCCTGTGGCTTGGCGGGCGGCGGCACGGGAACGACGGCGGACATAGGAGCGGCCGCGGTCGGCATATCGGCCGGGGTCTGAGCGGGCCCGGCGACACGGGCGGCGACAGGGGCCGGGACAGTGGCCTCAGTCGATGCGGGCGGCGGGGCGGAAACGGCTGGAGTCGGGGATGTCTCTTCGTTGCGGGCGGAGTCGGGATCGGAATTCCAGGGGATTTGCGAGCAGGCGGCAGCCAGCACGCACATTGCCGCTGCTGTGAGCAGCCTGCTTAGCTTCTCGGTCAATGGCTTAGCCTTTTCGTCCGCAAAAGCCGCGATGGTACCCATGGTTTCCGCGCGGGTCAAGCAAGTGGGCGATTCAGAAGGACTTTTTTCACCATCGATCCGTACCGCGAGTCCGAATAACGCACCACGGCTCGAACGGTGTCACTTTGTTCAGAATTGGTTCTTCCACTGGCGCAGCGCGGCGAATACTCCGGCCGGATCGCTGACGCGCTTGCCCAGATACTTGTTCGCGGATTCGATGACCGCGGGCCGCGTCACCCGCAGAAACGGGTTCGTCGCTTTTTCGCGCGCTATCGTCGAGGGCAGCGTCGGGAGATTGTCGCGCCGCAGACGCGCATCGCTCGTCTCGCGCTCGAGCAGCGCGGGATTGTCCGGCTCGACGGCCTTGGCGAAGCCGATGTTCGCCAGCGTGTACTCGTGGCCGCAATATACGAGCGTGTCGTCGGGCAGCGCCGCGAGCTTCGCGAGCGACGCGTAGAGCTGCTGCGGCGTGCCTTCGAACACGCGCCCGCACCCGCAAGCGAACAGCGTATCGCCACAGAACAGCATGTTTGAACCATAATAAGCAATGTGCGCGCGCGTGTGCCCGGGTATGTCGAGAACTTCGAATGCAAGGCCCAGTTCCGGAAGCGCGACCTTGTCGCCGCCGCCAACGGGATGGGTGAGCGTGGTGATCGGCTCGCCGCGCGGCCCGTACACCGGAACCGCGTGAGTTTCCAGAATCTCCGCGATGCCTCCGACATGATCCTGGTGATGATGGGTGGCGAGGATCGCGACCAGCTGCAGCTTTTCGGCCGCGAGATAGTCCAACACCGGCCGGGACTCCCCCGGGTCGACTACCACCGCACAGCGCGCGTTGCGCAGCGTCCAGACATAGTTGTCCTTGAACGCCCGCAGGGGGATGACTTGAAATTCGTTTTCGGGCATCTTTGTCCGGCATGTTAGCGGATTGGTTCGAGACTCCCAAGGGCGGCTACGTGCTCGCCTGGGAACGCGGGCAATTCGACGCGGCGGTCGAGGACGTGTTCGGCTACAACGCGGTGCAGCTCGGCCTCCCGGGCCTGGATTTCCTGCGCGAGTCGCGCATCCCGCTCAAGGTCCGCGCCGGGCTCGAGCCGGGTTGCGGCCTGCGCTCGGAGCCGGTGCGGTTGCCGCTCGCATCGCAAAGCATCGACCTGCTCGCCTTGCCGCACGTCCTGGAGTTCAGCGCGCAACCGCACGCGATCCTGCGCGAGGCCGAGCGCGTGCTGATGCCCGAAGGCAGCATCGTCATTTCCGGATTCAATCCCCTGTCGCTGTGGGGCGCGGCGCGCGCGCTCGGCTGGGAGCGACGAGAGGTCCCCGGGTGCGGAAAGTTCATCGGTCTGCTGCGGTTGAAGGACTGGCTCGCGTTGCTCGGGTTCGAGCTGACCGGCGGACGTTTCGGCTGTTACGCGCCGCCGTTCTCTCAGGGGCGCTGGCTCGAGCGCTTCGGGTTCATGGAAAAGGCGGGCGACCGCTGGTGGCCGATCTGCGGCGGCGTCTACGTCGTTCGCGCGATCAAGCGCAACGTGGGCGTGCGGCTGGTCATGCCGGAATGGCGCGACAAGCGCGCCGCCAAGAAAGCCCTGGCTCCGGTGACGCAGAGGCAAAACGGACTGCATGTCGAAAAGCGCGAGCAGCGCTGAAGTCGTCCGTATTTACACGGACGGCGCGTGCAAGGGTAATCCCGGGCCGGGAGGCTGGGGCGCCGTTCTGCAAACGGACGGCGAGGAAAAGGAGCTGTTCGGCGGCGAGCCGCACACCACCAACAATCGCATGGAGCTCACCGCGGTCATCCGGGCGCTGGAGCTGCTGAAGCCCCCCTGCCAGATCGAGGTCTACACCGATTCGCAGTACGTGCAGAAGGGCATCAGCGAATGGCTTCCCGATTGGAAGCGCCGCGGGTGGCGCACCGCCGACAAAAAGCCCGTGAAGAACGTGGACCTGTGGCAGGAGCTCGATCGCCTTGCCGGGGCGCACCGCATCGCCTGGCACTGGGTCAAGGGGCACGCCGGGCATCCTGAAAACGAGCGCGCGGATGAGCTTGCGAATCGCGGGGTGGAAGAATTGTCGTCCTGAGTTCTACTTCAAACTCAGTTGCTCCGCCGACCATCCTCCGCCGAGCGCCTTCATCAGATCCACGCTTGCCGAGAGCAAAGACTGCCGGTTGCGCAGCGCGGCGAGCTCGCTCACGTTCGCCGTGCGCTGCGCGTCGAGCACTTCCAGAAACGGAGAATAGCCGGCTTCATAGCGCATGCGCGACAGTCGCAGCGCCCTGCGCGCCGCGGCCACGCTCACCTGGTAGTCCTCCTCCGACGAGGCGGTCAGGCGCACCGTGGCGAGCGCATCGGCGACCTCGCGGAATCCGGTTTCGACGGCCTTCTGGTAGCTTGCCACGGCCTGGTGCTGGCGTGCGATCGCGGCGTCGGTGAGCGCGCGGTAGCGTCCAGCGTCGAACAGGGGCAGGTTCAGGCCGAAGCCGATCGACCAGATCCCCGAGCCCCTGTCGTTGAGGAGAGTCGAGAGCGTTGCGCTTTCTCCGCCGGCGAATCCGGTGAGGGAGATCGTGGGAAACATCGCCGCCTTGGCGACGCCGATCTGCGCATTGGCCGAGACGAGTTGCTGTTCGGCTTGCTGGATGTCCGGGCGGCGCTCGAGGAGCCCGGAAGGCAGTCCCGCCGGAGGAAGAGGAGGCATCGGCAGCGATCGCAGATCTCCGATCGCGACGACGAGGTCGAGCCGGCCGGTGAGGGCGGCGAGCTGGTGACCGATGAGGGCGCGCTGCCGCTCGAGATCCTTCAACTGGGTCGCGATGTCCGCCCGGGCGCCCTCGGCCTGAGCGACTTCCAGCTCCGAAGCAACGCCGCCGCGCGCGCGCGCGCGCACATAGGCAAGCGCATCCTCGCGAGTGGCCATGGTTTCGCGGGTGACGATGATCTGCGCATCCAGCGAGCGCAGCGTGAAGTACGCCTGCGCCGTCAGGCCCTGGAGCGTGAGGGCGACGACGTCCCCCGCGTAGCGCGTGACGAGCATCTGCGCGCGCACCGCTTCGACGCTGCGGCGCAGGCGGCCCCAGAAATCCAGTTCGAACGAGGTCGAGAGAGCCAGGCGCACGTCGTTGCGCACCGCCGAAATCCCGGGGGGAGAAGGCAGGACCGTGGTGGTGCTGGAACGGGTGCGGTTCGCGTTACCCCCCAGATCGATCTCGGGCAGGAAGGCGGCATGGGCCGCGCGCAGGTTGGCGTCGGCCTCTTCGATGCGCGCCACCGCGAACCGGATGTCCGAGTTGCGTTCGAGAGTGGACGCGACGAGCTCGTCGAGCGTGGTGTCTCCGTAGAGCTTCCACCAGTCCGGACGCACGGTGATCGTCGTCCCGACGTCGGGCTCGGTGTAGGCCTTGGGAAGATCCACCGCCGGCCGCTCGTAATCGGGCCCGATCATGCAGCCGCCGAGGAGGAGCACGCCTGCAACAACCGGAATGCGAATGTTCATGCGCTGCTGCTTTCTCCAACCCGCGCCGCGGCCTGCCGCGCCTTGCGGTCCGTGAGGAAAATGTAAAACAGGGGCACGAACAGCGTCGCAACGAAAGTCGCTGCGAGCATGCCGCCCTCGACCCCGGTGCCCATCGAGCGGCGCGCGGCGGCGCCCGCGCCCGAGGCGATCGCCAGGGGCAGCACGCCGAGCACGAAGGCGAGCGAAGTCATCACGATCGGCCGGAAGCGCTGGCGCGCCGCGGTGACCGCGGCGTCGAACGCGGACATCCCCTTCGCCGCGTTTTGCGCGGCGAACTCGACGATGAGGATCGCGTTTTTCGCGGCGAGCCCGATCAATGTCACGAGGCCTATCTGGAAGTAGATATCGTTGCTCATGCCGCGGACGAGCACCGCGAGGAGCGCGCCGAGTATGGCGAACGGCACCGAGAGCAGCACCGCCCCGGGCAGCGACCAGCGCTCGTAGTTGGCCGACAGGATCAGGAACACCATGACCAGCGCAAAGCAGAACGCGATGATCGCGGCCTTGCCGGCGCGTTTTTCCTGGAAAGCCTGGCCTATCCATTCGAGGAAATACCCGTCTGGCAGAGCCTCGCGCGCGACCTGCTCGACGGCCGCGATGCCCTGCCCGGAGCTGACGCCGGGCACGGTGGCTGCGAGCACCTTGGCCGCGACGAACCCGTTGAAGCGATCTATCTGGTCGGGTCCGACGATCGGCTGGATCTGCAGCATGCTCTTAAGCGGCAGCATCTCCCCGGTGGTGGCTGAGCGCACGTACACGTTGCCGAGGTCCTCCGGGCGAACGCGGAACTGCGGCTCGGCCTGCATCTGGACGCGGTAGGTTCGCCCGAATTTGTTGAAGTCGTTGACGTAGAGCGCGCCCATCGTGCTCTGCAGCGCGTCGAAGATGTCCGATATCGGCACGCCGAGCGAGAGCGCTTTCTCGCGATCCACTTCGACGAAGAGTTGCGGCACGCTGGCGCGGAAAAAACTGTTGGTGGCCGTGAGATCGGGCCGTTTCCTCAGGTCGCCGAGAAACTGCTGCACCGTTTCAGCAAGCTTCTTCGCGTCGGCACTGGCGCGGCTCTGGAGGAACATCTCCATGCCTCCCGCGGTGCCCAGACCCCGGATCGGCACCGGGCTGAAGGCGAAGACCAGGCCCTCGCTCACCGCCGCACCCTTGGCCCCGACGAACTTGACGATGTCCTCGGCGCTGGCCTTGCGCTCGTCCCAGGGTTTCAAAGTGATGAAGAGGGTCGCCGAGCTGGTTTTGTTGCCGCCGCCGATCAGGTCGAAGCCGTTGATCATGAAGACGTGCTCGACCGCCGGGTGCTCGGTGAGAATCTTCTGCATCGCGGCGCCGACCTTGCCGGTGCGCGAGAGCGTCGCTCCGTCGGGCAGGACGACGGCTCCGAACAGGTAGCCCTGGTCTTCCGGCGGCACCAAGCTGCCCGGGACGAGCCTGAGCAGCCAGCCGGTGCAGGCGATGACCAGCGCAAAGATCCCGAGCGCGATCAAGGCGTGGTTCGCGACCCAGCGCACGCCGTTTGTATACAGGGAGACGAGCCAGGCGAACCCCTGGTTGAACGGCCTGAAAATCCGCGATTCCTGGTGAGAGGGTTTCAGCAGCAGCGCGCACAGGGCGGGCGTGAGCGTCAGCGCCACCACGCCGGAGATGACGACCGCGGTGGTGACGGTGACGGCGAATTGCTGATACAGCCGGCCGGCGAGGCCGCCGAGAAACGCCACCGGGACGAACACCGAACACAGCACCAGCTCGATGGCGATGATGGCGCCGGTCACTTCACGCATGGACTCGATCGCGGCCTCCTTG
>Ga0179596_10000312_pt1 | contig 16206 bp, 11 predicted proteins | sample CZODoug1_1_08_16_FD_155494 | JGI IMG/M metagenome (GOLD analysis project Ga0179596, IMG submission 155494) | Vadose zone soil fungal communities from Angelo Coast Range Reserve, California, USA - CZODoug1_1_08_16fungal (Illumina Assembly) | ecosystem: Environmental > Terrestrial > Soil > Vadose...
CATCAGCGTGACGCTCGGATTCCAATTGAACAGCTTACGTTGGGCGTACGCGGCCGGTACGCTGTCGGGCCTCCAGAAATTCACCATGTCCAGGCAGCCGGGCGCGACCACTTGCGGTACGCCGGCGTCGGCCGCCGCCTCCAGGCGGTGAGGGCCCGCCGAGAACACACCGCCGCACAGCTCATCCGCCCATTCGGTCGTCGTGACATCCAGCACGCCATCCACATAGCCATCGGCGATGAGGCCTTCCATGGTCATGCCACCGGTACCGGTGGCATGAAAGACCAACACCTCGTACCCCCTCGCGTCGAGAATGGCGCGCGCGCGGTCCACACAGGGAGTCGTATTGCCGAACATGCTCGCCGCGATGACCGGGCGGCTTGCCACGGCCTGCGCTTCGCCTTCCAGGACCTGCGCGTCGCCTTCGACCATGCCGACGATCGCACACGCTGCATTGGTCAGAATCTTGGTGGAAATTCGATTCAGGCCCGCGATGTCCACCACCGAATACATCATGGTGATGTCTTTGGTGCCGACGAAAGGACGCGTATCGCCCGATGCGATGGTGGAGACTATGACCTTGGGAACACCCAGCGGCAGCGCCCGCGCGGCGCTCGACGCGATGGTCGTTCCCGCCGTGCCGCCCATCCCGATGAGTCCGTCAAACCGACGCACCTTGAACATCCGCGCGACGATGCGCGCGGCACCCTCGGTCATCACCGCCATAGCCTGTGCCTTGTCCCGTCCGCCGCGCAACGATGCAAGATCGCTGCCACCGGCGCGAGCGACTTCGTCACTCGGAATGTCCGGTTGAATTGACGGATCGGCCAGTACGCCGACATCGATCATCAGGGTGCGGTGTGTCCTGCGGCGCACGATCTCGCCGACGAACTGCGCCTCGGCCGCTTTCGTGTCGAGCGCCGCTATGATTGCAATGGTCTTCGTCATACAGCTTGCCCCTCGCCCCTAAGGCGCGATTCGATACGTTCGATACGCCCGCCCAGACACCTCCGTGAGTCGGCGCTCACTGTCTCGAGCCGAAGGCCACGACACGATCCGTGCCCACGAAAACCGTGCCGCGGGCGGTGGCGGGCTCGTTGTATTTTCCGCTCGTCTCGAGCTCACCGTCGGCGCTGCGCCACAGCAGCTTCAGCGTCAGCGCATCGAAGGCATACAGCACCGGATGGGGTGCATTCGGGCCGATGAGCTTCGCCCGGCGCGGTGCGTTCTCGTCGAGGACCCACACGATGGCGTCCTTCGAAGCGTTGCTGGTCACTACCGGAGAGCCGGGGTTCTCCATCGTCACGGTCGTTTCCAGCTGATCGACGCGCAAGTAAGCGGGCTTGCCCGGCTCGGTAATGACCCGCAGTCTGGCAAGACCCGGTGGTACCGCGACAGCCGAGCCCTCTTGCTGCCGTGTCGTGCCGGTCACGAACAGATAGTGATTGCCGTTGCCGTCCCGGAAATAGGCCGGAACGCTCCGGCTCCTGGCTTTATCGATCGCGGCGTCCTTCTCCGTGTAGGGGCCGAATACATTGAGCGGGCCCGGCTTGCCAAACTGCGGTTGAGCTTCAGGCCCAAGCAGCGATGCGTCCCCGGAGGAGTCGGTGCTGCAGGGCTGCCGTCGATCCAGAAGGCCCGGCAGCCTGGCGCGGTCCAGCAGGTAGAAATTGCCCTGTTTGCCGCCAACGGCCAGAAGCTGTGGTGTGCCGCTGGAGGACGGATCAAGATTCGGCAGAAGCGTCACGCCGCCCGACCCAAGGTCGATGTCCGCGTTCGTCGTCTCACAATAGTTGAAAGGCGTGTAGCTTCCGCGAAGCGTAAGGCGGCCCGCGTCGGACGAGAACTGCAGTATCGATTGCGCCCAGTTGTGCGGTTCGACGACCAGCCCGTTGAACGCCGTGCCCGTAGCCACGAACACGTTGCCGCGGTCGTCGACGGCGACACCCGCCGCCCCCCAGATGCCGCCGGCGCGCGTCAGCATCGATGCCGTCCCTGAGAACGAGGATAGGAGCTTTGGTGTTTGGGTATCGAGCGCGGCCAGCCAGCCAGGCGAGGTTTCGCCGAACGTCACATACAGCAGTGCCCCATCCGGACTGAGATTCAGCGCGCCACGCTGCGTCCGCAGCACCTGGTCGCCGCGCTTGGGGTCGGTCCCTTCCCCTGCGGCGACACCGGCGTCAGCGATATTCGTGTTTTTAGCGACCAGAGCCGGCCGGATGATTTCCACGGGCCATCCTGCGACGACGCTGCCGCTCGAGATATCGAGGGCATATACCCGCCAGACATAGTGATCTTCACAGTTCGCAACGTAGAGCCGTTGGCGCCCGCCATCGATCACCGGCGTGCTGAGCACACCCATCGTGATGCCGTCAAAGCCGCCGTTGCATGGCATCCCGAGCTGCTTGCGCCAGAGTATCGTGCCCGCCGCAACGCCGGCTGCGTCGAATGCGTTCACCGCATAAACGAAACCCGTGCTCGTGGCGGCGATGACGACGCTGAACGGACGGCTCGGGTTTTTCCCGTAAGCGATGGATATCCGATCAAGGTAGAGAGGCGATGCGTAGAGTCGCGGCGGCACGCCGTCGCTCGAATCGAATTGCGCAGATGCCCAGAGCCGCCCGAAGGTGCCGCCCGCAACCCGTGCGGAGTTCAACGAGGCCTCCGAGGCATCCCAGCCGGTGCGCGCAGCGTCGCGATGAAACGTGAGTACGTCCGGCACACTTGCGCGGCCGCCAGAGGATGGCCGATGCGCGCACGACGCAGTCGCCAACGCCACCCACAGGATGAGACACGTGACACCAGACAATCGCGTTGTCAATTCTGTTCCCCCTTCAAACCCAGCCGATGGGCTCATTACCGCAGCGGGCAAGCGAACAGTCCAGCGCCTGCTTGAGCCGTGCCCTCATTTGAAAAAAAGCATGGCAGTCGGCGGATGCCTCTGCAATCGATCGCCATCCGGACGACGAGTAAAATTGGGTAGGAAGGGTCCGCCACGCGCATACAATGCGCTCTCCCACGGGTGGCACGAATGCAAGCAATGGCCAGATCGACGAGAAAGAGCCCCGCGCGGTCGCGCGGCGCGCGGGCGTCCACAAATCGCGCCGCCACGTTGGCGCGCGGACACTTTCTGTTGGGCGCGGCCATCGGCACGGGCATGACCGCCAAGTCCGCGGCCCGCGGAGGCGCGGATTTCCTGCTCGCGCTGAGCGCGGGCCGATTTCGAAGCATGGGTGCGCCATCCGCGGCGTGGATGCTCGCGCTGCGGGACTCCAATCAGCTGGTGATGGAATTCGGTTGCTCCGAGGTCGTCGGCGCGACGGCATTGCCGGTCTTCTTTGGTGCGACCACTCTGGGTTATCGCGATCGCATCGAGGATCTCGTTGCCCGAATTGCCGAGGCGGGCTTTCACGGCGTAACGAACTTTCCGAGTTGTGTCTTTCTCGACGGCCAGTTCCGCCAGTTCCTCGAGGAACGCGGCATCGGCCTCGACGCCGAGATCGAGTTGCTGCGCATCGCCAACCGGCGCGGCCTGATGACGCTGGGCTACGTGCACACGGTCGCTGAGGCGCAGCGCATGGCGGCATCCGGTGTCGATCTCATCAATCTCGACTTCGGCTGGAACACCGGCGGAATCCTGGGAGTGGATTCCAGCCTCAATCTGGACGACGCAGCCGGGGCCGCAACGCTGCTGGTGAACGCGGTGCACGCCATTGCCCCGAGAACCCGCTGCCTCATCGAAGGTGGACCCATCGTGATGCCGGAACAGATGGACGAGGTCTGCCGCCGTGCCAATGCCGACGGCTACATCGGCGGCTCGACGATCGACCGCCTGCCGCTCGAGAGCGCGATCGAGATGGCCACTGCGGCGTTCAAGGCGATCGGCGGCCTGCGCCGTGAAGTCGTGTCTCTGCGGCGCGAACTCGCCGGCAAGGCACCTATCGATGCGCTGACCGGGTTCAACGAGAGGATGATCCGTGCGCGCGACCGGGTGGTCGTCGCCACGGACAGCGACCTGCCGGTGCTCATCGTCGGCGAGGCGGGCAGCGGACGCTCCGATGTGGGCAAATTCATCCACGATTCAGGGGCGCGACGGGGCCGCAAACCCATCGTCGTCACCTGTGGGTCGGGGACGCCGGAACAAATCGAGTTGAATTTCTTCGGTTGTGCAGCCGGCGCTTTTCAAGGCGTGGAGAAAGCCCGTGTAGGCTGGCTAGAGCTGGCACGCGGCTCGACCCTCGTGCTCTGCGACGTCGAGAAACTGCCTCTGGTCAACCAACGGCAGCTGCTGCAGGCGGTCGACGCGGGCACGTTCTGGCGCCGGGGGGGCACCGACATGATCGAACTCGACGTACGGTTCGTGGGCGTGAGCAGCGTCGATCCGACGAGCACGGAACAGGCGGCAAGATTCGATGCCGCCTTTTGCAATTGGCTTGACGTCGTTCGCATCTCCCTCCCGCCCCTGCGAGAGCATCTCGAGGACCTACCCTTGCTTGCACAGCAGATCCTGCGCAACCAATCGACCCATTCCAAGGCGCGCCTCGATCCATCGACGTTCCGGGTTCTGGTCAACCATTCCTGGCCCGGCAACCTTCGCGAGCTGCGCGCGGTGCTGCTGAGGTCAACACTGGCGGCCGGCAACGATATCGTGTACGCGCGTGACCTGCCGAGCTTCGCGAGGGAGGACGAAGCGGTCGCCACCGGCCGCGCGGCATTTCCGTCCGAACGCGACTGGATTCTCGATGCGCTCAGGCGGCATCGATACCGTCGGACCGAGACAGCTCAGTTCCTGGGACTCTCGCGCAAGACGCTCTACAACAAGATATGTGCGTATGAGCTATATCCCGAGGCTAGTTCGCGAGATCCATGAGTGCATTGCGCACTTGTTCAGCAAATTTGGCTGATGCGACCGGCAATGTACGGCCTTTTAGCTGGCCAAGGATTATTGGTCGGCTTGCCCGCTCGGAGTTGACGACTGGCCGAATAGCCAAACGAGCGTCGCGACGCCAGTCGCGGGCGCCGATGGCCAAGTGGAACCCTATAACCTGCGTCCCGCTGAGAATATTCGGCAGCATGGCGAAGGAATTGGATTCGTAGACAACATTAATATTTTCCGTGGTCGCCCGAAGCATCTCCTCCAACTGCTCACGACCGCCGAGGGCTGGGTGGGATAAGGCGACCCCATACCGGCCGCATTCGTCCAGGCGCACAGTTTCGCGGGCGGCGAGTGGATGATCGTGAGCCATGACCGCAACGAGCTCCTGATCCACTGAGGCCAGGACGGAGACGTCTGCAGAATCGAATGGCTGAAAGATGATTGCTATATCGCACTCGAAGGTGGTTAAGGCCTTTTGGGCGGTCCGGTGGTCGGTGACATTCACGCTGAATTTTATATTGGGGTATCGACGAAGAAAGGCGTTGGCCTGTTCAGCCACAAAAGCTTGGGAAGCCTGGCTACAGGCGATGGACACTTCGCCGCGTTGCATGCCGGAGAGGGCGGCGATTTGAGAATAGACCCGTCGCAAGTCCGCATCTTGGCTTCGCATCCAACCCAACAGCAGTTCGCCTGCCGCCGTCAAACGCATCCCGGATGGATGACGCTCGAAAACCGGCGTCCCGAGATCGTGTTCGACATCCTGAATGCGCCGCAAAAGCGCTGATGGGGTGATGTTAACGCGGTCTGCCCCCTGACGAACGGAGCCTGCCTTGGCGACTTCATCAATGTAGCGCCAGATGCGCATGCCTCTGAGTGCCATTTGAAACCTGCAGCTTGAGTGGGGCGTTCTAAAAAACGCACTCATTTGACCACATCCGTGTCATTTTCTGCAACACCAAGGGCGTCGGAGACCCCTGTCTCTGGCAGCCTATCCGTCCATGAGCATCAAGGCAGCGCGGGCATAGACTTTCGCGCAGTCCACCAGGTCCTGCTCGATGCCGCCGCTCAAGGTTGAAGAATCGCTATTGCGACCGACGTCATCGCCTTGACGCCGGTGCGCAGCGTCGGTTCGGGAACCGGTTCAAACCGACTCGTGTGAGGTCCCGGGAGAAAAGTGCCCGCCTTTTCGGCTTCGGCGAGCTTGGTGGGATCCATCGCACCCAACCAAAACATCACAGTGGGAATCTTGTGGCCGGGAAGTCCGAAAAGACCAAAGTCTTCGCTGGGCATGGAGGGTTTCTCATCGGTCACATTGCGCGCGCCAAGCGCGGTAACAAGCGCTTTCTTCACGCGTTCGGTGAGCGTCGGATCGTTGTAGGTCGCCAGCAACGACTCGCTGTCGAGCACCGTGACGATGGGCTGCCGATCCTCGGGGACCCCGGCGGACAACGACACGCCCTGCGCAGTGCGCCGGACGCCATCGACGATGATCTGCATGGCCTTGTCACTGAACGCGCGCGTGGTCAACTCCAGCTTGACCTCATACGGAATGATATTCCGCTTGGTGCCGCCGTGGATGTCGCCAATTGTCACGACGGCGGGATCCTGTGGATTTTCCTGCCTGCTGACAATGGTCTGAAGTTGCACGATGAACTCACCCGCCATGACGATGGGGTCTTTACCGTTCTGGGGCTGTGCGCCATGTCCGCCAATGCCGCGCAGGGTGACGTCTATCGAAGTGACGCCCGCCAGCGCCGGGCCGCTCGTGATACCTACCATTCCCGCTGCCTGAGAGTTGGTGTCATGCAGCGCAATAGCGAAATCGGGCGTGCCGAAGCGTTCGTAAATATGGTCGGCGAGCATGGCCTTCGCCCCGTCTCCCGTCTCCTCCGATGGCTGCCCAACGAGCAGTACCGTGCCGTGCCAATCCTTGCGGGTGGCGGTAAGCGCCCGCGCTGTGCCCATCATCGTAGTCAAATGCACGTCATGACCGCACGCATGCATCACTCCGACATCTTGACCCGCCGCGTTCTTGGTTCTCACATGGCTCGCGTAGCTCAAGCCCGTTTCCTCAACGATGGGCAGAGCATCCAAGTCGGTACGAATCAGCAAACGCGGTCCGGGCCCATTCTCCAGGATTGCCACTACCCCATAGGCCTGTGTTCCGTCCGGATACTTGCCGACGCGCTCGGTGACCGTATAACCGGCCTTACGGAGCTCGCTTGTCAACAGGGCGGCGGTTTTTTCTTCCTGATGAGACAGCTCCGGATGGGAATGCACCTGTTTGTAGTTGCTGACGAGCCCGGAAAGTTCGCCGTCGATGAGCCGGTCGAGATTCTCCGCCAAAGCGGGCGTCACGAACAGGCAGGCTAGCGACCAAACACATGCGAAATCTTTCATTGTTTCCCTTTAAGTTGATCTTCAGCCTATCCGTCCATGAGCATCAAGGCAGCGCGGGCATAGACTTTCGCGCAGTCCACTAAGTCCTGCTCGTTGGCATAGTCGTCGACGCCCGACGACAATGTGGGCTGGGGGCCATAGCAAACCGCTGGAACGCCTAGGTCGCGCCAACGGCGAGCGTCGCTGCCGGGCAATCGCACGACCAGTCGAGGTTTCACCTCCTTGACCGTCTCGACGGCTTTGAGCATCGCCTGGCAAATATTGGAGTCGACCGACGTCCAATTGGCGTCCCAACCTTTGACCCGCCGGATCTGCACCTTGGCGTCGGCCGGGGCGCACTGCCAGATCATCTGCTCCGCCGCATCCGCGCTGATGCCGGGAGGAAGCCGAATGTCCAGTTGGGCCCTCGCCTTGGTTGCGATGAGGCTGCGCACCTGGCCAGCCGCAAGCGCCCCCGCATTGACTGAAAGTCTGAAGCCGAGATTGTCGACGCCGCCGCTAACGCCGGGAAGCTCCGCAGGGACATCAGAATAGAGGTCGTTCAAACGGTCCGCAGCCATGAGGAGCCCTGACAATACGGCTGGGGTGGTGGCCCCGCGACGAGCCGCAGAGGCGTGCCCTCCACGTCCGCTCACTTCCACGTCAAGCCAAAGCAGCCCCTTTTCAGCCACAGCCAGGTCCATGAATCCCGGGCCTTCTCCGCTGATGAGATAGTCCCCGACGAGGTCGGGGTGCTGATCCAACAGAAAGACAGTTCCGCGGTCGCCGAACATGACCTCGTCGGACACGGCAGTCAGACTCAGGCGGCCGCCGATGGCCGCGCGTCGACGATAGATCAGCGCGGTGGCCAGGCACATCGCGGCCAGCGCACCCTTCATGTTCCCCATGCCCAGGCCATAGGCTCGTCCGTCCTTTCGCGTCAGTGCGAGAGGGGGGACGCTCCATAAAGTGGGATCGCCAGCGTCCATGGTGTCCATGTGGGCGTTGAAAACAACATGCTTGCCGGGAGCCCCACCGACAACCTTGGACACAACGTTGGGCGCTTCATCATCCGCTTTGATGATTTCGTTTGGGACGCCGGCCACTTCGAGCCAGGCTGCGACCGCACCCGCAACGCCGGCTGTTCGCCCGGGCGGATTGGTGCTGTCCGCCTGGACCAGGGTTCGACAGAGGCTCAGCAGAGCGTCGCGAGAGGCGTCGATCTCCTGATCGATTCCGGTTACGACAGTCTCGCGCGTCATGCGGCGAGCACCGCGGCGGCCGTCTTACCCACGAGTGCTTCATAGAGCTCCGGGTCTGTAGCCCCTTCGGTCCCGAACAGAAGGACGACACTGTCCTTGTTCAGGCCGAGTGTGGCGCGCTGATCGTTGTGCCGGCTGGCCTGGATAAGTCCAGCAAGGCCGGCCACCGCAGATTCTCCCGCGACGAGCGGCGTTTGATTGCCCATGCCGTTGGCCAGAAGACGCATCGCATCGATAGCCGCCTGGTCATCGATCGTCATGAAGGCGTCCGCGCCATCCTTCAGAATCTCCCAAGCCAGCAAGGAGACCTCGCCGCAGGCCAGGCCCGCCATCACCGTATCCAAAGCGCCATGAATGATCACGGGATCGCCAGCGACTGCGCTCCTAAAGAGGCAAGCGGCCTGGTCCGGCTCGACCAGAACGGTGTAGGGCGCCCGCGCGCCGAGTTTCTCCCACAAGGTCGCGCAGACCGCGGCGGCGAGACCACCGACGCCGCCTTGAACGAAAACGTGCGTCGGCGACCGGCCTGCCGGCAACTGTCGCAACGCCTCTTCGATCATGACGCCGTAACCCTGCATGACATCGCGTGGGACGTCGGTGTAACCCTCGTAAGAGGTGTCGGAGACCACTTGCCAACCATCGGTCTGCGCATCCCGCGAAGCTCGGCGAACAGCATCATCGTAGTTGCCCGGCACGCGTCTCACCTCAGCGCCGTAGGCGGCTATTGCTTCGCTTCGGCCTCGACTGACCGTCGCGTGAACATAGATCACGCATTTGCAACCGAAGGTTCGTGCGCCCCAGGCCACCGACCGGCCGTGGTTGCCATCCGTAGCGCAGGTAACCGTGTATCCGGCGCACACGTCCGCGAACATGCCGGACGCAATCTGGGCGGCCGTGGCCGCCGCGCCTTTCTCGACCAGAATTTGCTGCTTCAAGAGACGAAGGACGGCGTAGGCGCCGCCAAGCGCCTTGAAGCTGCCGATGCCGAATCGGTCGGCCTCGTGCTTATAATAAATCCGAGATATTCCGAGCGCTTCAGCCAGGGTATCTAGATTAACAAGGGGCGTCGGAGCGTACCCTGGCCAGGTTGATATTTCCGCGGTGGCTTCATTCAGTGCGTCGAGGCTCAATATTTTTTCCCTGACACCATTCCGATAAGCGCCAGATCGGGCCTTTTTTATTGCTGTGAAAAGTGCATGGCGCGGGGACGAAGATCCGGAGACAGACATTAATTCTTCCATTTGAATCTTAAGGGCGGCGTCGTAAGTTTGGCTCGGCGCCGCATGGGGGGCGTTGTTTATGGCGCACCGGCCTCGCGCCGGAATAGCAATACTCTTCTCCCCCGCTCGGCGTCCAATAGGTTAGCGCGATGTTCCGCAGGCCGTGAGGACAGAATGCCTTGAGCAAGCAAATCAATAAGGACGACCAACTGGTTGCCGAATCCGTCGAACTTTCATCCTTGCCCCTCATCGACTTCAGTCGCTTTGCAATCGGTACGAAAGATGAACGTAAGAACACTGCCGATGAAATTGTGGCGGCCTGTGATCTTATCGGCTTCTTTTATCTGACCGGACATGGTGTTCCGGAGGATACTAGGGCTGCGATATTTGTTCGATCGGCACAATTCTTTCATTTGTCGCCGGAGGAAAAGGCAAAGTCAAAGGCGACCGCAGACTGGAATCGTGGCTACATCTTTGGTGGAGGCCGAGACGCCGACCTCGACGCGAACAGCCGGGTCTTCGAGCAATATCGGATTCAAAGAGAATTCGATCCGAATGACCCGGATTTACAGTCGGGAAATCCTCTTTTCCAGCCCAATCGCTGGCCGAGCCAGATCGATGGCTTCGGCCGCGATTGCCTATATTACTATGATGCCATGGCGGTGCTCTCTTCCCAGTTGTTGGAAGCGTTTGCCATCGGGCTTGATCTTCCAGAGGACCGATTCAAGCAATTTTTCCGCAAGCCGATTTGTCAAATCAGCCTCATGTATTATCCGGCCCTACCGGAGCACGTCGGAAACGAGGTCAAGAATCTGTCGGCTCACACTGATGAGGGACCGGTAGTCATCTTGGCGCAAGGCGAAATCGGCGGCTTGGAAGTAAGAACGCCCGATGGCCGATGGCTGGCGGCCCCGCCGGTGCCCGGCGCGTTCACGGTAAATATCGGCAATATAATGATGTGGTGGTCTAATGGGAGGTTCAAATCAACGCTGCATCGCGTCCGCAACACCTCTCGGCAGGAGCGGTTCTCCATCCCGTTCTTCTGGAATGCGGATCCTGACGTCATGGTCGAGCCGCTGCCCGAACTAGTCGAGCGGGATGGCGAGAGCCGGTACGACCCCGTGCATGCGGGTGAGCTCATGTCCCGATTCTACAAGTCTCCGGTTTATATTGCGTTCGAGAGCGGCCAGGCGGACGAGGCGGGCCAAGACGCCGCTCAGTCGTAGAATGCCGGCGCCAGATCGATATGTTGGATGGCGTTCGGGTCGTGAAACAGCAGCATCTCGGCGTTGAGGCCGGTCTGCACGAGCTTGAGCCGCAAGATCGATCCGAGCGCCGCCTCGTCGTCGCAAGCTTGTCCCGGAAGCACGGGTCCGTCGAAGTTTTCCGCCAAATCGCCGGCGTCGAAGGGAAGCAGAATTGTCCGGCCCGACGGCAGGTGAACGACCGCGGATTGATGGCCTTCCGTGTGGCCTCGGGTATCGAGCAAATCCAAACCGGGCAGGGGACGCCAGTCGCCATCGACGAGATTCCAATTCAAGGACCCGTGGTCATAGTCTCGGGGAAGGTATCCTGGCCCAGGCGCTGCGCTGAATGCCCAGTCGTACTCCTTCCGCTGGACGCTGATTTTAGCTTTCGGGAAACGATCGAGGCTGGCGCAGTGGTCGAAGTGAAGGTGAGAGAGGATGACATGGTCGATGTCGGCGATTGCGATCCCGATGGCCGCCAATTGTCCCTCGAGAAGATGGCAGGGCCTGACTACAGGTGGCGACCAGCCGTGGTTGAGAAAGTGCTCTTGGCGTAGCGATGGATCATTGGCGTATCCCGGATCGATTCCGGTATCGAGTAAAATGACATGTTCGGTGGTCTCGAGCAGATAAGCACATACCGGCTCGGCGAGGATGAATCGATCGCCGTTGTTTCGAGTGGAGATTGTTTTTGGAAGAACTTCATACCCGCAAAGCAATACGTATAGTCTTTTGATTTCAGTCTTCATTCTTCACCCAGGTCGACGAGGTCATTACGGCAGTATTGCGTATGGTCAAGGCAAGGCGCCAGTTTCGGCGTCGGCCAATTCGAGAACATGATTTCTATCAAGTGGCGATAAAGCAGGTCCCGGCCTGTCATTGGGAATGTGCACATGGTCGGTAAATCTCAGCTGGCGCTGATCTCGAGTTATGTTCTGACTGTTTTCGGAATGGCCTTTGTGGGCGTCCTGGTGCCCCTGGCGGGCGATCTGGGTCGGGAACTGCAAGTCAGCGCAGCAGATCTCGGCCTCGCCATAACGATGTTCTCGGTTCCCTCGGCGGTTGCAGCCACGATGTTTGGCTCGGCCGTGGATAAACTCGGACTTCGTCTCGGGCACATGCTGGGAGGGTTCATTATCTTCTCCGCCGACTTGGTGCTTTATTTCTCCCACGGTAAGTTTGAACTTTATGCGGCCTTCCTCATTTCAGGGACGGGCTTTGCCATCATCAGCGCCGCCGCCCCTGCATTGATCATGGCTATTTCCTCGCCCGAGACCGAAGCGCGGGCGATGTCCTTATGGGCCAGCTATGCACCGGCGGGGCTGTCGTTCGGGCTAATGCTCGCCGTACTGTCGGGCGGCGCTCACGGCGACTGGCGCTTCGCGCTGGCCGTTCATGCGGCACTGATGCTGGGCGTAACACTCCTGTGCCTTGCGGTGCCGAATGTCGCTCCCACTTCCCCACACGGCGGCGCCGATGGATGGAAGGATTTGGTCTGGGCGTTCACGGACAGAGGGGTCGTGCGCCTTGCGATCGCGGCTTCGATCCCGCCAGCCATAGGATATGGGACGGTTCTTGTGGTGCCTTCTCTGTTCGCGTCGGCGTACCAGATGCCTCTGGCGACTTCTTCTACGATCATGGCCTTGGTCAACCTGACCACCATAGCCGGAAGCGTCCTGGCAGGCGTGGCGATGTCCGTTCGAGTGCGGCCGGTACTCCTCTATGGCGCCGCGGCTTTCGCGGGGGCCATTGCACAGATCTTGATCTTTCATCCCACAGGCATGTTGGGGCTGGCGATTGCGGCGCTGGTGATCTGGACCGCGGCGGTGGGCATTTTGATGGCCATATCCATGGCCATTCTTCCGGACATACTGTCCGACCTGTCGAGGAGCGGGGCGGCCGCCGGACTGGTGAGCCAGGCGATTGCGGTTGGCTCGGTGGCAACGCCCACCTTGTATTTTGCTGTCCTGTCGCACAGCCAAGGCGCCGCCTACAGCGCGATCGCGTGTGTCTCGTTGTTGCTCAGCGTGGTCGTTCTGCCCGCTTGGCGGTCTGCAACGACCACACTAGCTCCTCGCTGAGCCGATTGATCGTCCAGCGATCGAGCCCGGCCGTACCAAACCTAGAAGCCTTGGGCTTCGTGACCGTCTCGCAGATGTCCCGCGGGCGTCGTGGGGCCATGCGCTGGATTTTCGCCCGATTTCAGGAATTGAGGCAGGCATTCCACGTGATAGGCCGCTGATCCGCTATAGAAGAAGGGCACGGAAATACGATCTTCACCGGCGGGATGTACGACACGATGGAGTGTCGACTTATAGCCGTTGTTGGTCCAAACCTCGAACAGGTCACCGAGGTTGACGACAAAGCTGCCGGGGATGGGTTCGGCGTGAATCCATCCCTCTGTCGCTTTGTCGAACACCTGCAATCCGCCTATCGTGTCTTGCAACAAGAAGGTAAGTGCGCCGAAATCGGTATGAGCGCCAGCCTCTGCGCCTTGCGGCGGATAGCGGACCAGTCGCACGGTCGCGAGGGGATCTGTGCAAAACATTGAGAAGTAGTCCGCGGGAAGGCCAATTGATTCCGCCAGCAGGCGCATCATTTGTTCCGCCAGCACAAGCATTTTTTCGATGTAGAGCATGAGCGGTTCACGGAAGCCCGAAAGTTGATTGGGCCATTGATTGTCTTCCGTCATGCCGGGTACGTCGTCACGGCTGTAGTAAAATTCTTCTTTGACGTTGGCGCCAAAGCCGCCGTGAAGAGCCTTGCCGCCCATCAGGCCATATCCAAGACCGGACGGATGTTTGGCTTGGATCGCACGCTTGGCGGCTTCGTCCAAGGCAAAAAGGCGGCGCGCTTGGCTCACGACATCTCGCATGAGTTCGATGGGCACGGGGTGATTGACGAGATAAAAAAAGCCGTGCGCCTCTGCCGCGTGCCGAATGCTGGCCACCAAGTTCAACCGTGCGGCAGCATCGTTGCCGCTCGATGGCGCCAGATCAATGATGGGGAGGGTGAGAGCTTCGACCTTTTCGGCCCGAGGATCCGTGGGGTCGGTGTTGGTCGTCATCATCGTTACATATTACGCTTCGTCGAGGCGATTCGCGCCGGCAAGGGTGTTGCATCTGCTGCAACCGGTCATGGCCGAAACGGCAACGGGCTCGAGCATTTGTAATCACATAGTGTCGGTGCGGATGTTCGATAGTTGTCGGTCCTCTTACGTTAACGGAAGCCTATGAGCAACTTTCGACCGCTCAGCGTCAGGCTGCTAGGCAACGGCTAATGGGTCAAGCGAAGGCCGGAGCTCGCCTGATCGGCATCGCCGTATTTGCGGTGACCATGATCAGCATGGCGGCGGTGGGCGTGTTAATCCCGCTCATGCCTCAGCTGTCCACGCAGCTCCGCGTGCCGATGACCAAGCTCAGCTTCGCCATAGCTTTGTTCTCGTTTCCGTCGGCCATTGCCGCCACTCTGATGGGGGGCGTGATCGATCGCGTGGGAGCCCGGCGCACTCTTCTGTCCGCCCTGGCCTTCGGAGTGCTCGGTGACTTGGCCATCCACTTCGCCGCTTCGTACCTGGCCTTGTGTGCTGGCGTGCTTTCGGCGGGGGTGGCCTTCGCATTCATTGTCGTAGCGGCTCCGGCTTACTTGATGACCAACCTTCGGGGCGCGGAACGAACGCGGGCCATGTCGCTATGGTCGACCTATGCGCCTACCGGCTTTGCCTGCGGATTGCTGTTGGCCGCTCCTTTCACCGGAACACAGCACGCCTCGTGGGCGATTCTCGTTCACGCCGCCTTGCTGGCGGCTGGATGCATTGCGTCCTCGGTCATCATCCCTGAGGAGCCGGCCGTTCCTCATGCGGGAAGAGCGCTGTCCGATAGCGTTCGGATGATCAGAGACGTGCTCTGCAGCGGGGCGGTCCTGCGCTTATCGGTTGCCCTGACGATACCGAGCCTCATCTCGTACGGCACCAGCATGATCGCGCCGTCCTACCTGGCGAGCACCTATGGGATTTCGCTAGCGGCCTCCTCTAGCGCAGTTGCTGTCGCAAAAATCTGTGCGCTCCTGATCGGCGGCATGAGCATGGGCGTGATATTGGTGCGCAACGTCAACGCCAACCTGCTTTTCGCTATTCTCGTGGCGGTGGGCGCGGTCGCCCAATTTGTGCTCTTCTTTCCCGGAAGCGGCTTTCTGACCGCAACAGCGGCCATGATCGTTTGGCTGTTCTGCTACAGTGGAGTCTCTGCCATTTGCTTCGCGCTATTACCCGTATTCAATCGGGGTGCGAGCCAAGCTGCTGCTTCGGGCGTCGCCAATCAAATCATATCGCTGGGCTCATTCACCGCCGCACCTCTCTATTTCGCGATCCATTTCTGGTCTGGCTTCGTCCTGGCGGCCGTCGTTGGCCTGCTTCTCGCTTTGATGATCTTGCCGCGAGCCGGATCGGCGTTGCTCGCGCCGGCGCTGCTGGGTGGAGCGAATGCCACTTTCGGCAACGCCCCGCGTCGCATCTAGCAACAGCAAAACGGCGCGAGCCCGCCGCAAACTGTCATATCTTTGTAAGCCTAAATATAAGAATCGCCGCGATGGAGAAATGTGGGTTTTGAATTTGTCCGTCTACCTGAATGGAAAACTGAGTTGCTGCAGGCGGGCAAAGGGGGAGTCAATGTTGACAAATGAAAGGGGCTTCTCTCATGACGATCGAGCAACTCAATCCGATGAATTGTCGGCGGAAACATATGCTGCTGAGGATGACGCTTTATGGCGTAACTTCGGCTTTGGCGATGCAAGCGGGGGCGGCGTTTGCTCAGACGGCTGCGACAGAGCCAGCGGGCGCGGGGGTCGCAACGAGCGACGCCCTTACGGAAGTTGTCGTGACGGCGCAGCGCCGCACTGAACTCGCCAGCAAGGTTCCAATCTCCATCGCCACCTACACCCAGGAGGAGATGGACAAGGAGGGCGTGCGGACGATTGATGACCTCGCCAGACTCACTCCCGCTCTGAACTTCTCGAATACGATCGGTTCAACCGGGAATAATGGCTCCAACATTTCCATTCGCGGCGTGGCCGCCGATGTTGGCTCGTCCACGACGGCGATCTATATCGACGATACCCCAATTCAAATTCGCAACGTTGGATACTTCGGCGGCAACCCGTATCCGCGCGTGTTCGATCTCGAGCGAGTGGAGGTGTTGCGCGGGCCTCAGGGGACTCTGTTCGGG
>Ga0179596_10000313_pt1 | contig 16196 bp, 8 predicted proteins | sample CZODoug1_1_08_16_FD_155494 | JGI IMG/M metagenome (GOLD analysis project Ga0179596, IMG submission 155494) | Vadose zone soil fungal communities from Angelo Coast Range Reserve, California, USA - CZODoug1_1_08_16fungal (Illumina Assembly) | ecosystem: Environmental > Terrestrial > Soil > Vadose...
GTATATGTCCCTGCCGCTACATTGCTCCAGGTAAATGTATAGGGGGCTGTGGTGACAGTGCCCAGGCTGGTGCCGCCGTTGAAGAATTGTACCTGTGTGACGGTGCCATTGGCATCAGCAGCCGTGGCCTGTAGGGTGATAGTAGCCGGAGCCGTGAAGCTGGCATTGGCTGCGGGAGCCGTAAGACTTACCGTTGGCGGGGTGTTACCAGTCGTGCTGCCATTGAAGAAATTGTAAATATTCGCAGCGAAGGCATAGCCACTGGTTTGGTCCCAGTTGATCGACCAGTTCATGACGCCTCGCAGGCCCGGGTATCCCGCAGGGTTTCTCAGTGTATAGGTACCGCCGAAGGATTGCCCTTTGGTGAGGTAGTTAAGCGCCTGCGTAACGCCTGCGGCAGAATAATAACCTCCGGAGGGAGCGGCGGCGGCAGTAGCCGGCAAGCCGATTACTACCTGGTCGGGTCTCAGGGCGGGGAAAACCTGCGTACCTCCGTTGAGACCATTTACGGCGAAGCCGGTCAGCAGCATTTCAGCCATGGCGACCGTAAAATCCGGGGTGGCCTCGGAGTAATTCTTACCATCGAGGCCTGTTACGCTGCCGGTATTATAAAACTGCGGTTGCAGAAAAGTAAGCTGATTGCGCAGTCCATAGATAATCGGCAGGTAGGCGCCTACCAGGGGGGAATAAGCATTGGCATAAGCTGTCTCCACATAAAAAGTCTCCGGCGCCATGGTGAGCCAGCAGGTCTTGCCTTCTGCCTGCCGGTAGCTGATGACCTGTTGGGCAGCGGAGATGAGATTGACTACCTTGGGAGTGGCAGGGCTCATGAAATTATTGTCTCCATTGTCCAGCTGCAGGGTAGTGCCTCCTTCCAGGTCCAGGTCAAACCCATCGAAATTATACTGGTCCAGCAGGGCTTGGAGGGAAGTGATGAATGCCGCTTTCTGGGCTGCACTGGTCAGGGTCAGGGTGCCATTTTGGCCACCTATGGAGAGCAGTACTTTTTTACCCTGCGATTGCAGGTATTGTACGTCGGATTGAAAGGCAGCCACGGTCTCGTTGTTCGGCGCGAAGGTAAGGGTGGCATAGTCCGAATTGGTGCTGGCGAAAGCAATGTCGATCACGTTGTACCTCGAATCTATATTCCGTAAAGGGATATAAGGAGGACTGTCCGTGGTAGCTCCCCAGTCCTGCCAGTAGCCTACGACCACATGCGCCGGGCTGACCTGTGCGAAGGTAGTGAGCGAAAGAAATAAGAGGAAGAGTAAATAAATCCTTTTCATAGTTAAAGTTTTATAGATGAATGGTTAAAGAGGGGCGGCCAGGGCCGCCCCTCTTTATTTACAGACGGATGATCTTAGTCGTTTCTACACGACCCGTGACCGGGTGTTTGACACTCAGGATCCAGATACCGGCGGGCAGATGGCTCAGATCCAGCCTGATCAGCTGGGCGCCTTGTCCGGCGGCTACCAGTTCCTGGTGTATGACGGGAACAGACCCTGCTACGGAACTTATATCGACCGATAGCTTTTCTCCTGTAACCCCAATTACCTGTGCCTGAAGATCAGTTCCTGTAACGGGGTTGGGATAAATAATCAGCCCTTTTTGCTGGCCCGCAACCGTTGGTTGTAAGGTGCTGGCAGCGTTAACAGACAGCGCATTGGCTGTGCCGGCCGTGCAGGCGCCCAGGGGCGTCCACCACCAGTCGGCCGTTCCGGGGGTTACATTGTACAGTCCATTCGCGGCGCTTTGATACAGGTTCCCATTATACACTACCTTATCTCCGATATTATAGACTGCGGGGTAAGGCTGGTAGGTTGGCACGCCGGCGCAGTTGCCGGTTCCGCCGCTGGTGCTGTTCACCGTTATGCTGACGGCTGCGGAAGTGGTGGCAGCTCCTCCATTGTCGGTGGCTATCGCCGTAAGGCTATACGTGCCTGCCGCCACATTGCTCCAGGTGAGCGTATAAGGCGCGGCAGTGAGGGCGCCCAGGCTGGTGCTACCGTTGAAGAACTCCACTTTGGCTACGTTGCCATCGGCATCGCTGGCGGCAGCCTGCAGGGTGATAGCAGCGGGAGCGGTGAAGGAGGCGTTGGCAGCCGGTGAAGTAATGCTGACGACCGGCGGGGTATTACCGGGTGTGGTCGTACCCGAGCAGGCGGCTGTCAGCGTCCAGGGGAGGCCGTCGCCGGTATTGATATCGGGTTGATTGCCCTGTGTCCACCATTTGGCTGTGTATAGGTTGCCGTTATAGACGGCCTGGTTCCCGGCGGTATAAACGGCGCTGGCGCTCCAGGTCGCTATGCCGGTACAATTACCGGTGCCGCCGCCGGTGCTGTTTACTGTTATGCTGACAGCTGAGGAAGTCGTAGTAGCCCCACTGTTATCGGTAGCTACGGCAGTAAGTGTATATGTCCCTGCCGCTACATTGCTCCAGGTAAATGTATAGGGGGCTGTGGTGACAGTGCCCAGGCTGGTGCCGCCGTTGAAGAATTGTACCTGTGTGACGGTGCCATCGGCATCAGCAGCCGTGGCCTGCAGGGTGATGGTAGCCGGAGCCGTGAAGCTGGCATTGGCCGCGGGAGCCGTAAGACTCACCGTCGGGGGAGTATTGCCGGGTGTGGTAGTACCGCCGGCTGCAAAGACCTGGTTGATCGTGTTCACCAGGGGCGATTGGGTGTTAGGGCAATAGATCAGCTTGCCTTTTGCTACCGTGCTGCTGGTCATATTGATCATATCGCCGTAGACATTCCATACGATGGCGCCGGCAAGGCCGTTGTCCTTTATATATTGCGCTTTTGCGGTGATGGAACGGGGGTTGTCATAACTAAGGAAATAATTGCCATTGGTCATATAGGGCACTTTGGCAACATCATCCCAATGATCGGTCCAGCCGGATCCGCTGCCGGTGGTTTGTAATATATAACTGTAGTTGGGTGTGCCGGCCCATACGGCTACGGGCCAGTTGGTAAAGTCTGCGCAGGTTTGAATGGGACCATCCGGCTGAACGGTCTCGGCCCTTTTGACGGTGGCGCCGTTCAGGGTCGCGGCGCTGGAAGTAATGACTCCGCGGCCATAGAAGGGGGCGCCGACCGTCACCTTACTCATATTGACGCCCAGTTGTTTCAGGCTTTGTACGGTCGCATCCAGGGAGAAGCTACTGAACTCCGCTCCGGGGTAATCATATAGTGGGGCATTGTGTCCAGCCTTATTGGACCAGCCTCCATTATAATCATAGGTCATGATATTGAAAAAATTCATGGTGTTGTTGAGCCTGGCCCAATCGAAGCCCTGGAGCTTGGCCGGGGCCGCTGAAAAGCAGCCCGTAATGAGCTTGGTGCTGCCGATGGCCGCACGTATTTGTTCCACCAGTACGGCATAATTAGTATAATCGGCCGTACTGTAATGTTCGATATCCATGCCGGGATCGTTGGGATATTCCCAGTCCAGGTCGATACCGTCGAAACCCATGCTGATGAGCTTCTGACAACCGGCGATGAAGTTGGCTCTTTTGGTGGCGTCACCGGCCATTTCCGGGTAGTGCTTGCACATGCTCCATCCTCCGATCGAAGCCATCACTTTTACTCCTTTCTGGTGAGCCAGGTCAATGACACCCGGAGCCCCGCCCTGTTTGTGTACGGACAGGGGGAAGCTGCCGGATGTGCCGGTATTGATATTGGTCCAGCCGCTGCCCTGGTTGCGATAACCCAGAACATAGGCATCGTCTCCATCTGAAATATAGTATTCTACCGTCAGCTCTCCGTTGAGCAGGTACATATCCCAGCTGCTGTAGGTATCCGAGTCAACGATGGGAGCCGGGTTTTGTACGGCGCCGACCTGGTAGATGTTCTGGTTACGAAAGTCTCCGCTATGCAGAGAGCCGTCGACTGCCACGCCAAAAAAAGAAAAATTCAGAATGGTGTACTGTGAGTAGTCTACATTCAATTGATTGTAGCCGCCTTGGGGCACCAGCCCGGAAACGTTCTTCCAGGCATCCCATTGGGTGATGTATCCGATCACCTGTTTATTATGCTGACTGGTGGTTGCCGTCACCGGCGGGCTCACCTGTGCGAAGAGGCTGCCGGAATCAAAGAACAGGAGGAAGAACAAGAGAGTAAGATACCGTACACGGCATAGCGGACCGTGCAGGAGAGGAGTGAAATTCCTTCTCATAGTTAAGTGTTTAAGTTTTGAATAATCGTGAACGCGGGTGTAAATTAGAATGCAGGTAGTGAATCCATCCATTTATGCTGCCGTATTTCTCCACACTAAGGATAATTGCGTATGTCTGTTTATGATAGCATGTTAAAAACTGCAGTTTGAATAGCAATATCACGGTGGATAAGAATTTGACGGGAAGGGAGAACTACTATTGTTTACGGATAGATCGCACCCTACCTTTGTGGCTGAAAAACAAAGATAGATCAGCAACAGAGATGGAATCTATCTGATCTATATATAAATAATCCGATTAAACCTTATCCTATGAAGAACCATTGATCGTTCATTCCAGATCAGCTTATCCGGAGCAGGGCCTTTGCCTGCAGAGGCCCTGCCACCGAAAGTGCGGACCATCCATCGGTCCCAGCCGTGCACTATTTTATCAGCCGGGTATTTTATGTATCGAAAAATAAATCTTTTAAAACCTTATCACATGAAATCAAAATTTTTACCTCTTTTATTATTGTCGGCCAGTCTTACCTTAGTAAGCAATAAGTCATTTTCGCAAAACTGGCAACTTGTCTGGTCCGATGAATTCACCAATGGTATCAGTTCGGACTGGGCTTTTGAAACGGGCAACGGTTCAGGGGGCTGGGGCAACAACGAACTGGAATATTATCTCCCGGCCAATGCCACCGTTCAGAATGGACAGCTGGTGATTACAGCTAAAAACCAAAGCTATAGCGGATTCAATTACACGTCAGTGAGAATGAAGACCCAGGGATTGAAATCCTGGAAGTATGGGAAAATAGAGGCGAGGATTGCCACGCCATCCTTCCAGGGAGTATGGCCTGCCTTCTGGATGCTGGGCGATAATATCTCTTCGGTGGGCTGGCCCGACTGCGGGGAGATCGATATCATGGAGCATGTTAATACAGGCAGCCAGGTGAATGGAACCATCCATTGGCGGGATAACAACGGTAACCAGGCGGATTATGGCAACGCCACCACCGCCGGTGATATTACACAATTCCATGTGTATAGCATAGAATGGACGCCGGTTTCCATTAAATGGTTTGTCGATGGGGTCCAATACAATGAGGCCAATATCCTGAATAATATTAATGGCACGAATGCATTCAATAACAATAATTTTTTTCTTTTGCTAAACCTGGCCATTGGCGGTAACTGGCCTGGATTTACCATTGATAACAGTGCTTTCCCGGCCAATATGTATGTGGATTATGTAAGGGTATACCAGGATGCGGGGGCCAATACTTCCAGCATTACCGTGCAGGCTGAAAATTATAGCGCGATGGCGGGGGTACAGACAGAGACTACCACAGATGACGGGGGCGGGCTGGATGTGGGCTGGATCGATGCCGGCGACTGGATGGCTTATGATAATATCAACTTTCCGTACAGCGGCAATTATAAGGTGGAATACCGGGTGGCGAGTATCAGCGGCAGTACGTTGTCCTGTGATCTGAATGCAGGGAGTATTCCGCTTGGCAATGCAACAATACCAGCTACCGGCGGCTGGCAGAACTGGACCACGATCTCCCAGACGGTGAATGTCGCAGCGGGTACTTATAATTTCGGGATTTATGCGCAGGGAGGTGGATGGAACCTCAACTGGTTTCGTATCACTTACCTGGGATCCGCCTCTTCCGCTGTACCGGGTGCTATTGCCACCCACGGCATCACGGACGATTTGCTGGCCGATAGCATAGCCGACAGCCGTTTTGTATTGTATCCCAATCCTGCGGACAAGCAGTTGAATATCGGGGCCGGATATGATCTTTCCGGGGGAAAGATCGGCATCTTTGATGCGACGGGCAAGGGAGTGCTGGCCGTTCAATCTATTTCGCCCGTCATAGATATTTCTTCGCTATCTCCGGGTGTTTATACATTGGTGCTCACAAAAAATAAGAAAAGGATCGCCAGGAGTTTCGTTAAAGTTAAATATTGATAAGTTAGTAGAATAGAAAGACTGAAAGGCAAGTTGAAAGGAAACCGCGCCGGATTCTTCCGGGGCGGTTGTTTATGTCCGGGGTTTTTGTCCTGGTTATTCAGCGGCCTAAAAAATGCCCGCATTTTTTAGGCCGAATCTAATGATGGGGCTTCGCCCAGGAGACCTGTGGTCTCCTTTTGGGCCACCAGCAGCAGGCGGGGGGAGTTCACCGGGTCATAGGGATCCAGCTCATAATTTCCGAAGACTTCACGGACCTGTAACCCATGCAGGGCGAACATCCTGCTGAAATCGTCGACGGAGAATTTGGCTACTTTTTCTGTATACTCTACCGGTGCGTCCGTTTTTTTATCTTCTATATGGATCTTTTTATAGAAATGTTTTTGATCGGACCAACGGGTAAGGGTATAGATGACATCGCCGATCTCCTTCTGTGAATGAAGGACCAGATGATCTTCGGCATAGGGGGTATTGAGATAGTCGAGCACGAATACGCCCCCTTTTTTCAAGGAAAGGCTTACGGTACGTACGGTATTCTCATTTTCCCTTGCCGTCCGGAAATAGCCGAAGCTGGTAAAGAAATTAAAAACATAGTCGAAATACCGGGTATGCAGGGTCTGGCGCATATCGTGCTGATAAAAATGGAGGTTCTCCTTTTCAAATTGACGGGCATAGGCGATACTGCGGGCAGAAAGATCGATTCCTGTTACGTCGAAGCCTTTTTCCGCCAATATGAGCGAGTGGCGTCCTCTTCCACAGGCCAGGTCCAGGATCCGGGAACCCGCCGGAGGGTGCAAGGCTGACAACAGGCGTCCGATAAAGACAGTAGCTTCTTTTTCATCGCGGTCAGCATACAATTGGTGATAATAAGGGGAGTCAAACCATTCCCGGAACCAATCGGATGAATTATTCATAATAGCCAATCTTTAGACAAAATTATATGTGCAGGATAAATTTAAAGGGTAATATGGTGTAAAATGTTGATATTTAGGGTATTTTTTTCGAAAAAATTCAAATCTTAAGAATACCTACTAAGTGGTAATCTGTCCCGCCTGTCAAATCCTTATTTTTGTAGCAATTAAACCAAGACATTGTGGCATTGATCAAGAGCATTTCCGGCATTAGAGGTACGATTGGAGGCAAACCCGGCGATAATTTGTCTCCTTTGGATATTGTTAAATTTACTGCGGCCTATGGAAGCCGTATCCTGGAGATCGATAAAGGAAGGACGATCGTGATTGGCCGGGATGGCCGTATCAGTGGAGAAATGGTAAACCAGCTGGTGGTGAGTACCTTAATAGGCCTGGGATTGGATGTCATCGATCTGGGATTGTCTACGACCCCTACGGTGGAACTGGCCGTAACGGGGGAGAAGGCCGCGGGAGGGATCATCCTGACTGCCAGTCATAATCCCAAGGAGTGGAATGCCCTGAAATTATTGAATAATTCGGGAGAATTTATCAGTGCCGAAGAAGGCGCCGCCATCCTGGAGAAGGCCCGGAAAGAAGATTTTGTTTTCGCGTCGGTGGATAAGCTGGGTAGCTATTCCGTCAATAATTCCTGGCTTCAGAAACATATAGACCTGGTTATCAACCATCCTTTGGTAGATGTGAAATCCATTAAGGCCAAGGGCTATAAGATTGTCGTAGATACGATCAATTCGACAGGGACCCTGTTCGTACCTCCGTTACTGAAGGCCCTGGGCGTGGAGGAAGTGATCCTTGTGAATGAGGAGATCACGGGCAAGTTTGCCCATAATCCGGAGCCCTTGCCGGAGAACCTGTCAGGGTTGAGTGCAACCGTGCAGAAGTCAAAAGCCGATCTGGGCATTGCAGTGGATCCCGACGTGGATCGCCTGTGTTTTGTCTGTGAGGACGGGAGCATGTTCGGAGAGGAATATACCCTGGTAGCGGTATCGGACTACGTTCTGGGAAAGAAGCCCGGAAATACCGTGAGCAATATGAGCAGTACGAAGGCGCTGAAGGAGATTACACTTCAACACGGTGGCAAATACTATCCTTCCGCTGTCGGCGAGGTGAATGTGGTCAATAAGATGAAGGCGGTCGATGCCGTGATCGGGGGAGAGGGCAACGGAGGCATTATCGTACCGGACCTGCATTATGGCCGGGATGCGCTGATCGGCATCGGTCTTTTCCTCAGCGCCCTGTCACACCATAAAAATGGGATTCGTTCTTTCAGGTCCCGGTATCCCGATTATTTCATCTCCAAGAATAAGATCGAGCTGCAACATGACATCGATGTTCCTGGCATCTTTGACAGGATCAAAAAGAAATATAAGAATCATCCCGTCAATACGGAAGATGGTCTGAAGATAGAGTTCGATAATGACTGGGTGCATCTCCGCACGTCCAATACAGAACCCATTATCCGGATCTACGCAGAGAGTAATTTCGAGACCACTGCTAATAATATAGCGCTGCGTCTCATGCAGGATATCAAGGAGTTCATCGCTCCATAGATTTTCCCGGGAAGGATGATAGATTCGATCGCAGGTCCGATCGTAGGTCCGCCAGCCGACATTTCGATATAAATGGGAATTCGTATCTTGCCGCCCTCATTTTCGTTACTATGAACAGAATCTACTTCGACAACGCGGCTACGACTAATCTGGATCCACGGGTATTGGAATCGATGATGCCTTACATGACGGAAAAGTTCGGTAACCCGTCTTCCATCTATTCTTATGGCCGGGAGTCAAGGCTGGCGATCGAGACGGCCCGTAAGACGGTCGGTAAGATTCTGAATGCCCATCCGGCGGAGATATTTTTTACTTCCGGCGGTACGGAAAGCTCCAATACAGCTATTACGGCGGCGGTAAGAGATCTGGGCTGTACGCATATCATTACTTCTCCCCTGGAGCATCATGCTACTTTACATGTGGTGGAACATCTGCACCGCAAAGGAGAGGCAGCCGTCAGTTATGTCAATTTATTACCCAATGGGCATATCGATCTGGAGGACCTGGAGCAGAAGCTGGCCGGCGGCGCGGAAAAGACGCTGGTGACCCTCATGCATGCCAATAATGAAGTGGGCAATATACTGGATATCCATTCTGTCGGGGAGCTATGTAAATTATATGGCGCGATCTTTCATTCGGATACGGTACAGACGGTAGGGCATTTCCCTTTCGACCTGCGGAATACACCGGTACATTTTATCACGGGCGCCGGCCATAAGTTCCATGGTCCCAAGGGAGTGGGCTTATTGTACATCAATGAGAATGTCAAGATCCATCCTTATATACATGGCGGTTCCCAGGAACGCAATATGCGGGCGGGCACGGAGAACCTGTATGGCATTGTAGGTTTTGCCAAAGCCCTGGAACTGGCTACGGCTGGTTTTGAAGAGGACAGCTCCTATATCAAAGGCGTTAAGGTTTATATGATGGAGCAGCTGAAGAAACAGGTAAAAGGGATTTCTTTCAATGGCGATCCCCTGGGCAGAAGCCTTTATACCGTATTGAGCGTATCTTTCCCTAAAACAGAGAAGTCGGAGATGCTGCTGTTCAACCTGGACATCAATAATATCTGTGCTTCCGGCGGCAGCGCCTGCACCAGCGGAGCAGAGCAGGGATCGCATGTGATACGGGCGATCAATAATAACCCTAACCAGGTCACTGTGCGGTTCTCATTCAGCAAACACAATACGAAAGAAGAAGTAGACTTCGTTGTAGGCAAGTTGAAGGATTTGATCTAATCTCATGTCTTATATAATTGGTATCGATATCGGCACCACCAATACCAAGGCCGTAGCTTTTACGGACGGGGGAGAGGTATTGGCTGCTGCGGGAGAATCTTATTCCGCCATTTCCGATTCCGATGGTCGTCATGAACTGGAGCCGGCCCGGCTTCTGGCAGCTTTTGTCTCCGTCCTGAAAGAGGTGGCGGGCAAGACTGCAGGCCGGAAGGGGCTCGCAGGGATTAGCCTTAGCTGCGCCATGCACAGCCTGATTGCCGTAGATAAAGACGGGTTGCCTCTTACGAATGCCATCACCTGGGCCGACTTGCGCAGCCAGCCATACGCCGCCGCTCTCAAGAGCAGCGAAACCGGTAAAAGGATCTACCGGCAGACGGGTACTCCCATACACCCGATGTCCCCATTGTCCAAATTGTTATGGTTAAAAGATAAGGAGCCGGCTATTTTTCAGCGGGCTGCAAAATTTATTTCTATTAAGGAATATCTCTGGTGGCGGCTCTTCGGGAAATACCAGATCGATTACTCCATTGCTTCGGCTACCGGTCTGTTCGATATTTATGCTTTTACCTGGTATGGAGAATCCCTGGAGAAGGCAGGTATTACAGCCAATCATTTATCGGCGCCTGTTCCCTGCACGCATAGAGAGTCTTCGCTTGTGCCGGAATTTAGCCTTTTGCCGGGTCTTCCGGAGGGGCTGCCTTTTATCATCGGCAGCAGTGATGGCTGTCTGGCCAATCTGGGAAGCCGGGCCTTGCTGCCAGGTGAGACGACACTGACCATCGGCACCAGCGGAGCGGTGAGGATGACGGCGGCAGCTCCCGAGTTTGATCCCAGGGAGCGAATCTTTAATTATATCCTTACGGAGAACCTGTATATCTCCGGAGGGGCTACCAATAATGGGGGAGGGGTGGTACAGTGGTATATTGAGCAGTGCCTCGGTAAGAAGGGCGCTGATTCGAAAGAGTTGAACGATTTGGTGGCGACGGCGGACACGGTGGCCCCGGGATCTGAAGGGCTGATCTTTCTACCCTATTTGCAAGGCGAACGGGCTCCTATCTGGAATGCGGATGCGAAAGGTGTCTTCTTCGGGATCCGTTCCAGCCATGCGCAGCGTCATTTTATGCGGGCCATATTGGAAGGGATCAGCTATTCCTTATTCCAGGTGGGCGCTTCACTGGAAGAAACGATCGGTCCGATACAGCACATATATGCCAGTGGGGGCTTCACGCATTCAAAAGCCTGGCTGCAAATGGTGGCGGATATTTTTTCTAAAAGAGTATATGTCACCGGGGTGGCGGATGCCTCGGCCATCGGGGCGGCTATGATGGGATTCTATGCGCTGGGAATCATCGGAAACCTGGAGGCTTCGGCAGGTCTGATCCAGGTACAGGAGACCTATGAGCCTGATGAGCAGCGGCATCGTATTTACCAGGAAAGGTTCGCGCTGTTTGCTACCTTGTACGAGCGGCTCCGCGATCTGATGTAGCTGACGCGCCGCGCGGGGCTCCCCGGGTTGGCGGGCAAAAAAAAACCACTCCTTCGAGCGGCCTTCTTAAGCATTCTGTCCTGTAGAATTGTCGAGGTGAAACAAGGATCTTGGACCAAAAACGGGCTACTGTTAACAGTTTACAAAGTTATCGCATATATCGTTTAGCAAATGCCTCTATACGCCAGGATTATGCCTCTATAAGGGAAACTCCCATCCCCTGTCCCCGGGGGGAATACCCTGAAGGGGCTGCCTCCCGTTTTTAATCAATAATCTTCTCCACCCGGCTAAGCTTACCCTCCGCATTCATTCCTTCTACTACGACCCGTAGTCGTTTACTGACGTCATTGTTGTAGAATTCCAGCTTTATGCTATGGTTAGACGCATCGGTCAATACCATCGGATTCCAGTACAGGGTAGTCCGTATATCCGGTAAATCGCTGCCTGCCGGCTGGGAGTAATCCGGGGAATAAAATTGTTTGTACGGAGTATAACCTTCCAGGAATTTATAATCCAGGCCCCTGGCCGTAATGATCTGTACATCTCCACTTTTTCGGGTATAGATCGCGATGGCGCCATTTCTGCCCCCTCCGGCCGCCCCAAAGAAAGGAGGCCGGTATACTTTCACATAGGCGATATCCGCTACCGGTATATCATTTATCATCTCGGCCCGCATGCCCGTCTCATCCAGGAACAGGGAAGGGGCGCCCCCTCTCCAGTCCAGTATGGGAACGCCATCCCTGTATTGCACCTGCAGTCCCGGCACCATCTGCTTGAGAAAATCGAAGACATTGGCCGAGTTGCGGGCCCAGGTGTCGTTAATCATATCGAACTGGTAATCGGAAGGCCGTTTGAACAGGCCGGTAGCGTATTTGTCGTCCAGCAGGTCTACGGGGCGTCTGACCTTTGCCGAAACCACCACATCGGCCAGCGTAGTGCCCTTGTCCAGCCTCTCCTGTTCCTGTGCAAAATAGCGGGTGCGCGACCACCCGGTCGTATCATCCATCAGCCAGGGCAGTGCCGGGCCCCCGTTGTTGCCGTCTGCTTTCCCGGCCGATCTGGTGGCAGGGCTACTCTTAGGCGCCGCCAGCAATCCATCCTGTATCATGACGGCCTCCGTTTGTTTTCGGGTTCCCAGGAGCTGGTAAAATACCTTTAGGGTATCGAAGAAAGATACGCCGCCCTGGCTAAAGCTTCCATCGGGGTGAACCGGCAAGAGCAATCGCTGCCGGCTGCTGTCCCTCGATTGGAGGATGACCATCACTTTCTGATCCGGAAGCAGTTTCAGGCCCGGCGAATAGAATTTGCCTTCGATCCGGAGATAATCCGTATCCCGGGGATAAGGAAGGGAAGGCTCTTTTCCCTGTACTATATCCTGCCAGTTGAACCTTCTCCATCCATGTGTCAGCATCACCAGGTCCAGGTGTTGTGATATCCTGGCATTATCCGCCGAAAAATAATAGGAAGGTCGATATACCGCTCCCTTTATATCACCGCATAACAGTAATTGGGAAATGATGGTATTGTTTTCCGTAGCCAGGCCGGCATCGGTGACGGCTACGGAGAGATTGGACAGGCTGCTGTCCGGGATATCGATCCCGATCACGTTTCTGCCTCTTTTTTCCAGGCTACGCCCGAGGGGGGTGACCTGTACGGTGAACAGGTGCCGGTGATTGTTTACAAATACCACCCGCTCGGCAAGGGGGATCCAGTTGGCGTCGAACAGGGTCACCTGCAGCACTCCTGTCGGCAGCGTGTCGGTAGAGATCTCCGCGATGGCCGAGTTCCGGGTGGTAAGGTTCACGGCTGCCTTGTACAGAAGATTCTGGTTCATATGCGCTACCACATAGAGCGAACGGAGGTTATCCGGCGCCGGATCACTACATTTAATGACGACAAGACATTTGGATGTATGGGATTGTACCTGGAGGGTTGCTCCGTTCTTTTTCGCAGATGGTAACGGGGTAGTATAATTGTTCCCGTATTCATCCGTCCAGGTACTTATATATGTTGTTCCTTCGGCGGGCTGTAGGAAGAAACTGCCCATGCCATCATGCTCCACGTTGAGGGCGTCTACCGGCTCACCGCTGCCGGATTTCACCACGCCGTGTATTTTTACGGGCAGGCCGAAAGAATTGACGGCTTTAAAAGCTACCCGGGATAAAAGCCCGTTCACCAGGTCGCCCCCTTCCGGAAAGAACTGTATGGAGGATACAGGCTTTTCCATGGATGCGGTCTGGTACGGCCGGGAAACTGTTCTGTCCTGCCAGACCGGGATATCTTTATTGAACAGGAAGGTAGTATCGAAATTCAGCATCCATTTTGTATAGGCCCGGACATGCAGGAATCCCCCGGTATAACCGGCGGGTATGTCGAACTGGCTTCTCGCAGAGGCTTCGAAGACAGGGGCCGATTCATGTCTGAGCAGCTTACCTGCCGGGTCATACCAGTCGATATAAAGGGTCCTGCTGTAATCCGAGGGGTCGAAGCCGGCCATCAGGTAGGCCTTGTACCAGATCGTTTCTCCTTTATTATACCTGGCTTTGTCAAAATGGAGATGGATCTTCTCCTGCTGGAAATGTTCGCTGTAACGGGCAAGTGTAGTACCCAACTCCTGCGCGGATAGCTTCTGAAAGGAGAGGATGCCTGCGAATAGGAGGAAAAGAATATTTCTTTTCATAAAATGATTTAGGCTCATTGTTTATTGGGTTGATCGGACAGGTCCTCCAGCATATTGGTTAACAGCTTCCCTGCCACAGGGTCAGTAACGGCCTTCTCCAGGGACATGGTGCTGAGGATCACTTCTCCCTTATCCCGGATGCGGACAAGGGGGAATCCCTTTATCGTCTCCATGTAGGACGAGCGGCGCTGCATGTCGCCGTTGATATAGCCATGAACTTTTACGTAAGATGCCAGGGGTTCGACATGAGGATCACGGTTAACTTTAAGCGCGGACTTACAGGTTGATGGCAGTTCCCGCCGGTTGTTATTAAAATACCGCAGCTCCGGTTCATCAATGCCGTCGAACAAAGGAGATTCCGGTATTTCCATATTTACGATATCGCCTTCTGTCGTTGATATCTTACCCTTGATATATTCCGGGTAGAGTTGCCCGGAGGACGCGGCCGCATCCAGGAGCAATACCTTTCCGCCTTTTTCGATCAGCGACCGGATCAGGCTTATATCGGCTTCGGTGCCTTTGCCGGAATCGATATTACCCGGGATATTGTTGCCGGATGTGATTCCCGCAAAGACATATACATCTCCTTTCATTTTTACTGCCTCACTCACCGAAGCTGCGGAGGTAAAAGGGATATCCAGCGCCTCGAAAGCTGGTCTGATATTGTCGTAATCGACCAGGATTATTTTTTTGTTGCTGCGGGGCCCTGCGCTCCATTTCTTTTGGGCCAGCAATAATTCATATTCATTTTCCGACAGGGTCTTGCCATTGACGTTATATTTCAATACCAGCCGGACCGGGGTCTTCTCTCCCGGCAAGAGAGAAGGAATCAGGATCTCCGGCTCCAGCCAAACTCTTTCGGCATGACCGACGGCCGGGACCGGCGCTTCACCGGAAAGGATAGAAGTCCCGTTCGCGGCCACCAGTTCCCAATGCAGGGTACCGGCATTAAGATCGGAGCCGTCTTCCCGGTCATCGACAAAGCAAAACCTTACGGGCAGGCGGGTCCCGGAATAGAAATGTCTTCCCCAGAGCTCGGCACTGACGAGTACAGGTTGTAAAGCTCTTTTTAAAGCATAGTATGCCGGGTAAGGGACTATCTTTTCAGGATCGTATACATTGCGAAACCAGGTGGCTAGTGCAAAATGCAGGATACCCGATGCCTTGTCATTTGTCCGGCGAAAGGCCTCGGCCAGCTCCCCGGTGATAAAGGCCTGGCTCCGGAGAAAATAGGCGGGATCATTATATTCATAAGCCAGATTGCCGATCAGGGCCTGGGGAGTCTGGTGTACCAGGGTATAGAACCGGGTGGCATGTCCTGTCTCCGCGTTGGGATAACCCGTCGACATTTCCTGGCTGATCAGCGGCCGCCCTTCATTTTTGTTCTTTTGTTGAAATTCTCCGTTAAACTGCCCGAAGATCGTATAGTCGTACCAGTTAATATAGGCATGAATATCATCGATGTCGCCGTCGTCCACGTCCTTAAAAAAGGCTGTCCCGAATTTCTTTTCATTCCGCTTGTAATTCGAGTCGAAGACAATAGGACGGGAGGGATCGATGGCTCTCATCTTTTTCACCACGGCGGAGATAATCCTCATTTTCAGCTTTGCCTTTTCAAAGTCGGGCTCATTATCATAGAACTTCATTTCATTGTTCACCGTCCAGAATAGGAGGGAGGGATGGTTCCTGTATTTTCTCAGCAGGCCCAGCCATTCTTCCGCCCATAACCTTATCAGGCTGGTGTCAGGCATGGCATTAGCGAGCATCAGCCAGGGCCAGGTGCCTTCAAAACTGATGCCGATGCCATTGCGATCGGCCGCGTCCATCCACAATTCATTATAAGGGGTGGTATGGGTGCGGGTCACTTCGATATTGCCGGCTTTCATCAACTGAAAGAAGCGGTCGGCCAGGGTGGTACTGTTTGGCGCTAAGGCAAAGGGAGTCTGATTGCCGCCTCTCAGCCAATATTTTTTCCCGTTCAAATAGAGAAAACCGTTTTTTGATTCGAAGGTCCGGAAGCCTGAGCAAACCGTGGACCTGTCCGTCTCCCGTTGATCGCTAATGATATGGAAAACAAAATCATACAGGTTGGGCGATTGCGGGGACCACAGGCGGGGATGGATGTCTTTTATAGTATAGACAAACTTTTTCTCTTATCACGGATTGAGGGAGGAATC
>Ga0179596_10000315_pt1 | contig 16047 bp, 11 predicted proteins | sample CZODoug1_1_08_16_FD_155494 | JGI IMG/M metagenome (GOLD analysis project Ga0179596, IMG submission 155494) | Vadose zone soil fungal communities from Angelo Coast Range Reserve, California, USA - CZODoug1_1_08_16fungal (Illumina Assembly) | ecosystem: Environmental > Terrestrial > Soil > Vadose...
CCGAGAGGGCGGTGGAACCGAAATCCAGCGTCACCCGGCCGGAGCTTCGCTTCGCCGGCTGGCGGCTGGATGTCGCCCGGCGTGAACTACGCTCCGCCGACAACGCTCTCATCCTGCTGTCCGGGGGTGAGTTCGATCTGCTGCTCGCCTTCGTGGAGCATCCCCAGCGGGTCCTGACACGGGACCAGCTGCTCGACATCGCGCGCGGCCTGTCGCACGCCGCCTATGATCGCAGCATCGACGTGCAGGTGAGCCGCTTGCGGCATAAGCTGGAGGACGACCCCAAGAACCCGGAGGTCATCCGCACCGTGCGCAATGGCGGCTATATCTTCACCCCGGCGGTGACACGCGGATGAGGTCCCGTATCTGGCTACTCGACACCATCGGGCGGCGCTTCACCGTGACGATCATCCTGGCCATCTTCGTGGCATTCGGGCTCGTCGGCCTGTTCAACACTTTTTTCGGTGGTGTCTGGGCGCAGCCTCCATTGGAGGATACGGGCCTTTTGAATGAGGCAGCCGATATCATCCATATGATCGAGGTGGCTCCCCCGGAGCTGCGGCAGACGCTGGCCGAGGCGGTGGAAACCAAGCCGATCAGGGTCGATTGGTATCCAGCGTCGTCTTCCGTCTCATTGGAGCTGGAGGGTGCCGCCAAGCTCGATCAGCGCCCGAACCCGCTGAGGATCCTGCTGGGGGATCCGCAACGCGTCATGGTGGCTTTCAAACTGGATAATAGCCCCGTCACGCCGTCGCTGATCCTGCACGGGGATGTCTCGGAACATCCTCAGGCCTATTTCGCGGGGGTGAAATTGGGCGATGACAGCTGGCTCGTCCTCACCGCGTTATCCAGGAACTGGGGCCTCAGCCGACCAGTGCGCCTCGGCATCCGGATGATCCTCTTGATCCTGTTGATCGCGGCCGTCTCGGCGATCGCCACGCGGCAGCTCTCCCGCCCCATCAAAGAGCTTGCCGACGCCGTGCGTCACTTCGGAATCAATCCGCAGGCGCCGGCTCTCCCGGAGAGGGGGCCACGGGAAATAAGAGGGGTGATCACGGCTTTCAACGCGATGCAGGCGCAGATTCAGAAATTCGTGGGCTATCGCATGGCGATGCTCGCGGCGATCTCGCATGATTTGCGCACGCCGCTGACGCGGATACGTTTGCGCGGTGAATTCATCGAGAATGAAGAACAACGGGCGAAGCTATTCCGGGATGTCGACGAAATGCAGGCGATGGTCCATGGCGCGCTCGCCTTCTTTCGGGACGATGCGGACGAGGAAGCGACGACCATCTTCGATCTTACGGGTCTCCTGCGGACCATCGCGAACGACTATGCGGATCAAGGTATCGAGATCGGCTATACCGGCCCGTCCCGAGTGGTTTATTTGGGGCGGCCTTTCGCCCTGAAACGGGCTTTTACCAACCTGATCGAGAATGCGATCAAGTACGGCACGCCGCCGGAGATCGAACTCTCTTCCCAGGACAAGACCCTTGCCGTCGCCATTAGAGACCACGGCCCGGGCATCCCACCAGACGCCCTCGATCGGGTGTTCGCGCCATTCTACCGCCTCGAAAGATCGCGCAATCGGGCGACCGGCGGCGTTGGTCTCGGTCTCTCGGCCGCACAGGCCATCATCCGAGGGCATGGCGGCGAGATCACTCTCGGCAATCGGTCGGGCGGCGGGCTGGAAGCGCGCGTCACCTTGCCGTTGCTGACGCAGCAGCGGCCCCAGCACCGGGAGACCGTCCCGGGCGAAGGCGTATCGCCCGTCTGATATTCGGCCCGTCTATACTCGGCGCACGCTCCTGATCGACGAGCCGTGTCGCGCTCATCCCAAGACATGCATCAGCAGCGCCATTCGGACGAACAACCCGTTGCGCATCTGGCGGAAATAGGCGGCGCGCGGATCGGCATCGAGCGCCAGCGGGATCTCGTTCACCCGAGGCAGCGGATGCATCAGCGTCATGCTGGGCTTGGCGATCGTCATGTGCTCGGTCGTCAGCGCGTAATCCACATCGCCGACCGGATTGAACCGCTCCTTCTGCACGCGGGTGACGTAGAGCACGTCGGTCTGTTCGATCACCGCCTCGAGCTCGGTGAATTCCCGATCGATGCCCGGCCGCACATACTCGGCCGGCATGCGCAATTCCACGGGCGAGACGAAGTTGAAGCTGACGTCGTAAAGCCGCAGCAGCTTCACCAGGCTATGCACGGTCCGGCCATGCTTGAGGTCGCCCATCATGGTCAGCGTAAGGCCATCCAGCCGGCCTTGTTCGACCTGGATGGTATAGAGGTCCAGCAAGGCCTGGGTCGGATGTTCGCCAATGCCATCGCCGGCATTGATGATCGGCACCGGGGAGCAGGCGGCGGCGCGGGCGGCGGCGCCGACCTCCGGATGCCGCAGCACGATGACGTCGCTATAGCAGGCGAGGGTGCGCACCGTGTCTTCGAGGATCTCGCCCTTGCTGACGCTGCTGAAGGTGACGTCGTTGATCGGCAGCACCGTGCCGCCCAACCGGCTCATCGCCGAATAGAAGCTGGACGAGGTGCGGGTCGATGGCTCGTAGAACAGGTTGGCGAGCAGCTTGCCGCGCAAATGCACGATGCTGTGGCCGGCGGCTTGGCGGATCCAGCCGGCCTGGTAGAACATCTCGGTGAGGAACGGCTTGTCGAACTGATCGACGGACAGGACGTGGCTGAGGCGCATTGAGTGTTTCCTAGCAGCGGTTGTGCCGGTCTAAGCTGTGGTCTCGGCGGTCGCAAGCCCTCTCGACCACGCCACGATGCAGGATACGGGAGCGAACGGCCGGTGACAGCCGCCATACGGAAATTCCAGTCCATGCTCGACGCCGCGGAGTTGGGCAAGACCGTGGACAAGGCGGTTTACGCCGACTCGGTGCCGACGCTGCGCGAGGGGTTGCTCGACGCGCAATACGATCTGTCGAGATCGGCCGACTTCGCCACGATCATCCTCATGTCGGGTGTGTCGGCCGCTGGCAAGGGCGAGACGATCAACCAGCTCGTGGCCTGGATGGATCCGCGTTTCATCACGACCCACGCCTCCGACCAGCCGACCGACGAGGAGCGGCTGCGGCCGCCGATGTGGCGCTACTGGCGCCGCCTACCGGCGAAGGGCCGGATCGCCATCTTCTTCGATCATTGGTACAGCGACCTCACCGAACGTCGCGCCCACGGCAAAGCCTCGGACAGCGAGGTGGCACAGCGCATCGCGGAGATCAGCCGGTTCGAGCGGATGCTGACCGAGGAGGGCGTGCTGCTTCTCAAATTCAATCTGCACCTCTCGCATGATCAGCAGAGGAAGCGCCTCGCCGCCCTCGCCGCCGATCCGGCGACACGGTGGCGGGTGACCGACGAAGATCTGGCGGCGCTGGATCATTATGACGCGATTCGACAGGCGTTCGAGCATATCATCGGTCTCACCAATCAGGGTCACGCGCCCTGGGTGGTGGTCGAGGCGGCGGATCATCGGTACCGCAACCTGGCGGTAGGCCATGCCGTGTTGACCGCCCTGCGCGGGCGGCTCGATCAGCCGGGGAAGGGTGCCGTGCCGGGTATCGCCGCGGTGCTGCCGGCGGGCGGCGAGGCAAGGGCGCTGGGTGGGCCGTCGGTGCTGTCCGAACTGGCACCGCCGGAACCGCTCGGCGAGCCCACCTATGCCCGGCAATTGGAGGAATGGCAGGGCCGTCTCGCCCTGCTCACCCGACACAAACGATTTCGGCGTCATGCGCTGATCGTGGCGTTCGAAGGGAACGACGCGGCGGGCAAGGGCGGCGCGATCAAGCGGGTGGCGGCGGCGCTCGACACGCGCTACCGCCAGATCGTGCCGATCGCCAAGCCGACCGACGAGGCGGCGGCGCGCCCCTATCTGTGGCGGTTCTGGAAGGAGATTCCCCGGCGCGGCCATACGACGATCTTCGATCGAACCTGGTATGGCCGCGTCCTGGTCGAGCGGGTCGAGGGTCTGTGCAGCGAGGCCGATTGGCGTCGCGCCTATGGCGAGATCAACGATTTCGAGGCAGAGCTGAGTGATGACGGGGTGATTCTGGTGAAATTCTGGCTGGCGATCAGCCGGGACGAGCAGCTCCGCCGGTTCAAGGAGCGCGAGGCGACCGGCTTCAAGCGGTACAAGATCACCGAGGAGGACTGGCGCAACCGCGAGAAGTGGGATGACTACGAGGCGGCGGTGTCCGAGATGGTCGCGCGCACCAGCAGCCACGCGGCACCCTGGACGCTGATCGAGGCGGAGGACAAACGCCGCGCCCGGATCGCCGTTATGAAAACCATCTGCCGGCGCCTAGAAGCGCTGCTATAGCCCCCTTATCCGGATGATCGAAATGCACTGGAACCGTTTAATCGGCCGAGCCTTCATGGGTGTGGCGCTGGGGACGGTCGTCGCCGTTTCGCCTGCCCCCGTCTCGGCGGCCGATATGCATGGCGCGGCCGTCGCCGGCACGGACTTGTCGCTCGTCCTGGTGTCGCCGTTCATCGGCATGCTGTTGTCGATCGCGCTGTTCCCGCTGGTGGCGCCGCATTTCTGGCATCGCTGGTACGGGATGGTCTCCGGGTTCTGGGCGCTGGCGTTCCTGGTGCCGTTCACCGCCCAGTTCGGCGTCGATACGGCGATCTACGAGGTGCTGCATGCGTTGATCGGCGAATATGTGCCGTTCATCCTGCTGCTGCTGGCGCTTTATACGATCTCCGGTGGGGTCCGCGTCACCGGCACCCTGATCGGTCGACCGGTGGTCAACACGATCATCCTGGCGGTCGGCACGGCGATCGCCAGCGTGACCGGGACGACCGGCGCCGCCATGCTGTTGATCCGCCCCCTGCTGCTCGCCAATGCCTGGCGACGCAAACGGGTCCATACCATCGTCTTCTTTATCTTCCTGGTCGGCAATATCGGCGGCGCGCTCAGTCCCCTGGGCGATCCGCCGCTGTTTCTGGGGTTCTTGAACGGCGTCGACTTCTTTTGGCCGACACGGCATCTGCTGCTGCCGATGCTGGTGCTGACGGTCATTCTGCTGGCGCTGCATCACGTCATCGATGGCTGGCATTACCGGCACGAGCGCGTTCACCCGACAGCGCGGCCGGGGCCCCATGACCAGCCCTTCGGCATCGAGGGCAAGATCAACCTGCTGCTGCTGCTGGGCGTCATCCTGGCGGTCCTGCTGAGCGGCGTGTGGCGCCCGGGTATCGTGTTCGATATCCGGGGCGTTCCGCTGCCGCTCGAAAGCCTCGCGCGCGATATCGTCCTGCTGGCGCTGACCGGCCTGTCGCTCTGGCTGACCGACGGGAAGAGCCGGCGGCTCAACGGTTTCATCTGGTTTCCGATCGTCGAGGTGGCGAAGCTGTTCGCGGCGATCTTCATCACCATCATTCCGGCGATTGCCATCCTGCGCGCCGGCGGTACCGGCGCTCTCGGCGCTATGACGGCCTTGGTCAATCAAGGGGGGCAGCCGATCAACGGCGCTTATTTCTGGGCGACCGGCCTGCTATCCAGCGTGCTCGACAATGCGCCGACATATCTGGTGTTCTTCAACCTGGCGGGGGGCGATCCCGCGCTGCTGATGACGCAGCATGCTACGACGCTGCTCGCGATCTCCGCCGGGGCGGTGTTCATGGGAGCGCTCACCTATATCGGCAACGCGCCGAATTTCATGGTGAAATCGATCGCCGAGCGCGCCGGCGTGCCGATGCCCAGCTTTTTCGGCTTCATGCTGTGGTCGTGGCCGATCTTGCTGCCGTTGTTCGGTCTGCTGACCGTCATGCTGTTCTGATGACGGCCGGTCCGTTGCTGGACCGGCCGTCAGCGGTTTTATCCGGCGGCTTTAGCCGGTGACGAGCGAGCAGCCACCCTTGTCGAGCGGGCGGAATGCATCCTTGCCGGGGACGGTGGCCAGCAGCTTGTAAAAATCCCACGGACCCTTGGATTCCGCCGGCGTCTTCACCTGGTAGAGATACATGTCGTGGATCGCCCGGCCATCCTGGCGGATGGTGGTTTTGCCGAACAGAGGATCCTCGGCCGGCGTTTCCTTCATCTTGGCCATCACCACATCGGTGGCGGTGGATTTCGCCGCCACGATCGACCGCATGTAATGCAGCATCGAGCTATAGACGCCGGCTTGCACCATGGTCGGCATCTTGCCGCCCATCACGGCGCCATAGCGCTTGGACCAGGCACGGGTACCGTCATTGGCATCCCAATAGAACGCTTCCGCCAAATTGAGGCCCTGCGCTGTTTTCAATCCCAGCGCGTTGATGTCGGTGAGGAACACCAGCAGGCCGGCCAGCTTTTGACCGCCTTGCACGATACCGAACTCGGCCGCCTGCTTGATCGAATTGACGGTGTCGCCGCCGGCATTGGCGAGGCCGATCACCTTGGCCTTGGAGCCTTGGGCCTGCAGCAGGAACGAGGAGAAGTCCGGCGTGTTGAGCGGTGCGCGAACATTGCCCAGCACTTTGCCGCCATTCGCCACGACAACGCTGGTGGTGTCGCGTTCCAGCGCTTGGCCGAAGGCGTAATCCGCGGTGATGAAGAACCAGCTATCGCCACCGGCCTTGGTCATGGCCGATCCGGTCACCGAGGCCAGCGCATAGGTGTCGTAGGTCCAATGGATGTTGTTCTTGGTGCAGGCCTTGCCGGTGAGGTCCGACGTGCCGGCACCGGAGGCTATGAATAGCTTGTTCTTATCGCGGGTCACCTCCGACACCGCCAGGGCCACGCCGGAATTCGCGACGTCGAAGATCGCATCGACATGATCCTGGTCGAACCATTGGCGGGCGACCGATGCGCCGACATCCGGTTTGTTCTGGTGATCGGCCGAGACGATTTCGACCTTCAAGCCATGCGTCTCGGGCTTGAAATCCTCAATCGCCAATTTCGCCGCGGCGACCGAGCCGGCACCGCTGAGATCGGCGTAAAGCCCCGACATATCGGTCAGGATGCCGGCCTTGACCGACAGGGTCTGCGCCTGAGCGGTTCCTACGCCCAGGGCGACAACCGCCGCGAGCGCCGCCAGATGAGATGACTTCATGTGCTGTATCCTCCCGCTTTTAATTTTCTTATGGCGGAAGCTTAGCGCACTTAGCAGCCGCTGCCCACGAGGAAGCGACACGAGGAAGCGCGGCCTGTCGCGAGGAAGCATGGTCATGGTTCGGTCTACCGTGCTCCGAGCTTCTTCGCGGCCTCGTCCGCCAACCGAAGGGTCAGCTCGCCGGCGGGCATTTCCCGAGCGAGGCGAGCCCCCTGGCCCGACCAAAGCGGCATGAAATCGCCCGAACCCGTCGGCTCCGTCTTGGCGCGCAAGGGGGTTAGCGCGCCACCGGCGAGCGGGAAGGCGGGAGCGGTCTCGGATATGGGCCCGACTTCCCGCATGAGGCGGTTGACGATCCCGCGCGCCGGTCGGCCCGTGAACAGGTTGGTGAGCGCGGTCTCGTCATCCCGAGCGCTTCTGAGCGCCTGGCGATGCACCGCCGGGACGTTCATTTCCGGGCAGAACAGATAGGCGGTGCCGAGCTGGACCGCCGAAGCACCGAGCGCGAAGGCGGCGACGATGCCGCGCGCATCGGCGATGCCGCCCGCGGCGATCACCGGCACCTTCACCGCGTCGACCACCTGGGGCACCAGCGCCATGGTGCCGATCTGGGTCGAGAGATTGTCGGAGAGGAAAATGCCGCGATGACCGCCGGCTTCGAAGCCCTGGGCGATGATCGCGTCGCAACCATGCTCCTCAAGCCAGACCGCCTCGGCGACCGTCGTCGCCGAGGAGAGGATCCTGGCGCCGGTCGCCTTCACCCGCTCCAGCAAATCCGGTTTCGGCAGGCCAAAATGAAAGCTGACGATTTCGGGCCGCAATTCCTCCACCAGATCGCATAAAACGCTGTCGAACGGGGCGCGGTTCGATGCCGGGACCGAGACGTTCGGGTCGAGCCCGAATTCCTTGTAATAGGAAGCGAGGCGCCGCCGCCAAGACGCTTCACGGGCCGGATCGGCGGGTGCCGGAGTATGGCAGAAGAAATTCACGTTGATCGGTTTCGATGTCCGCTGCCGGACGATGCCGACCTCGTTGCGCATCTGCTCCGGGCTGAGCATCGCGCAAGGCATGGAGCCGAGGCCGCCCGCTTCCGCGACGGCGATCACGAGGGCCGGGGTGTTCGGTCCGGCCATCGGCGCCTGGATGATCGGCAGCTCGATGCCCAGAAGATCCAGAATGCGACGGTCGGGCCAATCGGTCATTTTTTCCCCAGCATTTGGAGTGTGGGTATTTGGTTGGCCCGATCATAAAGGATGAACCGGCCAATTCCAGCGCAGACGAAGTGGCGCCTATTCCTTGCGTGGCTTCGCGCGGGCGGTAGGGGCGGCGGCGAGGGGGTTTTCGGGCCACGGATGGCGGGGATAGCGGCCGCGCAGATCGGCCCGGACGGCGTGGTACGAGCCGGCCCAAAAGCCCGGTAGATCGGCGGTCACTTGGATCGGCCGATTGGCCGGCGACAGGAGATGCAGCAGCAGCGGTACCTGACCCCGATCGACCGCCGGGGTCTCGGTCAGGCCGAACAGTTCCTGCAACCGGACCGCCAGCACCGGCACATCGCCGGCGGCGTAATCGATGGGCTTGGTCGAGCCGCTCGGCACGGTGATGTGGGTGGGGGCCCGCAGATCGAGATCGCGCCGCTGCGTCCAGTCGAGCAGGTCGTTCATCAGCCGGGCCATGTCGAGCCGCTGCAGGGCGGCGAGGGTGCGCATGCCGGTAATCAGCGGCGCCAGCCAATCGTTCAGGGTCGCCAGCAGGCTGGCATCGTCGAGCATTGGCCAACCCGCGTCTTCGCCGTCGAGCCTTGCCAGGAAAGCGACGCGGGCGCGGAGCGCCTCTGTGGCCGGCGTCCAGGGCAGGGCTTGCAACCCACTCCGCCGCACACCGTTCAGCAAGGCGGCGACGACGCGATCGGCGGGTGGGTTGTCCAGCGGTGCGTCGGCCAGGATCAAGGCGCCCAGCCGCTTGCGGCGGCGGGCCGCGACGGCGCCGGTGGCGGCATCCCATTCGATGCTGTCCTCGTCGACGATCCGCGTGCCGAGGCTCGCTGCGATCCCCTCCAAGTCGAGCGGGGCTGCCAGCCAGATGCGCGCATCCGGCGCTTGCCCATCCAGTTCGGCGATCGCCAGCATCGGCTCTCCCGACAGCGGATCGCCCTCCGGCAAAAAGGCGCCTTGACCGCTCGCCAGCAGGAAACGCCCTCGCTCGGAGCGCCGTTGGGCGACGCGGTCGGGAAACGCCAGTGCCAGTACCTCGCCGGCGCGATTCGGATCGATCGCCGTCTCGGCGACGCCCAGGATGCGGGCGAACCGCCGTGCCGCCTCGCGCGGCTGGTTCGCCGTGGGATCGATCTCGCGGCCCATGCTGGCGCCCAGAGTGGTGCCCAGCCGTGTCAGGCGGGTGCGCAGATCCGCATCCCGATCGCCGCCATCGGCACCCCCCTCGGTCAGCAGGGCGGCGATCGCGCAGCCGAGCGGTCCCAGCCCGGCCGGGCGGGCGACCAGCATCATATGCGCCAGCCGCGGCGACACGCCGAGCCGCGCCATCCGCTGGCCGTGATCGGTGATCCGGCCCGCTTGATCGAGCGCGCCCAGATCGGCCAGCAAGCGTCGCGCCGCCGCGTAGGCGGGGGCGGCAGGCAGGTCGAGCAGCCGGAGTGAAGCCGGATCGTCGGTCCCCCAGGCGGCCAGTTCGAGCGCCAGATCGGTCAGGTCGGCCGTGGCGATTTCCGGCTGCGGTCGGGCCGCCAGCGCGCGATGCTGGGCCGCCGGCCAAAGCCGCCAGCAGATCCCCGGGGCGACCCGCCCGGCGCGTCCGGCCCGCTGGTCGGCGCCAGCCTGGCTCACCTTTGTCGTCTCCAGCCGGGTCATGCCGGTGCGCGGATCGTACCGGCTGCTGCGCGCCAGACCGGCATCGATCACGCCGGTGACGCCGTCGATGGTCAGGCTGGTCTCGGCGATGCTGGTCGACAGCACGATTTTGCGCCGACCGGGCGCCGCCGGGCCGAGCGCCCGCTGCTGGGCCTGCATGGCAAGGTCGCCGTAAAGCGGCAGGATATCGACCAAGCCGCCAAGGCGCCGCTGGGTCAGCTCCCGCTCGACCCGGCGGATTTCGCCGGCGCCGGGCAGAAACACCAGAAGCCCGCCCGGCGTCTGGTCGAGCGCCTGTTCGACCGCATCGGCGGCGCCGCCGGCCAGGCGGTGCGGCGGCGGTTCGTCGAGGTGCCGGATCTCGACCGGAAAGGCGCGTCCGGTGGCGGTCACCACAGGTGCCTCGCCCATGAGATGGGCGATGGGTGCGGCGTCCAGCGTCGCGGACATCACCACGAGCCGCAGATCCGGACGCAGCGCCGCCTGGCATTCCAGCGCCAGTGCCAGTCCGAGGTCGGTCTGCAGCCGTCGCTCGTGGAACTCGTCGAACAGGACCGCGCCGAAGGCTTCCAGCGACGGGTCGTCTTGGATCATGCGGGTGAAGATGCCGTCGGTCACCACCTCGATCCGCGTCGCGGGGCCGATGCGGGTCTCCAGCCGGACCCGATATCCCGCCGTCTTGCCGACCGCTTCGCCCAGCAGATCCGCCATGCGCCGCGCCGCCGCGCGGGCGGCCAGGCGGCGCGGCTCCAGCATCAGCACGCGGCGGCCGGCGAGCCATGGTTGATCGAGCAGCGCCAAGGGCACGCCGGTCGTCTTGCCGGCACCCGGTGGCGCCTGCAGCACGGCGCTCCGCCGTTCGTCCAGCATGGCGAGCAGCACGGGCAAGGCCGACGCGATCGGCAGGTCGCCAAGCGCTGCGAGGGCGGTCTGTAGGGGCGTCGGGGTGGCGTTATCCGGCATGTCGGGCGGGATAGTCATAATCGCGGGCTTTGTCACGCCTCCTGGCCTTATCCCAGGTACTATCCTGGCGCTCGATCTGGCGTCGTGCCGCCGATGGTGTTATCCCGCTTCGGGTTATTGATCTCCAAACGCGCGTGGCAGGGCGATGCAGGACATCTTTTCGCGGTTGCAGGAAAAGCGCGACGCGGCGCGGGCGGGCGGCGGCATCCGCCGGATCGAGGCGCAGCATGCCAAGGGCAAGCTGACCGCGCGCGAACGGCTGGATGTGCTGTTGGACGAGGGCAGCTTCGAGGAATGGGGCATGTTCGTCGAGCACCGCTCGGCGGATTTCGGCATGGCCGATCAGAAGATCCCGGGCGACGGCGTGGTGACCGGCTATGGCACCGTCAACGGCCGGCTGGTCTTCGTGTTCAGCCAGGATTTCACGGTGTTCGGCGGCAGCCTCAGCGAGGCGCATGCCGAGAAGATCTGCCGGATCATGGATCAGGCGATGAAGGTCGGCGCCCCGGTGATCGGCCTCAACGACAGCGGCGGCGCCCGCATCCAGGAGGGCGTCGCCTCGCTCGGCGGCTACGCGGATGTGTTCCAGCGCAACGTGCTGGCCTCGGGCGTGGTGCCGCAGATCTCGCTGGTGATGGGACCCTGCGCCGGCGGGGCCGTCTATTCGCCGGCGATGACCGACTTCATCTTCATGGTGAAGGACAGCTCCTACATGTTCGTCACCGGCCCCGATGTGGTGAAGACGGTGACCCACGAGACGGTCACCCAGGAGGAACTCGGTGGCGCGGTCACCCATACGACCCGTTCCGGCGTCGCCGATCTCGCTTTCGAGGACGATGTCTCGGCGCTGCTGGAAGTGCGGCGGTTCATCGATTTCCTGCCCCTGTCGAATCGCGAAAAACCGCCGCTGCGGCCGACCAGCGACCCGGCCGACCGGGTCGAGCCGTCGCTCGATACGCTGATCCCGGCCAATCCGAACAAGCCCTATGACATGGCCGAGCTCATCGTGAAGACGGTCGATGAGGGCGATTTCTTCGAGCTGCAGCCGGATTACGCCAAGAACATCATCGTGGGCTTCGGCCGGCTCGACGGCCAGACGATCGGCATCGTCGCCAACCAGCCGATGGTGCTGGCCGGTTGCCTGGATATCGACAGCGCCAAGAAGGCGGCGCGGTTCGTGCGGTTCTGCGATTGTTTCGAGATCCCGATCGTGACCTTCGTCGATGTGCCCGGTTTTCTGCCCGGCACCAGCCAGGAATATGGCGGCATCATCAAGCATGGCGCCAAGCTGCTGTTCGCCTATGCCGAGGCGACGGTGCCGAAGGTGACGGTGATCACCCGCAAGGCCTATGGCGGCGCCTATGACGTGATGGCGTCCAAGCATCTGCGCGGCGACGTCAATTACGCCTGGCCGACGGCGGAGATCGCGGTGATGGGCGCCAAGGGGGCGGTCGAGATCATCTTCCGGGGCGATACCGCCGCGATCGAGGCGCGGACCGAGGAGTATCGCGAGAAATTCGCCAACCCGTTCGTCGCCGCCTCCCGCGGGTATATCGACGAGGTCATCCAGCCGCGCTCGACCCGGCGGCGGATCGCCCGGTCGCTCGTCATGCTGAAGGACAAGGCCTTGGCCAACCCGCCCAAGAAACACGACAACATTCCGCTATGAGGCTTGGCCTGTAAGGTTTGCCTGTTCCTCTGTCCCCATCGAGACCGTTCATGTTCCAGAAGATCCTGATCGCCAATCGCGGCGAGATCGCGTGCCGGGTGATGCGCACCGCGCGCCGCATGGGCATCAAGACGGTGGCGGTCTATTCCGAGGCCGATGCCCTGGCGCTGCATGTGCGCGAGGCCGATGAGGCGGTCGCCATCGGCCCGTCGGCGGCGGCCGAAAGCTATCTGAAGATCGACCGGATCATCGAGGCGTGTCGTGCCACCGGCGCCGAGGCGGTGCATCCGGGCTATGGCTTCCTCAGCGAGAACCAGGCCTTCGCCAAGGCACTCGACGCGGCGGGGATCGTGTTCATCGGACCGAACACCCATGCCATCGCCGCGATGGGCGACAAGATCGAATCGAAGAAGTTGGCCGCCGCCGCCGGCGTCTCGACCGTGCCGGGCTATCTGGGCGTCATCCCGGATGCCGAGGCGGCGGTGAAGATCGCCGCCGAGGTGGGATATCCGGTGATGATCAAGGCCTCGGCCGGCGGCGGCGGCAAGGGCATGCGTCTCGCCCATAACGACGCGGAGGTGCTGGAAGGTTTCCGCTCGGCGACCAACGAAGCGCGGTCGAGCTTCGGCGACGACCGGGTGTTCATCGAGAAATACATCGTCGAGCCCCGGCATATCGAGATCCAGGTGCTGGGCGACGCCCATGGCCATATCGTCCATCTGGGCGAGCGCGAATGCTCGATCCAGCGGCGCCATCAGAAGGTCATCGAGGAGGCACCGTCGCCCTTCCTCGATGCCGAGACCCGTGCGGCGATGGGGGCCCAGGCGGTCGCCCTCGCCCGGGCGGTCGACTACCGCTCCGCCGGGACGGTGGAGTTCATCGTCGACCGCGACCGGAATTTCTATTTCCTCGAAATGAACACGCGGCTGCAGGTCGAACACCCCGTCACCGAACTTGTGACGGGTCTCGATCTGGTCGAGCTGATGATCCGCGTCGCCGCCGGCGAGCCGCTGCCGTTCGGTCAGGACGACGTCACGCTGACCGGCTCGGCGATCGAGGCGCGGGTCTATGCCGAAGACCCGCTGCGCAACTTCCTGCCCTCGATCGGCCGGCTGACCCGCTATCGCCCGCCCACGGACGAGCATGTCCGCGTCGATACCGGCGTCTATGAAGGGGCCGAGATCAGCATCCACTACGACCCGATGATCGCCAAGCTGTGCACCTATGGCGAGACGCGTGACCTCGCGACGCGGCGCATGGCGGCGGCGCTGGACAGCTTCCAGATCCGCGGCCTCAACCACAATATCGGCTTCCTGGCGGCGCTGGTGACCCGGCCGCGCTTCGCCGAGGGGCGGCTGTCCACCGATTTCATCCCGACCGAATTCCCCGATGGGTTCGGCGGGGCGGTGATGTCGGCGGAGGATCTGGCGCGGGTGGTGGCGATCGCCGCCGTGGCGCATCGCCGGGCGGTGGAACGCGACGCGCTGATCGCGGCCCGCCGGCATCCCCCGGCGATCGCCGCTGAATGGACGGTGCTGGTCGGCCGTGATGCGCATCCGGTGAACATCGTTCCGGAGGAGCCCGGTTACGCGGTCACGCTCGGCGGCCATACCCATCTCGTGCAAACCGACTGGCAGCCGGGCGATGCGCTGTTCGAGGGCAAGATCGATGGCCACGCGACGACCGTGCAGGTCGATCGGGTCGGTACAATCTGGCGGCTGATCCGGGGCGGTGCCGCCATCGAACTTCGGGTGTTGACGCCGCGCGCGGCGGCGCTGGCGGCGCTGATGCCGGTCAAGACCCCGCCGGACCTGTCGCGCCTGCTGCTCTCGCCGATGCCCGGCCTGCTGGTCTCGATCGCGGTCGCCGCCGGCCAGGACGTCAAGGCCGGCGAGGAGTTGGCGGTGGTCGAGGCGATGAAGATGGAGAACGTCCTGCGCGCCGTGCGCGACGGCCGCGTCGCCAAGATCCAGGCCAATCCGGGCGACAGCCTGGCGGTCGACCAGGTGATCCTGGAGTTCGAGGGGGCGAGCTAGCCCTTGAGCGACCAAGCCCTCCGCCTGACCATCCACGGCCGCGTCCAGGGCGTGGGATACCGAGCCTGGACCCTGGACGAAGCCCGCCGCTTAGGGCTGCGCGGCTGGGTGCGCAACCGGGCGGATGGCAGCGTCGAGGCGCTGGCGATCGGCGATCCGGTGGCGATCGAAACCCTCGCCACTCTCTGCGCTCGCGGCCCGCATTTCGCCCGGGTGGACAGCGTCGAGCGCCATCCCGCCAGCGACGACGGCAGCCCGGGGTTCGAGCAGGCGCCGACGGCGTGAACCGTCAGGACGAGGTGTCCTCATCATGAGCAAAAATACGTCGTTCAGCCTCGGCGCGCATTTCAATAGCTTCGTTGAGACGCAGGCGGGCCAGGGCCGTTACAGCAGTGCGAGCGATTTCGTGCGCGGGGCTTCGATTGCTCGAAGAGCAGGAAACGAAGTTGGCCGCGCTGCGTGCCGCCCTTATCGAGGGCGAGCAAAGCGGCCCATCGACGCCGTTTGATTTCGAGGCGTTCATTGCACGGAAGCGGGCCGCTCAGTCGCCGGGGACATGGCGGGGCGCTGTGGCCTTTAGGCGCCCCTCACTCGTCCCCAAACACCGCCGCGAACCCCGTCTTCAGCGCCGCGTCCACCTCCGGCATCGACACCAGGATGCCCTGATCGGCGAGCGAGGTGACGCCGTGTTGGCGGATGCCGCAGGGCACGATGCCGCCGAAGCGGGCGAGGTCCGGTTCGACATTGAGGGCGACGCCGTGGAAGCTTACCCAGCGGCGCACCCGGATACCCAGGGCGGCGATCTTGTTCTCGCTGCCATCGGGGGCCACCACCCAGATGCCGACGCGGCCCTCGCGCCGCTCGCCGCGGATGTTGAACTGGGCCAGGGTGGCGATCAGCCAGGCCTCCAGATCCTGCACGAAGCGTCTGACATCGCTGCCGCGCGGCTTCAAATCCAGCATGACATAGCCGATCCGCTGGCCGGGCCCGTGATAGGTGTATTGGCCGCCGCGCCCGGTCTCGAACACCGGCAAGCCGCCGGCATCCAGCAGATCCTCGCCCTTGGCGCTGGTGCCCGCCGTGTAGAGCGGCGGGTGTTCCAGCAGCCAGACCAACTCGGGCGCCGTCCCGTCACGGATCGCGGCCACCCGCCGCTCCATCTCGGCCAGGGCATCCGGATACTCGACCAGCCCATCCGAGATCCGCCATTCCGGCCGCGGCACTTCCGCACTCATCGTCCCAAATCCCAGTACCTTGCGTCGTCTCACCCAATCAAGTCCGGCACTATGCGGCAAGGCCGCTTGCTATGGGCATGCCGATTTGCTATTCCCCCTCAGCCGTTCGGACGGGGTTGAAAAAACCCGTCCCGAAGGTCGGACAGCATGCGGTCGTGGCGGAATTGGTAGACGCGCAGCCTTGAGGTGGCTGTGGGGGAAACTCCGTGGAAGTTCGAG
>Ga0179596_10000316_pt1 | contig 16000 bp, 23 predicted proteins | sample CZODoug1_1_08_16_FD_155494 | JGI IMG/M metagenome (GOLD analysis project Ga0179596, IMG submission 155494) | Vadose zone soil fungal communities from Angelo Coast Range Reserve, California, USA - CZODoug1_1_08_16fungal (Illumina Assembly) | ecosystem: Environmental > Terrestrial > Soil > Vadose...
GCGATGACCAGCAAAAACGGGTAGGTATAGGGGGCGGGTCGAGGCAAAAACCGGTAGGTATAGGGGGCACGTCGCGGTAGGTATAGGGGGCGGGTACCCATTTATCCACAGGCTAGATGCTCAAAACCGGTAGGTATAGGGGGCGGGTCATCCCGAAACCGGTAGGTATAGGGGGCAGGTCGGCACTTACCCACAGGGGGAGAAGCTCAAAACCGGTAGGTATAGGGGGCGGGTCATCCGAAAACCGGTAGGTATAGGGGGCGGGTCGAGCCGAGTCGGTAGGTATAGGGGGCGGGTCGAGGCATTAAAGTCTTTAATTTGAATGTTTTGCGCGGCCTTAATCTTTTAATCTTTATCTTTAACCTTCTATTTAGCCGTGGACGAGCTTGGCATCTCCGAACATTTCGACTGCTTATCAGGCAAAACCCCAAAGTACCGCCGCAACAACCAAAACAAAGGCAGCCACACTCGAAAATCCAGTAAAGGCCGCTGCGCGTCGCTAGCGCGATGGACGATAAAACCGTCCAGCCTTGACAGGATTTTGCGAGCGCGGCAGAGGCTAACCATCCTGTTTTTCGAAGAAAAACAAGGGTTTTTCAATAAAAGAACCAAAACAAGAACAACAGCAACCCCTTTCTATGAAGGCAAAAACCACTTTTCTATAAGCGTTTGCGGCCATAGGATGGGGCATCCGTCGCGGAGGATAGGGCAATGCAGGGATGCAACCCGAGCGCCGTAGATGGGCCGAAGCTGGAGGGGTAGCAGAAACGCTGCCCCTTCTCTTTCTAACCCCAGCTTTGGCGTAAAGCGCAAAATCTCGGGGGTCCAGGGGGCAGCGCCCCCTTGGTAATCGCCGCGAAGCGGCCGACGTTAAATTTTTGGATGGGCGTGGCCTTGGTTTTGGAGATGCTAGTCCCTTCGCCCAGTATTCCACATAACCGATCTAGTATACTTCGCTAGATGTTCGCCATAAGCGGAGGGGACGCAGATTCCCAACTATTAGTACTTATACACCACTTCTAGACATGAGAGGCTGTATGGATACCACCCCTGGTGTAGGTGTTGCGAAGCGTAGAGCTAGCGATCTTATCGGAGTCAAGCCGTCGCGCAATGTGCATCTTGGCGTCAGGCTCGCCCGCGTCCTAGGGCTAGACCTCAATCAATTTATCTCGTTCAATTTCTCACAAACCGCTTGCCCTCCAGAGAATGCAGACCTTGCTTTCGCCAAGCTTCGTGCTGCCTTCGGTAAGTGGGTGCGCCGGCCGGGGAAATCGCGCTGGGTGGTCGCCGCGCCACCTACCTTTGTTTGGGTGATCGAGAATCCAAATGACTGTCTGAACGCGCATTGGCTTGTACACGTTCCCACCGAGCGACAGGCTGAGTTTGCGGCAAATCTACCAAAGTGGTTTGAGGCCGCCGTCGGTGAGGTGTACAGCGACAAGGCCATCAAGATTAAGGCAGTCACCAACGCCGAAGGGCTGAAAGCGTACTTCCTCAAAGGGCTGCATCCGAGCGCAGCTAGGATGTTTGGAATTCGACACTTCTATCAGGGATGGGTCACCGGACGACGCATTGGCCACAGCAAGAACATTGGACCCGTTCAGGTGAAGAAGTGGCGCAATCTCGGCGTGTTCCCACCCGCTAAGCGTTGGGTCACTCATTAGCGATTGCGCCACTGCGCGAAAGGATTCGGGCGCTGTACTCAGGAAGAGTTAGAATCGCGTCACTGCGAGACGGCGAAGATCCAGGGCGACCGATTAGCCAGGTGACGGGCATAGATGAGGCTTTTTGCTTCGTGTGACGGCGTCGCTTCTGAATAAAACCGATGATGAGAACGAAAAAAGCGGCTGTGAGCGATACCGCTATGATCGCGCCCGAGTTGCTGCGGATCGAGGGGATCTGGACCGCAAACGCCAGGACTACGATCAACACGAACGGGACTAAAAACTTTCCTTTGCGGGGCGGGGCGCTGGTCCCATCCGGATCACTCATCGCGTTCCAAGCTTTACGCCAGGTCTTGTAACGCTGGACCTCTCCAATGGCGGAGAAGGTTTGCAAGGCAAACGCAATCGCAAAAACTCCAACCAGCCAGGGGGTGTTTCCCTGATACCAGTTCCAAACAAGCAGCCCACATAAAAGCACGACGCCGAGTGCCACCGGCGGAAAGGCGACAATCTTTTTCATACGAGAAGGAGCGTTCATTGTGCGAATGTCTCCAACAAAACGTTCGTCGAGCTGGCCTGAAACACGCGTCCACCCTGGAACCATATCCCTGTTACGAGGTTGCGATTTTGCTTGCCGCCTGTCTTGAGGACGCGTGCGAAATCGCCAGGCTCTATCAGAAATTCCAGACTCTCTGAATAGCCGCGGCTTTCGTTCTGGCTGTTGCCGCGGCCTTGATTCGAGCCCCAATTGTTGTTGCTGCCGCTATTCGAGCCATAGCCGCTCGTGGAGCTGAACTGTCCATTGCTGGATGATGAGGAACCGAAGCTAGTCGAAGTGCCGCTATTCTGGCCGCTCCCTTCGTTCATGCCAAGGCTGTAATTTTGCGAGCTGCCGCTGCTGTAGTTCCCCCGCTGCTTGACGACTTTGCCGATAACGCGGGAGGCGTAGTCATTCGTGTCTGGACAGGCGTTTGCATGAAAGATGTTCGTCATGAATTTGCCAACCAAGGCGTGGGCGGCGTCTCGCGGGTTGTCGCTGCCAATTTTGGCGTAGTAGGTAGGCAGGGATTGCGTCAGGTACACGGTGCAGGCTCGGGAGCCTCTACAGATCGATTGAAACTCGGCATCGTAGGAGCTGACCGTCTCTTGTGCTTCGTCGGACCAGAGAAACACAGGCCGTTCCTGATGTTTTTGAGCAAGGCTATTGCGGCTCAGGACAGCCCGTTGCCACATGTATTTGAATAGCTGTTGCGCAATGACGCCGTCCTCGTTCCAGGTGAGCGTCGGCATTGCCATGACGATCACGGCGCCGTGGAAGCTCAGTTCCGGAACGATCGTTGTCCGCTCGCAAAATGTGCGTCTGAGCCTGCCATGCTTGAAGCGATCGAGGACCGAAGAAACCGTGATGACGATGTTACCGCGCGTTTTTTCGGGAATGCTAGGATACTGCTCGGCCCAATAAGCAAGGATGGTTTCGAGCACTGAGCGGTCTAGCGGGACACTCGGCCGCCGTGTAGCGGCGTCCATGATGCCATACATGAAGGACCGCTTCTGCCATTCGGGATCTGTAACCATCCTGGGATCGGTCGGGGCCGAATAGATGAACCGGATGATATCGGTGATGGAAAGTGTGCCGGTCGCGACGTAGAGCGGCAGAATCGTGTAGCGCAAAATCTGACGGGTCGCATCCTCCCAAAACGCTTCCCCGCCCCGCTGACTGGCTGTAGGGCTGGCCTTCTTCGCCGCCTCGAGAACACGCATCAAGCATTCCGTCACGGTGCCAATGCCATCGATTCCTTGCCGCGCCAGCTCGTACGTCAGAAAGTTGAAGCCTTCGTTTTCATCGAAAAACACGACTGAATTGGTGCGACCGTGCTCCGCCGCATAGCTTTTCCAAAGCGCAATTTCTTCCGGCTTGACGGCGGTCACGAGGCCTCCCATGCCGGCGCGAAGATACGCGCCAGCGAGCATCCGACCGGAACCGCTCGTTTTGCCCGAGCCGATGCCCCCGAAAATATGGACGCCCGCGCAAGCGTCGCGCAGGGTGAAAGCGTCCTCGGCCGACAGCCGAAGTAACGGCACATCGAGGTTCTTTATAAAGCTCATTGGGTGCTGTGTATTATAGCGCCATGCCTAACGAAGATCTCTTTGCCAAATTCTTTGGCGGACTTGCGGCTGCGATCACCGATGTGCGTGAAAAGGTGGTCGAGGAGCCGACGTATGGTCGGGCTCTCTCAAGTCCCGAGGACGCCCCGCTTTGGTCCCAGGAAAGAGACAAACAACAGTCAATAGAACGGTTTTACAGCGTTGATCGAGACAAAGAATTAGAGCGTTAATCGGAGGAACGACCGGTGCCGAATCAACACCTTGAATCGCAGATCATCCCGCCTCCCTCTGCAACCGCGCAAAGCCTACAACACGCATCGTCGCAGGGGTTCGCTCACACGTTTGGAATTCATCCCGCGATTGCCGTTCTGACACTCGCCATCGATACCATGCTTTTTGGCGGCGAGATTCTTACGCTGGGTGCGGGCGAACTGCTCTCGATAGTCGTCGCGGCGGTTCTTGGCATCATCACGTACAAGGCGCAAAGGAAATGGTACGGTGACGACAAAGAATCCGCTCTCATCAAGGCGCTGATTCTAGCGTTGCTGACAGCTATACCCACCGCTCTACCGGCGTTTCTTTATGTCCCCGCTGGAGTCGTTGGAATCTTCGGCCGGAAGAAAAACTAGAGCGTCTAGCTAGCAGCGGCAAGGCGTTAAACCCCTTCTTTTTTTCTTCCTGTAGCGGATAGACCGAACAATGCTCGGTCAGCATCGCGTACTAAAAATTTGCTCAGCTCCGCGATGAGCTTTGCCGAAAACTCGCTGTCTCTTACTGCCCATTCCAACACAACCGCCCCCGCCAAAATCTTGCGGCGGGTGTCGTTGCGGCGCTCGTTGGAGCGTTGCTTGTTTTGCTCACGTTTGATGCGGGCATTAACTGCCTCGCGTTTCGCAATGAGCTGTGACAGTTTGGTGTCGGTCATGGCTGAGCGTTCCTAATTTGGTTGATTGTACGAAGCCACTATAGCAATACGTGCGCGTTGGCTTTCGTTTTTTCAGGTGACTACATAGAATTATTCATGAGCAGAGAAGAACCGAAGGGCGCACTTATGCAAACTGCGTTTGCGTGCGGCAGGGATTTCGTTCCCTGCACCTCGACGAGGGGCGTTCCTGCCCCTTCGACCCAGACCAACCGTCCGCCGGTTGGATGCCGAGAACGTTTCGCCGTTCTACCACGCCAGGGGGAAACGACCCTATCCCCCTTGACCCCTTCCCAACCGTGGGCCGATTGGATGCACCGCAGGGATTTCGCTCCCTGCACTACGACAGCGAACCTTTCGCTGACCAGCTTTTTAGAAAGCAGAGAGGTTTGCGGGCATGGCCACTGCTAGTTGGTACCATTGCAGCGTAAAGCCTGTCAGCCGCTCGGCTGGGCGCTCCGTTGTTGCAGCCGCAGCCTATCGCCTGGGTGAACGACTGCACGATGAACGCTATGACCAGGTGCAGGATTACACTCGCCGCCGTGGCGTGGAATCCACCTTCACGATGGCCCCTGTCGATGCTCCCAAATGGGCGCTCAATCCCGAGGCGCTATGGAACGCAGCGGAGCAAGCAGAGACCCGAAAAAACAGCACTCTCGCTCGTGAAGTTGAGCTGGCGTTGCCCTCGATGCTTAGTGCGGCGGGCCGGCGGCAGATTGCCGAGAAATTCGCAAAGACACTGGTCGAGCGCTACAGTGTAGCCGTCTCCGTGGCGATTCATTCGGCGAGCAGCAAAGGAGATCGCCGCAATGACCACGCCCATATTCTCTTTACGACTCGGGAGATGTTGACCGATGGTCTGGGGCGTAAGACGCGTGTCCTCGATGACCGTAAGAGCGGACCCAAGGAAGTGATAATGCTGCGCAAGCTGGCTGCGGATCTTATTAACGAGGGATTGGCTTCCGGCAACTCGGATATTCGCGTCGACCACCGGAGCTTCAAGGATCGCGGGATCGAGCAGCAGCCCACCGCGCATCTTGGCCCAGCAGCAAGCGGGATTGAGCGACGTAGAGAGTTGAGCAGCCGAGGGGATCTGAACCGCAGTGCCCAGGTCAACAACGCTTTGATTGCCGACCGGCAAGGGTTGGATAAAGAGATTGCCATCGAGCGCAACCGTATCGCTTCCCCTCCGCAAAGCCGCGCCGACGCCCAGGCGCGTGCCCAGGAGGACGCGGCTCCCCTTGTAAAGGCAATTGCAGTCAGAGGGAAGGTTCCGGACATTGAGGCGGACGGCCTCAGAACGTGGCAGCGTGCCGGCATGCGGTTAGCTGAGCAAGCACGTAACTTTGCGCTGGCCATCGCCTTGAAAGCCCGCGATTATTGGCAGCAGCGGCAGCAGCACAGCATGGACGATAGAGGTCTTGACCGATGAAAAGAGAAGAAGAAAAGGCCGCTGGGAGCGCTCGCCTGTGGGCTGGCGGAGCCAGAGACAAAGACCGTCAACTTGAAGAAAAAGTGGTCGCGCTGCCGATGGCCGGAACGCCTCACAACCGCGATTACAAAGCTTTTGAAATCCGAGCCAATGTCAGCCGGTTGCACATTCATCGGGCCACCCAGCCCTCACGATTTCCGAACTACAACTATTTGCTCGATATCGTCTACGACCACGATTTTCAGTCGCTATTCACGCTGATTTACAGCTTTATGGCTGTCGAAGTGAAAGGACACAATCTGGGGCCGGTTGTCCATGCCATCAGCTCTGGAAGCTGCGAGAGCATCCACGAGTTCCACCGTAAACATTACGATCCGCCTTCCCAGGAGGATCCGGTAATCGAAGAAATTACGATCACTGCCGCCGATGAGAAGTGAAGCAACGGCGCGGATTGCATGCTTGCATGCAGGCAGTGAATCATGCTTGCATGGTAATCAGTTTTTGCAAAATGTTTCGACGGCCGCGTGCACGGTCGGTATAGATACGTCAGCATCAGGCGACACATGGGACAAGACGATATGCGCCAGGAAGAGGAAGAAAACGATAAAGGCTGTGACTCGCAGAAGAGCGTTTTCGAGTCTGTTGATAAAACGATGAAAGGTATTCCAGCGGTTTGTCATCATTGCACCCCTTGGTAAAGTGTTGGTTTTGCGTTTTGTTTTTGAACTGTCCAGACAGAGCGGTTGAGCGAAAACAACAACAACGCGGCGAATGGGTGGTCATAGGAACTCCTTTTCAGGTTGTGAGGCAAAGTTCGAGTCTTTTCAGTGGAAGGCTCTTTGCCTGGGCTTGAGGTGAGCGGCAGCGTTCAGCGGCCGCAAGTGATCCCAGCGGCGCTTTAGGCAGCCAGCCTAAGACGGACTGGAATCTGGGGTATGCCATCCAGCGCATAAAACTCGAGCGAGTGAACACATCCACAGGCATGGCAGCGAATAATGAAAACCACCTGTTGGGACAGTTCAAATTCCACTCGATCCAGGATGCGTGATTCAGCCAGAATTTCAGAAGCGGGGACGCCTTTCGTAAAGTCACATAGCATTTGAGACCTCCTGTTGGTGTCTGGTATCTGGTATGTCTACCTAAGAATCCCACGGGAAAGGCAAGAATGGTCGGACCTGCGGCTTAGCTGCGTCGGGTGACATATCTCAAAATTTGCTCTGTTCGTTCTCTTAGCTTGGTTAGGGCTATTAGCTACGTTGGCTGCGTTAGGTGATGTGATAACGTATCGGTGTCCATGCCCGCCAACAAAAAGGTGTATGCGAAACGTTCGTCCCGCGGGCCTTCTGAAATAGAGGGCCTATACCGACGTATTCGAAACGGGAAGCACTTCGAAAAATCTCCGCAAAGACGGGATATCTTTGATTACCTCTGGAAAAACAGAGATCAACCGTCCAAACTCCTTGACATATGGGAGGGTGCTATTGAACCGAGCGGATCGAGCGCTCCAGAGCCGCCTCCTGGCTGGGAGCTGACTACAAGAGTTGCTGTTCATGATTTGCGCTATGTTCTGATTGATCTTTTTGTAGGCGTGCGCGAAGGGCCGAAGATCCTACTGGATCCAGCAAAAAAAGGCCTTTATCAGCTATCAATCCGTACAGAAAAGCACGATGACGACGCGACTTGGGCATTCTGGCGACCACATATCAAATCTAAACATGGAGTGGCGATTGTTTATGTAGAACAGCAGTTTTACACCGATTGGAGCAAAAATCTTGTCTTTCGGTATTACGACTGTAATGAGGACAACCGGTCTTTGCAGGTGCTTAAAAGGAGACATCTAGACATTTACAAAGCGCATGAAAACCAGTTGATTCCGAGCTTTCCCTATGTCTCCGGCGCAGAAATCAAAGCGCGAGATCGTATAGGGCGTTGGTTCGTAAATCATGCATCGATAGAGGCGCAGAACGTCATACCTCGTCATCACACTCATGATGCTGCGCTCTTCGAGAGCTCTCTGATATTGCTCGGGTCGGGTGAAAGCAATGAGCACATCAAGACTGCACTAGCAGCAAGTCCCAAGCTGCCTATGAAGATGGAACTCGGGGCGCAGGAGGGGCACGAGTGGTTTGGACGGGTTGTTTTCACCGATCCAACTAAAGAGGAGAAGACGCGACTTCAGAACATTCCAAACCTCGATTTCTCCTTTAGTGAAACTCTGGGCATTGTGGAGTTTGCGCCCAAAAATGGCATGGTGCTTGTTCTTTTAACGCGTATCCCCAGTCAGAAGAACGGGACCACTACGACCATTCTGAACGCGGAATTTGGGCGCGCGATCGAACAGTTGGCCATACTTCTCACTGATGAAGCGAGAATGGAGTCCGGAAAAGAATTGCCTACCGGTTTGCCCGAGTATTTTCAGGCTCTTTTTGCCGTTCCCGTCGACCAGCTGACTCCGACCAATCAGGTCATTCATCTGGAGAGATTGGTCTTTCGAGCATATTCAACTGACAAGCGTAGCCAAGATTCCACTTGGGAATGATGCTACGAGGGGACCCATCCGTTTTCGATAGATCGTCGAAACGCCTCCTCTTTTTCGTCTAGAATCCGTTGCTGCCAATCAGGTTCCGAGGAATGCTTTTCTTCGTCTGCGGACAAAGGGATTTTTTCGGAATTGGCTCGCGCGCGCTTTTTGTGGATCGGTTTTGTTTCATGCCGATCACGGTGTTTACTGCCTGCGGCCGGTGGTTCTTTAGTCATAGCGCACTCCATATCTTTGCTCACCCGACAGTGCACCGTTTTTACGGCCGGGGCAAATGAAGCTTTTGTGACAATCATGCTTGCATGCAATCATGATTTTATGTAAACGTGGTAAACATGAGAGCATAGAACCATGCAGACAATCGTTATCAACTCGCAAAAGGGCGGAAGTGGGAAGACTACCCTCTGTGCGCATTTATCTGTAGAAGCTGAGCGGGTAGGGGACGGTCCAGTTTTTCTGATCGACACCGATCCGCAGGGCTCGCTTACGTCGTGGCACGAAAAGCGCGAGGCAGCAACGCCACAACGCCTTGAATTGCCCTTCGACGCGATTGCAGACGGCTTACGACAGTTGAAGGACCGTAATACCGCCTATTGCTTTATCGATACTGCTCCGAGCCGGACCGAGGAGAATGTCGCACTCTTTCAATTGGCAGACCTGGTGCTGGTTCCGATTCGGCCTAGTCCGACAGACCTGTGGGCCGCTGCGGCTACGGTCGAGCTGCTGAGGACACATGGCATTCCCTTTCTGTTTGTGCTCAGCCAGGTAAAGGCGCAAGCCGGCATCACCGGACAAGCTGCTGCGTCTCTTTCACATTATGGACCGGTTGCGGAGACTTTTATAGGCGACCGCGTCCCCTACGCCGCCGCAATGACAGATGGGCGGACTGCTCTGGAGCTTTCTCCGAAAGGTCCAGCGGCAATTGAGACGGCCGCACTTTGGAAGAATGTGAAAGCATGTTTTCATGCAAGCAAGAAAGCTGCAAAACATGCAAACATGGAATCACCTCAAAAGGTAAATACACATGGCTAAAGCAACAGTTCTCACGCCCGACGCGTTGTCTCCGAGTGCGAATGTACCTCTCGCCGCCACTCCTGCCCGCGCCTCCTCCGGCATCTCAGCAGTAAAACCCGCCCCATCGACTGAAAAGGCGGTCCCTCTCCAGGTCCGCTGGCCACGTCAGGACGTGAAGGCTATAAAAGTCGCAGCCGCACAAAGCGAGCAAACCATCAGTGAATACATGCTTGCATGTTTTCATGCATACATAAAAGCATAGTGCCGTGGTTGCCCGATTTGGATCCATTCATAGGGCAGTTCATTCGCGGCCTTTGAATTCAATTCCTTGCTGTTTGCAGAGCTGGAGTAGCATTTCGTCGGTGTCAGGCGGCAGACGAGGATCGCGAATTTGTTTATAACGAGTAACGTTTTCCCCAAAGCGGCCGCCCTGCGAGTTCATGGGTGGCTCCACGGCGTGGATTAGTATCGCTTCGATGTGATTAAGCACGCTCGCTAGCTCCGGGTGCAAAGCTTCGGTCCTGCTTGAGAGCTTGTTTGACTGCAGGACGCGGAGAACTCCGAACCATGAAAACCTATTCCAGCGCCCGGCCAGATCATTTTTGCGGTGGTTTTTAAGACGAGAAAACAGTGTTCCTTCACCCGCTCCCGCCTGCCCCACGTAGACGAGATCATAATCGGCATAGAGTGCGTAAATGCCGATTTGCTCTCGAAAATCGGTCGGTTTAGCCGTTGTGTTTTTCAGTGGTACCCCGAGCAGGCTACCAGCCTTACTTCCTGCACCCCAAAAAACATCTTTCTCCTGCCAGAAGAGACCGACCGATCTAACCAACATGGTGATTCCTCCAGTTCATGGTTGCACCCCGCCCTAGTGTGGCTTAGGTGAGTGGCAGGATTTCAACGCTTCTTCCATTCTCATCACGACAGCGTAAGTAACGGCCTCAAAATACGTCTTCGTCTCGAAATACTCTTTTGACATCGTGGAGGAATGCACTTTGTCTAAAGCGAGCGGACGGGTCTCGACAGAAGTGTAGAGGTCGAACTGCTCGAAAAGGTTGATGAATTCGCTATAGAGCGTGAACATCGATGTCGCATCTGGATCATTCCCGCGTCGCACGGACGCGGAGACCGTATCCGCCAAACTGATAAAGTTCACAGCGTCCTGATGGCTTCGGACAAGGATCGATGAAGCGAAGTTAGGCGGCGGATCGTCCTGCGCTGCATGATCGAGTTTGGCGATGATCGTCCGGCCCATATCAATGTTGTCAGCGAGCTTATTGCCGGTGCCTTGAGCGGAGACCATGCAGGACGAGAAGAGGGCTAACGACAAGACGTAGAGAATTCGCATGGGAGCAAGTCTTTCATGCTGAAGAGGGGTGCGCCCTAAAAGGATAAGCTGCGATCCGCCGAACAGATGAGGTGCTTTGCTGCATGTCCTGGCTAAAACGCATAGCCCAAGGGCTAAGCGGGGACCAGTGGTCCCCGCCGCCATCCTACCTACGAACGAAAAGTGGCTAACGCCAAAGCCAAGGCGCTAAGAACCAGCGCCATGATCTTTTCGTTCGTAAACTTCAAGTGGATTTCCATGTGACCCTCCCTCCTGCCGATGATGGCCTACTAGATACAACGTCGCCCCAAAGGTTCTGAGATGGAGCAATCGTCGCGTAGTTCATACCTCGAACCAAAGGAAACGTGTCAAGTCGGCATGTGATGGGAGGTGTCGGCCGACCGCGCCGTTGCGCGGCCGGCCTAACCTAGCGGCGGTTGCGGTGGTCGAGCAGCATAACAACAAGCTGCGCTGTACCGATCAGCAACCCAAGTACCGTGCAAAAAACCATGCCCAGCCCCCTTTCCAAGTGACTAATAGAGGGGGGCGTAGTCCGGACTTCCGTTTATTGTGTTTTTTGCCGCTGTGCTCAGATCCCGATCCGTTCAATCTCGCTCAGGCTGATGTCATCGTTTCGCCGGTCGTAGAGGCCGGTGGTCTTTGCGTTTGCATGCCCGGCCATCTTCTGCGCGACCTCGATTCTGCCGCCGTTGGTCAGGTAGTCCGTGATTCCTGTGGCACGGAAAGTGTGACACCCCATCGCCGTCTCTATGGAGGCGTCGCCGGCACGGCGCTGGATCATGTACCAGACATCAGTACGAGAGAGGGGCCGATCGGAGAGCTTGCCTGTGCGTCCGATCGCGGCACGGAAGAGAGGCGCTTTGCGCTCGCCGTCGATCCCGGCCACTTCGATGTAGGCGTCCAGGTACTCTTCCAGCTTGTGATGACACGGCATCTCGTTGACCTTGCCATTTTTCTCGCTCAGCCGCAGCCACCAGCGCTTTTTCTGCGGGTAGTAGTCCTCTCGCTTGAGGCCGACCACGGCGCTCACGCGGGCGAAGGTGAAGGCCATAACGGCAACGAGAGCGCGGTCACGCAATCCGACGACGGTAGACGCATCCATGCTGTCCAGGAGCTCGCGGGCTTCTTCGGAGGAGATGACGGCGGTTGCTCCTTTGCTGACGGAATGACGCGGGCCTCGGACGGAGTGCGCGGGATTTGTGGGGATCACCTGGCCGGTGACCAACCAGTCGAAGAGCATTCGGAGACAGGCGAGGTGCTGTTTGACAGTAGGGGCGGACATCCGGCCCTGCAACTCCTCGATGTAAGCCGCGACGTGGACCGGCTGCACGTTCTCGAGCCGGAGGATGCCTTTCGCTTCGCACCAATAGAGGAAGGAGCTGGCCGCCCGTGTATAAGCTCCGCGTGTGTTCTTGTTGCGAATGTTGACCGTAAAAAACTCAACGAAGCGCCAGGCGGCTCGCTCTCCCGCGCCGGCGATGAGTGCTGGCACGACGAGGCTCGAAATGGGTTTCTGAAGCGGTACGAGATCCATGCGCAGACCTTAACAGGTCTCGATGTGAATTACTACAACATAACGTCCTTTATGTTGTAGTAATGACGACTCACGTTCTAGTTGCCGCACCCTGCACCGAAAGCACCTAAATGCAGCTAATCCGACTTTACGTTGGCAGGATAGTCGCCATATTGGGCTTTAAGGTTTCCATCCTGGCGTCGATATCTGCCAGCACACTTGTTTGCTTTGTGAGTAGATCTTGGAATGCTGCTATCTGCTCATCGCTCATGTCGGCTCCATTATTATAAATCTCACAAGAGAATACACTTAGGTCCCCGTATTGGGGTTTGAAAAAACGCCTCAGTTGAGGTTGGTATCCGATATTTTGCTTTTGGAGGTGGGGATTGCTGGATGGATCTCCCAAGCACGGTGTAAAACTCTGACTTGAGGAAGCTGGATGAACGAAACAACAAGCTGGCTAGTGACAATAGGCTGTTTGCTAGCGGGTGCTGGGCTCACTATCATCTGCGGACCCAAGGATTGGCGTGGTAGGCCGCTCGGCAGTCCACTGATGCTCATTGGCGTAGCCATCATTATTGCTGCCTGGGTCGGTCGGCACGAAACCAACATCACCAACACTCAATCTCAGACGGTGAACGTCACGGAAGCGAACCCGTCTTCGGGGACAGTCTCGCCAGTATCGTCGGTTGGCAATGCCGAGTCGCCTCGCCCTATCAACACCCGCGAAGAGTCTCCCGTGTCGATCCAAATTTATCCCCGCATATTGACAGACTTCGTTGCGGGACAACGGCCCTCAGTCAAGGTCAACTACAAGAATCTTGGTAGCGCCCCTGTTCACAACGTCACCTCCTACGTGCATTTGGCGATTTTTCCTTACCCCCTGCCTGCAAACCACGTCATTCCCACTGAGACACTGCCACCCAATGTGGCGACTGGCACCCTCGAACCTGGAGTTACTGACCTGTATGGCATAGGATTCGCTCAATTCGATTCAGCGTTCTCGCAAGAATGGATTTCGACCATTCTCGATGGAACCTCCTACAGACTCTACGTCGAAGGCCGAGTTTCATACTCGCAGGGTTCAAAGACCTGTTCGCGCGAATTCTTATTCTCGACTGGCGGCACCAAGCTCGCAGCCGCCATGAACGAGCTCCAGACTACCGGCAAGGCGGGCAACGACTTCTGGGATTTTGAAGGTAACTACTCCGAACGACCACCCGCTTGCACCAATTGATCCTGCCTATATGCCCCTACTAGGGTGTCAGAGCTGCCCGTAGATCCTGCAAAGTCACGACCAGAACCAACGGCTCATTCGGGCATTCAACGAAGCCAAGCGCGAGGTAGAACTTCCTGGCACTCTCTGACAGGGCATGTACCAAGATGCCACGGATGCCTATCGTGTCGGCGGCGTGAGAGATGCGCAGGGCCGCGTCACGAAAGAGCGCCCTGCCGGTTCCCTTGCCTTGCAAGGCGCGATCAATCGCCAGGCGGCCGAGTAAAACGACGGGAATCGGGTCGGGCATGTTCCGTTTGAATTTCCCTGGAACGTTTGCCACGGTCACGGCTCCGGAAGCCAGCGCGTAATATCCCATGACCCGCTTGCCGTCGCAAACAACGAATGTGCGGCTCGCGCCGCTGACCTGGTTTGCGAGTGCCCGCTTTTTCAGCCAATCGTCAAGAGACGGTTCGCCCGAATCAAAGAGGGACAAATCATGGTGTTCCGCCAGCGGCTCTGGCGCAGAAAGAGCCATTGCTTAGCCCCAAACCGGCTTCGTTTGCATCGTTTTGCGAAGCTGCTTGTTAGGCGCTGGCGGCGCATCCAGAAGGGCCACAAATGCCGCGTAGGACTTGGTTCCCAGCGAGAGAACCGTTTGTTCCAGAAGGGTGTTTTGCGCAGCGGAGCGCGCGGCTTCGAGTACGAAATCTGTCCTGTTTTTTCCCGCCAATACCGCCGCCTGATCGATCAGCATCCGCACTTCCGGACGAATCCGCATATTGAGCGCTTCGCGGGTGTCCCCACGCATGGAGGATCCAGCGCCAGGCGGCAGGGTCTTTGATCGCTTCGAACGAGATTCAATCGTGGGCATGGTTCACCTCCAAACCCCAACTATAGCGTATCGTAAAGACTTTGTCATTACGAATTTATATGCTTGACCCTGTGGCAGGAATCACCATTGTTGGCTAACAATAAGACCATGTCGGTACGCAAGGACAGCAAGATAGGGCAGGAATCACAGAGGCGTCGATGAGCAAAAAAGCAGATAAACAACCTGTTCGCGCGATTGTGCCTAAAGAAACCGCAGGTGCGGACCTGTTGCCAAAGCCGACTCTTGCCGATTTTGAGAATCGGCAACTGAGCCTCTTTCAGACCTTCCTCGCCAACACCGACGAGCAGCGCGATTCGCTGTCCAATGCTGTTGACCTCTGGGACAGTGTGCCGCGTTACTCCGTTAGCCGCCAGGCGATGACGAAAGCTCGGATTAACGACCGCTTTCTTGAAAAACACGAGACCACCTTCCAGCATCGGGGCCGCACGTACACGCGCACCGTTTTCCCCGCTCGCGTTACCGACTCGGACGGCGTAGACCGCGACTACTATCCGAGCGGCGGGGAGGAGTTGGTAGAGGACGCACTTCGCAAAATCGCCATCGACCAGCAGGCCGGCTTCTTTGATAAACCCAACTACAGGAGCGGGGTATCCTTCACGCTGTACGCGCTGCGTGAGGAGCTACAGAAGCGCGGGCATACACGCTCCTATCAGGAGATCGTGCAGTCGCTCAACATCCTCTCTCAATGCGTCGTGGACATTCGGCCGAACGACGGTAACGCCGGCGAGGGTCTCGTGCGATCCGCATGCTTGCCCGCACTGGCAGCGGTCTCGCGCAACAAGCTTCGAGAGGACCCCAAGGCGCGTTGGATGGTGCAATTTCACCCGTTGGTTACAGGCAGCATCGACCAGGTGACATACCGACAGTTCAATTACCACCTGATGATGAGTCACAGCACCCAGCTCGCTCGGTGGCTCCACAAGCAGCTCGTATTGAAGTACACCTTTGCGCATCACCTAAAGCCGTTCGATATGCGCTACAGCACCGTGAAGCGTGACAGCGGCCTACTGGATGAATATGCGCGTGGGCGCAAGGGGATTGAGAAGCTGGAAGCGGCTTTCCGTGAGCTTGTCGAGCGAGGCGTTTTGCTCAGCTTCAAGCGGGAGGATGTGACCGGGCCGCGTGGGAAGATCCTCGACGTGAATTTCATCCTCCAACCCCATTCCAATTTCATCAGTGAGGCTAAAGCTGCGAACAAGCGACAGGGCGATGACCAGCAAAAACCGGTAGGTATAGGGGGCGGGTCGAGGCAAAAACCGGTAGGTATAGGGGGCACGTCGCGGTAGGTATAGGGGGCGGGTACCCATTTATCCACAGGCTAGATGCTCAAAACCGGTAGGTATAGGGGGCG
>Ga0179596_10000317_pt1 | contig 15987 bp, 8 predicted proteins | sample CZODoug1_1_08_16_FD_155494 | JGI IMG/M metagenome (GOLD analysis project Ga0179596, IMG submission 155494) | Vadose zone soil fungal communities from Angelo Coast Range Reserve, California, USA - CZODoug1_1_08_16fungal (Illumina Assembly) | ecosystem: Environmental > Terrestrial > Soil > Vadose...
GTCCCACTGCGGCCTGAAGCTCGGGCGAGAAGCGCTCCGGATGGAGCTCGCTGATGAAAAACTGCGCGATCTCCTCGGGGTAGTCGGCCTGGGCGTAGGAGCGGCCCGTCATCTTGAGGCGTTCGAGGGGGTAGACGCCGTTGCGGGTGTAGCCGAGGGGACGCAGGAGACGGACGATAGCCTCTTCTCCCGCTGGGAGGGAACCCATGCCGGAGAGGGCTACTGTGCGGACTGCGCCGTGATCGTGGAGGACCGTTTTGCCGTCGCGGAGGCAGTCGGCGACGTAGGCCTCGGCCATGGGGACGCGAGCGAGGAGATCCTCAAACAACAGCATGTTCAGGGCCTGTGACAGCACGGCGCGGGAGACGCGCGGACCGGGCTCCGCAAGCACGGCGGGAGGGACCACAAGCACTCGCATGAGGCGTTCGGTCCGCGCTGGGCCTGCTATGCGCTCCAGGAGATTCTGCAATGACGTCATGGTTCTACCTCGCATCGGAGACGAAGGTATCACTCTGGTTGGGATTGTGTCAGGAACCATATCCCAGGGGCTAAAGCCCCGCTTGATCGACTGCCTGGAATGTCCGGGCTAAAGCCCGGACCTATCTCAGAGACAACGGCAAAGACAACAGCAGATTCCCTTCGGGAATGACAGCCAAAAGCGCAACGGCCTTCGCTCAGTCGGCGGGGACGAGCTCTGCGGCTGCTGCGGCGGCCTTCTCCAGCTTCTCGGCCTCCTGCTCCTCCATGGAGGCGAGCAGGGCGTCGCGGACGAGGCGGATGTGGCGGCTCATGACCTGCTGGGCGCGAGTGCGGTCGCGCTCGCGGAGGGCCTTGGCGACCTCGCGGTGCGACTCCGGGGTGTCAGGCGAGGTGAGCCGGTAGGTCTGCAGACGACAGAGCCAGAGCTTGTTCTGGATGTTGTCGAAGACGCGGCGTAGCTCTTCGTTGCCGGTGCCGCTGACGATAAGTTCGTGGAAGTGAACGTCTTCCTCGATGTAGTGGACCTTGTCGTTCTCGGCGAGGTAGCGGCAGGTGCGTTCGACGCTGGCCTCAAGCTCGGTAACGAGTTCGGTAGTGATATCAACGGTGGAGGCCGCGAAGACCTCGAGGGCCTCACGCAGCTCGTAGAGATCGGCGACCTCCTTGGCGGTGAAGCGGCGCAGAAACGCTCCGCGGCGCGGCTCGATGCGGACCAGGCCTTCGCCTTGGAGCGTGTTGAGCGCCTCGCGAACGGGGCTCTTGCTGATGCCCAGGTGGCGGGCGAAGAAGTCCTCGGTCAGCCGAGCCTCCACATCCAGGTGCCCCTCCAGGATGTACTGCTTAATACTGAGATGGGCCCGTTCGGTCAGGCTACCTGTGCTATCGAGCTTCTCGAGCTTTGCGATTGAGCCGTAACTCATGTGTATTCATCCTCAAAACAAAAACGAGTCTACAGGACAGGGCAGTACAAAGATGACGGTCATTTCATCTCAGAGGTTAGCACTGCACGAAAAAAGGCGCATGTCAAAACTTGGTATCTGATATCTTATCGTTGTAGCCCTGTATTCAAAATACTATCCAGCGCGTCGGCGGTGTCCCCCGAGAGCAGCCTTCAGATTCTTCCTCTCTCCCAGACGGAAGGCTCTCCGGCACCGTCGCCGCCGCTACCTTCTTTCGGTTCGGGACGATCGACGTCCCATGCACTCTTTGCCTTGGACTTCTCTTCTCATCCCTATCCCGGCGACAGCGGCAGCAGCCGTATCGCACGCGATCCAAGAACGAAACCAACTTGCTGCATTGACAGGAGACCTCCCTTGAAACGCACTCTCTGGCTACTCACCCTCGTCTTGTTTGCCTTTACCGGAGCCACGCTTGCGCAGTCGACCGGAACGATCTCCGGCGTCGTGACCGATCCTTCGGGAGCCGTCGTGCCCGGTGCCTCGATCTCCATTCTCGGTATCGCCACGGGCTCGGAGCGTAAGACCGTCTCGGACAATGCCGGCAGCTTCATCGCGCCGTCCCTACAGCCCGGCGAATACTCCATCGTGGTCGAGGCTCCCGGCTTCAGCAAATTCACCATTAGTCGCCTCACCCTCGAAGTGAATGCGACCGCCAACGCCAATGCCAAGCTCGCCGTCGCGAGCGCGGGCTCGATCGTGCAGGTGGAGAGTACGCCGGCTCCGATCGAGGCACAAACCTCGACGCTCGGCCAGGTGATCGACCGCGAGACGGTGCAGCAGATCCCGCTGAACGGCCGCCACTTCCTCGACCTGACCGCGCTGACTCCAGGCACGGTGGTTCCACCGAACAACGGCAGCCTGACCGTCCCCAGCCGTGGACTCGGCGCCAACTCCTTCGACACCGCCGGCAACCGCGAAGACACCAACAACTTCCAGATCAACGGCATCAACCTGAACGACATGACGCAGAACCAGATCACGTTCCAGCCGTCGATCAACACGACGTCCGAGTTCAAGATCATCAACTCGACCTTCTCCGCCGAGTATGGCCGCAGCTCCGGTTCAATCGTCAACGTGAGCACGCGCTCGGGTACCAACAAGTTCCACGGCGAAGGCTTCGACTACATCCGCAACAACTACTTCGACGCACGTAACTTCTTCAACCGCGCGACACCGACCGCCTCGGGCCGGCAGAACCAGCTCAACCGCCACAACTTCGGCGGAGCGTTCAGCGGCCCCATCTTCAAGGACCGCACGTTCTTCTTCCTCAGCTATGAGGGTCTTCGCCAGAAGCAGGCGATTCTGCTGACCAGCAACGTGCCCACCGCCGCGCAGCGCACGCAGTTCGCGAGCAGCCCGGCTGGTTCGGCTTACGCTTCAATCATCAATGTGCTGCCGATCGGCGTGGAGACCACGACCAACGGTGTGACGACTGCGGTCGCCAGCGGCTCCTCGCCTGGGCCGGTGAAGACCGACCAGTTCAGCGGCGATCTCTTCCACAACCTGACCACCGCCGATACGCTGCACCTCTACTACGCGTGGCAGCAGGACGCACGCACCGAACCGAACCTGCAATCGAACACCATTGCGGGCTTCGGCGATCACCGCGGCGCGCATCGCCAGATCGGCACGATCAACGAGATTCACGTCTTCTCCCCGCGCATGGTCAATGAGGCGCGCATCGGCTTCAACCGCATTGCGATCTCGTTCAACCAGAACTTCACCGGGCTTTCGAGCACCTATGGCATCAACAACGGTGTGACCGCGCCGCTTGGTCTTCCGCAGATCTCGGTCACGGATCTTGGTCTGAACTTCGGTGGCCCCTCGGGCTTCCCGCAGGGACGCTTTGTGACGACCGGTGTGTTCTCCGACACGCTGAACTACCTGATCGGCAAACACTCCATCAAGGTTGGTGGCGAGTTTCGCCGCTTCCAGGGCAACAACTTCTCCCAGACCGCCGGGACCGTCAACTTCACCACCACGGCCAACTTCATCAACGGGCTGGCCAACACCTTCTCCGGCAACCCGAACAACGTCGTCAGCCGCATCTTCGATTCGGCCGCCGCGGGCTTCGTGCAGGATAGCTGGAAGATCACGCCGCGCTTCACCGCCGAGCTTGGCCTCCGCTTCGAATGGAACGGCACCTACACCGAGGGCGGACACCGCTTCGTCAACTTCCTCGCGGCTTCAGATACGCTGCAGCAGGTGAACCAGCCGTATAACCAGAACTACAACTACGATCCCCGCGTGGGTGTGATCTACGATCTGTTCGGCACGGGCAAGACCATCCTGCGTGGCGGATTTGGCATCATGGCCGACCAGCCTAACGAGGGTGTCGTCTCCGGTCTCGCGGGTAACCCGCCCAACTCGAACCCGGTCTCGCTGAGCGGTGGCAACCTTGCCGTGGGCACGCTGTACACCAAGGCAGCCGCCAGCGGCCTGACTCCTTCGGCCACCAACCCCAACTATCGCAATGCGTACATGGAGTCGTACAACGTGAACGTGCAGCAGGACATGGGCTTCGGCACGGTGCTACAGGTCGGCTACATCGGTTCGGGTGGGCGTCGTCTGCGCATGCCGCTCAACATCAACCAGTACGTGACGCCGAACGGGACCAGCACGGTGCGGCCGTTCCCGACCGTGTCAGCCTCCAGCCTCATCCGGCCGAGCGCGGCTCTGGGCAACATCTCCCAGATCAACTACGCGGGTATGTCCAGCTACAACGCGCTTTGGATTACGGCGCGCAAGAGCCTGCATGGCGGGCTTGAGTTGAATACAAGCTATACGTTCTCGAAGTCGCTCGACCTGAACTCGCTCTCCGGCAACGGCGTGCAGAACAACGTGAACCCCGCAGGCGACTACGGGCGTTCGGACTTCGATACGCGTCATCACTTCGTGTTCAGCGGTATCTGGACGCTGCCCTTCCATGGCAACCGCCTGAAGGAAGGCTGGCTGGTGGCGAACATCGTGCAGGCGCAGTCGGGTAACCCGCTGAACGTGGTGACGTCGAACACCTCCATCACCGGAAGCGGAAACATCCGTCCTACGCTCATCGGTGCCTACTCCACCGGTCGCGGCGCGCTCACCGCCGGCGGCAACATTCCGTTCATCAACGGCACTGTCTGCACCACACCCACTGCGGGTTGCACCTTCTACACGCAGACCAACGGTTTCGGCACGCTGAGCCGCAACAAGCTCAATGGGCCGGATTTCTCGGACGTCGATCTGTCGTTGCAGAAGACCACACGCGTCGCCGAGGGAGTGAACCTGGTGCTGCGGATCGACTCGTTCGATCTGCTGAACCACGTGAACCTTGCCAACCCCAACCTGACCGCTTCCACCACCGGCACGTTCGGCCAGATCACGGCGACGCGCAATCAGGTGGGCGATGCGGGCTCTTCAAGACAGTTGCAGTTGAGCGGCAAGTTCACCTTCTAACTTGTAACCTTCACGGAAGTAGAAGCGGCGTCCCTTGCGGGGCGCCGTTTTATTTGGGGATGGGATTTTTTGCCGGGGGAGAAAAACCATATCCCAGGGGCTGAAGCCCTGATTCTTTGGCGATTCGGAATGTCTGGGCTAAAGCCCAGACCTATCTCAGAAACAAGAGCAACGGCAACCGCAGATTCCCGGCGCCTACCGCAGAACCTTGGGGATGACAAACAAAGAAACAACGGCAATTCGTGGGGCTGAAGTCTTGTGCGCGTTAGCTCTTCGGTTCGACTGTTACGGTGAGCCATGCCGGATCGGCTGGGACTGTGTCCGAGCGCCACTCCCAGACGTCGCCCACGCGCATGAAGCCGTTTGTTGCATAGACCTCGCGGCAGAGTTGGTTGTTGGGAGTTTCGACGATGCTGCCGCGTACTACCTTGCTGGCGCGGCGGGCTACGTTCAGCAGGGCCGTCTCGATGCCGAAGCCAAAGACGCGGCAACTCAATACCCACACCACGATCTCTTCGCCTTCGAGCACCATAATGGAGACGACGCCCATGCCGCCGAACTTGTCGGCTGCTTCTGCGACGAGGATGCGGGCGGTCTCGCTGCGGTGCCATGCGAGGACCTGCGCGCGTGTGACGCGGGAGCCACGCACGTTGAACTGGTTGGTGCGGTTGATGAGTTCCTCAGCGCGGACGAGCTCCTTCTCTCTGGACTCGCGGATGGCCACGCGGAGGCCTAGGCCCGCCAGTATGGCGCCTTCGTCTTCCATCTCGGCGGCGGCCTCGAGGTGGCCCTGACGGGCCTTGCGTTCGGCGTACATTTGGGTGCGGTCGGCCTCGGTCTGCTCGCCCAGCATCTCGGCCCACCAGTGGAGGATGCGCCAAGTGGCGGGATCTGTGGCGTCGAGGACGAACAGGCCCTTGTGCGCGGACGAGACAATCTCGCGTTCGTCGGCGCGATCATCGATGAAGACGAAGTCCTTCGCCTTCAGGTTCAGCTCGTCGGCGATGAGCCGCACGCTGACGCTCTTGGGCTCCCAATGGATCTGGCTGGCGACGAAGTCCGCTTCGGTGAGCAGGCCGCCCTGCCAGTTCACGTTCTTCGCGTCGTTCTTCGAGGCGATGGCGAGCAAAATTCCCTTCTGGCGGAGACGCTTCAACACGGCCTGCCGGACGTGATCGTGCCTTACCGCGCCCTCGCCGATGACGCCATCCCAGACCGTGTTGTCGAGGTCGATGACGACGACCTTGCGACCTATGAGCCAAGCCACTGCCACGATGAGGTCGCAGTACTGCTCGGCGAGCTTGAGCGAGAGTACTGTGGGGTGGACGGCCTCGGAGCTGTAGAACTTCTTGCCGAGGGCCTTTTCGCCGTAGGTCTTCGCGAGTTGCGTCTCGTCGATCACCACCACTGGATGGCCGGGCTCCGCGTTCAAGGTGGGCAGCTCGCGGTCGAGCAGGGCGTTCACCTCGCGGGCGGCGATGCGACGGGCGAAGGTAGTGGCGATCTGCTTGGCGTAGGAGGCGAGCGTCTCCTCGTGGCGGCGGATGTTTGCGGTGCGATGCACGAAGACGGTGCAGCCGAAGGTCTCGCGGAGGAGACGGAGCGTGGGCACCATTTGGGCGTGGGCCTCCCCCGCCAGAACGCGCAGGGCGCGAGGGGTGCTCTTGATGCCTTCGAGCATGTGGGTGCGGGCGAGCGGCAGGCTCAGCTCATAGGTGTAGGGGCTGTAGCAGACGAGGTCGAAGCGCTCGGACGCCATACCGCGCAGGGTGTTGCGGAGCTCCACGGGGTTCTTGCTGGCGGCGAAGATGGGGCGGATGGTGAGGCCACGCTCCAGCAAAAGGGCCGCGAGGAACGTGCTGATGTCGAGGAAGAGACAGTCGCCGGCGAGCAGGATTTTAACCTCGCGGCTGCCGCGTGCGCCGCTCGTGACCAGTTCGCGCCAGGCGTTCATGCGGGCGCGGAAGGCCTCAAGCTCGGGGGCTGGGACCTTCCCCTCCAGCAGCTTTACGAGCGCGTCGCGGTCGGCGAGGAAGACCTGCTCGCGGCGGGCAATGAGCTCGTCGAGGGTGTCCTCGGGCCAGTGGAGCTGCTTCATCCGCTCGCCGAGGAAGAGGTTGCGCCACTCGAGGCCGGGCTCGCTGACGGAGCGGATGAGGTAGTCGGCGAGGGGAATCGTCTCCCATGCGACGAAGTTCGCGTGGCCCATCTGCTCGGCCGCTGCCGAGAACTTATCCCACACCATCAGAGGCTGAGCGAGCGCCTCCGCGACGGACTGACGGGCTGCCCGCAGCACGACCGCTACCCTGGGCAGAGCTTGTTCCCCTGCCTTCTCCGCCCCGTGCGACTGCCCGGAAGACTCCTGCAACGTTCCACCCCTCATCCACCCGGGATCGATGTGATGACAACACAATCCCGCATGATCCTCTCATGGTCGCATGAAGGCTCCTGCCCGAGACTGTTTGCCGTACACTTCTCTGCATTATGTCGAAGAAGACTACCTCCCCAGTTTCCCCGTCGCCGTCCTTTCAAGCTCTCTCCCACTGGGACCCAGCGCTGCGGACCTACGACCCGCTTACGTTGCTACGGCAGGCGATGCAGGGGCGCGTGCCCGCGTTGGCCGCGGTGAAGCGCGAGCGGATGGCTGCGTCTTCCTTCGGCTTCTTCCGGGGAGCCGCGCCGATCATGGCGGCGGACCTCTCGCTGGCTCCGCACTCCGGCATCACCACCCAGATCTGCGGGGACGGACATGTGCAGAATCTGGGAGCGTATGCCGGACCCGATGGCCGGCTGATCTTCGACATCAACGACTTCGACGAGACGATTCGCGCGCCGTTCGAGTGGGACCTGAAGCGCATGACGACCAGCATTCTGCTCGCAGGGCGGCAGGCGCAGTACAAAGATAGCGACGGTGCCTGCGGGTTCGCGGCAACACTCTTCCTCTCCACCTACTGCGATCTGATGCGGACCTTTGCGCGGATGCCGATCCTGGAAGTGGCGCGGTACCAGGTACACCGGCTGGGCGACGTGACTCCCGTCTCCCGCGCGCTGCGCAAGGCCAAGCGCCAGACGGCTAACCTGACGGTCGAGAGCCTGACGGAGAAGACAAAGCAGGGTCGCGTCTTCCAGTCGCACCCGCCCTTGTTGCGGCGTGTGACGGGAGCCGAGCGGACCGCCGTGCTCGCGAGCCTGAAGCCGTATCTGGCAAGCCTTCTGCCGGAGCGCCAGCACTTCTTCACGCAGTATCGACCCATCGATGTCGCGTTCAAGGTCGTGGGGACCGGATCGGTGGGGCTGCGCGACTACTGCGTCTACATGGAGGGCAACGGGAGCGAGGATCCGCTGTTCCTACAGATCAAGGAGGAAGTGGCTTCCTGCTATACGCCGTACCTCAAGCCCAACCCGGCGCAAGCGAAGCATGAGGGCCAGAGGGTGGTGGAAGGACAGAGGGCGATGCAGTTGCAGTCCGACCCTTTGCTGGGATGGACTACCTGCGAGGGACGCCAATATCTAGTGCGGCAGTTGCACGACCATAAGGCGACCGTGGACGCGACGAAACTCGACCCCGAGGGGCTGGCGCAGTACGCGATGGTGTGTGGTGAGATGTTGGCGCGGGGACATGCACGCTCCGGCAACGCACAGGAGCTGGCGGGGTTCTTCGGCAAGGCGAAGCAGTTCCGTAAGGCGATTCTGAGTTATGCCACGGCCTACGCGAACCAGACCGAGAAGGACTGGAAGGCGATGCTGAAGGCTGACAAGGCGAAGAAGAGCTAGGTCCGCTTCATCAACAAAGACGGCCACGGAGAGTCCACCCTCCGTGGCCGTCTTTGTTGATGGCTGCTCTACTTCGTCTTTTTCTTCTTGCGGCGGGTGGTGCGGTGTGTGGTCCTGTGCGGTGTGCCACGACGCGTGACGTGCCGACGTATCCCCGCGTGACGCTGCGAAGCTGCATAGACCGGCGGATGCACGCTCGACGCATCGAACGTGGTTCCCACGTCGGTGTAGGTCGCGCCCACTGGCACCAGCACGCTGTCGACCGAGCGACCCGACGGGTCGCCCAGGCGCAGGTCGATGCGGCCACCGTCGACGCCACGCTCCAGCAGGTAGGTGCGGACGTTGACGCTGCGCTGCTCGCCCTGGAGCGGCTGCTCGTCGGGTGAGTAGCGGCCCACAACCACCAGCTTGGCCTGCGGATCTCGGTTCATGTTGAGCGCGATGTCGTCGAGGCAGGCCTTGCCCTCGTTATCCACGCGCACGGGACGGCGGCGGTCGCGTTCGAACGACACCGAGCAGAGGCCCTGGGTGTTGGGCAGCGCCATCGCCACCGGCGGCGTGGTGATCGTGACCGAGGTGGTCGCTGTGGCGGTCTTGCCTGCGTCGTCCAGCAGGCTGCAGGTCACATTGATGGTTCCGGGAGGAACGCCCGCGGTCGAAAGCCTGCCGGTAGGGCCCGTGCCGACGATCTGCCCGGCGCTGGCGGTGTACATGTAGGTGAGCTGACGGCCCTGCGGGCTGTAGCCGTTAGAAGCGATGGTGGACGAACCGCCCGGCTGTACCGTGCTGGGCGTGGCCGTGCAGGAGATGGTCGGAGGTTCATAGGGCTTCACCGTAAAGCCGCTCTTGCAGTTAACCGACTGCATGGCCTTGCGGCCCTGCGAGACATGTCCGGTAACGACGTACTCGCCCGGAGGCAGGCCCGACGTGTCGATGGTCGCGCCACCGTCGCCCGGCATGAGCTTACCGCCGGTGGTGGTCCAGGCATAGCTGGCCTTGCGGCCCGGGACCAGGTTCAGCGGCTGTGCCAGCACGCTGAGCGGCTCACCCGTGTAGATAGTCGCCGGAGAGACCGGGCAGGCCATCAGCAACTGCTGCGGCACCGCGCCCATGTGGCCGAAGCGCGCCACGACACCGCCCGAGAGCTTGTAGGCGTAGATCTCACCGAGGCCCCCGGTCACGCCTCTGGGAAGCACCAGCGCTCCGTTATCCACCTGCGAGTACTGGAAATCCGCCTGAATCGGCCGCACGGCGATCCGGTCGTGCCAGAAGGGCAGGATGTAGTCGACGCCCAGCCCGCCCGTCGTGCCCCATCCCCACTTCGAAGTCTGATACACCGGCCCTCTGACCCGTTCCGCTCCACCGAGCGCATGGATGAACGGCACCAGCCGTCCAAACTGCCAACGCATCACCGGCCCCGCCTCCGCAGTCGTGTACTTCGGCTGGCGGCCCGGGCAGGTAATCCCGTTCGCGACACACTGGGCTGCCAGTGCATCCGAGTTCGGTCCGAGGAAGTACGCGCCCTCAACCTGGAAGCCGAAGTGCCGCGTGAAGTAACCCGTCATGCTGACGGTGCCATTGAGGTGATAGACGGGCTGGTAGTTGTAGTTGTTGATGTCCGAATTTTTCGGATGGAGATACCCGTAGCCCGCGTAGATCTCGAAGCGGTCCAGCGCCGGACCGTCGGCGCGCGTCTGTTTCTGGGGGTGCAGTTGAATAGGCTGCATGGGGATATCCTGCGCAACCGCAACCAGAGACGAGGAAAACACCACAAGGGCCAGGACAAGCGCCTGATAGATCTTGGGGACGCGGGACAACATAAAGGGACTCCTTGAAGACAAACAGCGTGCGGGGAGTGCGATTAGTGTAACTGCTGTTGTCCTGCCGGACAGGCCCGCTACGCGCGGGGGCGGGCGTTCACACGCCTTTTTACACCTTCGGATGGCTCTCCCGGTGGTCGGGAACAGACTTCCTTGCCGACCAACGGAAGGCCCACGCGAAGCAGTTATGAGTCACGAAGTGACCGCCGCCCGCGCAGGGCGCCCTTACTTGGCTAGGCTTGCCTTGCGCGCGGGTTCGAACTCGTCGCCGGACTTCCAACCCACAAGCCCCTTCATCGCGAGCGACTCCCAGCCGAGCTCCATGCCGAAGCGCACCATCTTGGCGAGGCCTGTGAAGTCCATAGACTCCGTGTAGTTGTCGGAGAAGTTGTGGTAACGATGCTCGTTGTAGTCTTCGCCCTGCTTCAGGCCCCAGGCCTTGTCGTGCCCCGCGTAGAGATTGCCGGCGTCGATGGAGAACGCCGGGACACCGATGCGGGCCATGCTGAAGTGGTCGCTGCGGTAGTAGCCGCCCGCCTCCGGATGCGCCTCCGGCACGATGCCCAGACCGAAGCGCTTAGCCGTCGCCTCGAGCACCGGATAGAACGTGGTGCGCTCCGCGCCCGCTACCTGCACCTCCTCGGGATCGCCGATGGGCAGAAGCGCGTCGTAGTTCAGGTTCAGCGAGATCTGACCGGCGGGCACAGGAGGATGCTGGCCCAGGTACTCACTGCCGAGCAACCCCTGCTCCTCCGCTGTGACGGCCGCGAAGATGACGGTGTGAGGCGGCTTGATACCCATGGTGGACCAGGCTCGGGCCATCTCCAGCAGAAGCCCGGAGCCGGTGCCGTTGTCGACTGCGCCGTTGTAGATGTTGTCGCCGGCCATGCCGGGGACGAAGCCGAGGTGGTCGTAGTGGGCCGAATACAACAGTGCCTGGTCCTTCCCAGTAGATGCGCCGGGAATCATTGCAACGACGTTTGGCGACTCGAAGGGGCGGATAACGCTCTCGATGTGACCCTTCACCCGCAGCGGAAGCTCATAGGCCTTGAAACCCTTTTTACCCGCCTCGGCGATCTCGACGTTCGCGTCCGCATTCTTACCGGCAGCGGCGAAGAGCTTGCCCGCGACGCCAAGCTGGATCCAGCTCGCGGCCTGGAGCGCGGGGTTGTGGTCGTCGCGCAGGTAGGTCTTCTCGCCGCTCCACGAGTGCTCGACGACGCCCCAGCCGTAGCTCGCGAGATCCGTCCGGTGGATGATGAGCGCACCGACCGCGCCCATGCGGGCGGCCTGCTCGAACTTGTAGGTCCAGCGGCCGTAGTAGGTCAGGGCCTTGCCCTTGAAGAAGTTTGGATCGTCCGACGGCGGGTCGCCCACGATGAGCATCACGACCTTGCCCTTCACGTCGATGCCCTTGTAGTCGTCCCAGCCATACTCGGGCGCGGTGACGCCGTAGCCGACGAAGACGACCGGCGCATCAATCTCCGCAACCGTGGTGTGCTGCTGGTTCGAGACGACGAAGTCCTCGCCGAACTTGAGCGGCATGTCTCCCACGCTGAAGGTGGTTTTGGCAGACACCGTCTTGACACCCACAAAGTTGACCTGCTGGAAGTAGGTGCCGTTGTCGCCGGCGGGCTTCAGTCCGTCGAGCGCGAACTGCGTGGCGATGTACTTGGCGGCGATATCGGCTCCGCGCAGACCGGGGCCGCGACCTTCGAGAGCATCGTCGGCGAGGAACTTGACGTGCGCACGGATCTTCTCCGCGTCAATGGACTTCTCCGCTGCCTTCACCGCGGGCGGAACGACCTGCGCCGCCGCGCTCAACCCACATACCAGACCAAATGCTGCCAGACCGATCGCTCGCACAGAACCCTCCAGAGACAGTTGCACGCTCAAGCAAGCAGTCTATCGTGCCGTGGCGGGCGATCGTCTATTCTTTGCGGGTGGATGTAGGCGATCGAAGATGGATCGCGTCGATGCAGGTAGACAAAAGCATGGCGTCCGCCGTACATAAGAAGCCATACCGCCAAGATATGCGGATGGTCGATGAGGAGAAAAGATGAACAGCTTTCCGATGAGAACGATCCGTATCTGTGCGTGGGCGGTGGTCCTCTGGATGTCGGTCACGGTAGCCGCGCAGCAGACGGCCACGACGAAGATTGTGAGCGCCGCCAATGCGTTCCTCGCTACGCTGGACGCGAAGCAGAGGAAGAGCGTGATGTATGCCTACGACGATGAGACGCAGAGGGCGAAGTGGTCGAACTTCCCCACAGGCTTTGTGCCGCGCGGCGGCATCAGCCTGCGGGATATGACGCCCGCACAGCGCAAGGCGGCGATGACCCTGGTGGCCGCTACACTAAGCCACCGAGGACTTGAGAAGGTCGAGCAGATCATGGAAGGCGACGAGGTCAACAAGATCCAGGAGGCCAAGAACCAGGGCAACCGGCCACAGGGTGGACCACCGCAGGGTGCGCAGCAAGGGCCTCCGCAGGATGGACAGCAGGGACCGCCGCCGGGAGGCAGGGGTGGCAGGCCGCCGTTCGGAGGAGGCGGGCTGAGCGCCGATCTCTTCGGCAAGGATCTCTACTACATCTCCATCCTTGGGACGCCCTCGGCGAAGACGCCGTGGATGTTGCAGTTTGGCGGTCATCATCTTGCGCTCAACATCACGATTGCTGGCGATCAAGGCATTCTGACTCCGACGTTGACGGGCGCACAGCCCGCGCTGTACACGCTGGATGGCAAGACCGTGCGGCCGCTGGGGCAGGAGAGCGACAAGGGCTTCGCGCTGCTACAGGCGCTGGATGACACGCAGAAGAAGCAGGCCGTGCTGAGCTACAAGCTCGCCGATCTGGTGTTGGGGCCGGGGCAGGATGGCAAGACGATCGTCCCCGAAGGCCTGAAGGCTACTGCGATGAACGAGAAGCAGAAGGCTATGCTGCTCGACGTGATCTCCGAGTGGGCGGGCATTGTGCATGAGAGCGCGGCATCGGCGCGGATGGCGCAGTTGAAGGCCGACCTGAACGAGACGTGGTTCTCATGGAGTGGCCCCACTACGGTGACGCCAGGCAACAACATTACGGCGTATTACCGGATTCAGGGTCCGCACCTCGTGATCGAGTACGCGCCACAGACGCTGGGTGGCGATGCCTCCCTGCATGTACACACGATGTATCGCGACCCTACGAACGACTATGGCCGGGGACTGGCGAAGCAGTGAAGCGGAAGCTCATCACCGTGGCTGCATGGTTTCTGTGCCTGGGGGGCGTCGCCTCCGCGCACCGGCTGGACGAGTGCCTGCAGGCCATGCTGGTCACTGTCGAGCAGGACCATGTGCATACCTCCATGCGGCTGATTCCGGGGGTTGCGGTGTCGGCTGCCGTAATCGCGGATATCGACCGCAACGGCGACGGCGTGCTCTCCATGGGTGAGCGGCAGGCCTATGCGGAGAGGGTGCTGGGCGACTGGTCGCTTACGGTCGACGGCAATCGATTGACGCCGAGACTCGTCTCCATGGAGTTCCCGCAGATCGACCAGATACGGGAGGGGCTAGGCGAGATTCATCTTGAATTCACAGCCGACCTACCGAAGGGTGGACGCAACCGCAGGCTGATCCTCGAGAACCACCGTCAGGATCCGAACACGGCCTACATGGTGAATGCGCTGGTGCCGCATGACAACAACATCCAGATTGTCGGGCAGAAGCGCAATGAACTGCAGTCGTTCTATCAACTGGACTATATCCAGACAGACGTAGCCGCGCCCACCGGCTGGTGGGATCAGGTTGGCGGCACGGGCTTTGCCAGCCTGTTCCGACTGGGTGTGCGGCACATTGCGGAGGGTACCGACCACCTGCTGTTTCTGCTGGCGCTTCTGCTGCCTGCTCCTCTGCTCGTGGTGGGTTCCCGGTGGAGCGGGGTCGTCAGCGCGCGCCAGAGCCTGCTGCGGATTCTGAAGATTGTGACGGCCTTTACCGTGGGGCACTCCATCACGCTGGCGCTGGCGGCGATGGGTGTGGTCTCCGTGCCGAGCCGGCCGATTGAGGTGCTGATCGCGGTGTCGATTCTGGTCTCTGCTTTCCATGCGCTGCGCCCGCTCTTCCCCGGCCGGGAGGCTGGCATCGCGGCGTTCTTCGGACTGATCCATGGGCTGGCGTTTGCCGCGACGCTGAGTGAACTGGGGCTAGGCCAATGGGAGCGCGTGGTGGGGATTCTGGCGTTCAACCTGGGGATCGAGACGATGCAGTTGTTCGTGGTTGCAGTGACTCTGCCCTCGCTGCTTCTGCTAAGCCGCACGCGCGCATACCCGGCCTTCCGGGTGGGCGGGGCGCTCTTCGCCGGAGTCGCGGCGGTGGGGTGGATCGCCGAACGGCTGTTCGGCCTGCATGGCCCGGTCGATCTCTGGGTCAATGCGGTGGCGCACCACGCTCTCTGGGTCGCGGGAGCGCTGTTCTTGGTCAGCCTCGTTTGCTGGCGGTCTTGGAACATCGATCGGCGAGCTGCGACGGTCGCGCTGGATCCCTGCGGTTACCCGGCCTAGCTCTCCAACATCTCCACCAACATCACGCCCAGACGCATAAGTACCTTGCGGGTGAGACCGGTCAGGGGCAGCTCAGCCAACTTGTTCGTCCGCGCCCAATGCATATCATCTTCCTTCACGACCATCTCACGGCGCAGTTCGCGGGAGTCGGCGAAGACCTGCACGTAGTAGTTGGTGTTGGTGATGGAGTGGCGCAGACGCAACATCGGCTCGGAGTCTCCGGCGGCGTCAATGGGTAGCATCGGCAGCTCGTACATGCCCGCCATCAAACTAGCCTCGGCTGGACGCTGGACCAGCAGCACCTCGGTCAATGTGCCGGCCTTACGTAACGCAAGGAGATAGTCCGCGGGTTCGCTCTTCTGCTTGCCTCGCGGTGCAGTGACGTGCTCGCCCTTGGTGCGGCAGAGCCCATACACCGGGCACTCCAGGCAGAGCGGGCCGCGTGGCAGACAGATCATCGCACCCAGCTCCATCATGGCCTGATTGTGGTCGCCCGCCGCATTCGTCCGCTCATGCAGCCCGGAGATCTTGCCCAGCATTCGCTTCGACGGCACCAGAGCGCCTGCGACCTCGCGCACAAAGGCTCGGCCCTTCGCCGACGTATCCTCATCGCGCCCCATGATACGGAAGACGACGCGTTCCACGTTGCCGTCGACGACGGCGATTCTCTCGCCAAACGCAATGCTCGCGATAGCGGCGGAGGTGTACTCGCCCACGCCGGGTAAAGTGCGAAGCTCCATCGAGCTCTTGGGAATGACGCCACCCATCTCCCGCGTGCAGAACTGCGCGGCCTTGTGCAGCATACGGGCGCGCCGGTAGTAGCCCAGGCCCGACCACGCGGCCAGCACTTCGGCCTCCTCCGCCAGGGCCAGCGACACCACTGTAGGAAAACGCCTCATGAAAGCCGTATAGTGCTCGATCACCGCCGCCACGCGGGTCTGCTGGAGCATGATCTCCGACACCCAGACGCGGTAGGG
>Ga0179596_10000318_pt1 | contig 15976 bp, 11 predicted proteins | sample CZODoug1_1_08_16_FD_155494 | JGI IMG/M metagenome (GOLD analysis project Ga0179596, IMG submission 155494) | Vadose zone soil fungal communities from Angelo Coast Range Reserve, California, USA - CZODoug1_1_08_16fungal (Illumina Assembly) | ecosystem: Environmental > Terrestrial > Soil > Vadose...
ATATATTATATACTGGTAGTATATTGATATATTTGTATATATCTTTATATATTATATATTGGTATATCTCTTTATCTTATATATTATTATATATCTTTATCTATTGTGTATTCCTATATTAGTATATATAATTATACTATTGTATAATGTTTATTATTCTATTTATATGTATATTTCTATAATATATAATATAATATAATATATAATATTTGCTATATAAAATATATCCTAATGTTTAATATCTAATATATAATATTTATTTATATCTTCTTACTTCTTCCTTCTTCCTTCTTCCTTATATTTTCTTAATAAATTCTCTCCTTTAAGGGCGGGAGCCCTATTCTTATTATTTATTATTAATATAAAATATAAAATATATAGATATATTATCTTAATTAATCCTCTATATCTATTATTCCAAATATAAAATATATAGGTATATTATCTTACTTCTTCCCTTCCTTCTTCCTTCTTCCTTATCTCTTCTTAATAATTATTCTCTATCTATTATTATTTATTATTCCAAATATTTAACTAATATATAATATATAGGTATATCTTCCTTCTTCTTGTTCTTCTTGTTCTTCTTGTTCTTCTTGTTCTTCTTGTTCTTCTTGTTCTTCTTGTTCTTCTTTCTTCTTTATAAGCTATTCTTTTTTTATTTTCTTTAGTATTTTTAGTATTTTTAGGATCTTTAGTATTTTTAGGATCTTTAGGATCTGAACAATTAATTAAATAAAATAAATTAAATATCTTTCCTATACTTTTTTTTTCTAGGGGGAAAGGTAACCCCCTCCTCTAAGGATACTAAACCCGCCTTACACTAGGTCTTTTTTCACCTTCGTCTACATAGACCGACGAATTAATTCTTTCCTATACTTTTTTTTTTAATTTGCTTATTTATTTATTTATTATTAAAAAAAAAAGATAAGGCGGCGCCGGGCCGGCGGCCCGCCTCATTTATTTATATAAAAATTTGTCGACGGAGGTGGGGGGGGAGCCCCCCGGAACCTTCTCTTTTTTCCTTTTGCTCCCCTTCAAGCGCTGAGGGGGAATTTGTGAACAGAGTCATGATGTAGTCTTTGCTAGCTGTTTTAACATCCCATGTTATTACTTTGTAGGTTCTTTTCATAAACCCTATTCTATCACTACCTTTGAGATCTTTTCCAAATTTTTTATATACTCTGGATTGTGAAACTAGAGTGTCTTTAGCGGCCAGTAATTTAGCGCATGAGAATTTAAGGTTCATATATACTCATCCTGCCATTTTTGCGTAGTTGTAGTTTTGCACAAAGGAATAATAATTAAGCTAACCTCTAAGCACCGAATTGTATAGGGTGATTATTTGGTCTTTAGAGTTTGCCATCCATAAGAATTTAGGTGAAGATCTTCCGTTTTTTATGAAACTCGCACTAGTCAGTTTCTTAGTTATTCGATCAATTGGAGCTTCAAATCTAAGTTTAAGTGGATTTCTAATAGGTTGACCTCGTGAGATCTTGGATAAGGTTCTCATTCTTGCTTTTCCTATTAGATTCCCTAAAAATAAGACCTTATCCTTCTGTAATTGAGTAATTAAAGTTTTCTCTTTATTAAGATTTAGCTTTAATTTTGATTCTAGGAAGTCCGATATTAGATTCATTACATGAATATTTTTGGCGTCGGCATGTGGTCCTCTAATTCCTACCATTCAATCGTCTGCATATTTAACGTATACCAATCGTCTGAAGTTAGGATCAAAAGGATCGGCAGATGGCAGAGTTTGCATTTGTTTGAACAAATTTCGGGCTATTTCAGTATTTTTGGCTTGGTTCTTAAATATTTAAGTTTTGTGTATGCTGGATTGGGTCTCGCTTGTTTAAAACAACCTTTGTTCTAGTTTGCTGCTAGTTGTTCCACGAATTTGTTTAGTTGGTCTAAGAAGATGTTAGCAAGTATCGGGCTGATAATAGAAACTTGAGGAGTCCCGGTGAGTGAGTGTTGGAAAGTTCTAAATTCGAAGTACACGGCATTAAAAAAAAAAAGCGCTTTTCAAATTAAATTTGTGAATTTCCTGTCGAGAATTTTGGTTTTGATTAATTTCATTAGGAGGTTATGATTATCGAAGCATTTGGATATATCACCGCCGTCGGCCTATAATTCATGTCGAGAAATCAAATTTCGATTTTACGTGTTTTAATGCTGAGTGACAACTTCTACCTGTCCTGACACCGTGAGAATTGTCGGAAAAGTTTGGTTCAAATATAGCTTCCAATATCATTCGGATGCATTCCTGAACAATCTTATCACGTGGATTAGCTATTGTTAGAGGTCTTTGGCCTCCGTTAGCTTTAGGTATCTGGATTCGTCTACCTGGTGTGAATTTGAATTGTTCAGTTCTAAGGGATTCTATTGTGTAAAAATTAATTGTGTAGACTTCAAGCAGTATAGCTTTTACCATAAAAAGATTAACTCGGAATTCGACTCGTTCTTTTCGGTTAGAACTAATAATTCCTTTAAGCAGAGATGCTGTGTTCAGCCTCCAGTTTTCCTTTCGACCTAACTCTGTCGTTTAAATAATAAATAAAAAAACCCTATTGGAGTAAGGGTTGAGATTTATTATCCCACTTTTTTTTTGGATTTTTTTTTTTATTTTGAAATTTTCCCCTATACTTTTTTTTTAATTTTTTTAATTAAAGACAAAAAAAGACGGAGGGGGCGCAAATTATTTTTAATTTTTATTTTTTATTTTTTATTTTTTATTTTTTCCCTCCGGCGTCCTCCGGCCTGGCAAGGTTGTATAAGTGGTATATGTATGTATGTATCCGTATTTTGTATTGTATACCTAACTTATGTGTATTTATATATATTATTATTCTTGTTATATTATTATTGTTATTATTATTATTATATTTATATTGATATTATTATTGATATATTTGTATTGTTATTATTATTATTATATTTATATATGAATAAGTATTGGTATTGGTATTATTATTGAAATATTGATATATTAATAGATATTGATCTATTTATCTGTGTATTATTATCTATGTATATATATTTATATATTTATCTATTTATCTATATATTTTTATCTAATTATTTATATTTATATATTTGTATATTTATATATATATATTGTCTATTCCTTATTCTTGTTCTTCTTCTTCTTTACTATTGTTGTTGTCTCTAACTCTTTCTCTTACTTCCAATCTTATATATAACTATTACTCCTACTTTATTTATTAATATAACTAAACCTATTTCTTCTAACTAACTATTAATCTAAATTCTGCTATACTTCTGAAATAATAGTTAATATTAAATAACTATAACTCTTTTGTATATTTGTATATATCTAATATCAAATAACTCTTTATCTTAAATTAAATAAATATTTCTATTACTCATCGCAAGCGCGCAAGCGCGCCCGCGCGCAAGCACCGGCGGCAGTATAATTATAAATTATAAATTAATATTTCTATAAAATTTCTAATTGTATATAAAATTCTCTACTATTCTCTCTCTCTACATCTTCCTAATTCTAAACTAATTACTTCCTTTATTGTCTGGTTTCCGTCCTCCTCATCAAAATCAAAATCAAAATCAAAATCAAAATCTTTGTTTGTGTATCTTTGTGTCTTTGTGTCTTTATGTTTCCTTATCTGCATTATTTAAATCTTCTTCTTCCGGCTGCCGCCCGGGAATAATATTTACTTTTCTTGCTATTTCAATATCTCTTGTCATTGCACTTAAATGTTGGAAGTTAATATAAAAATTAATTATAGTTATTTTATTATACCCTTAATTTTTTTTTATTAATAAAAAAAAAGATTAAATCTTTAAGGCACAGGCTCACGGTAACATTGTTGATATAATAGTCTGCCGTCGGCGTAAGCGCGGCTATGCTTTTTTTTTTAATTTATTTATTAAAGAAACTAAATCCATTATTACCTCAATATCTAGTAAATGTCCCCTGATCATCAATCATTCCCACATCAGTTCATTTAATTAATCTATTATCAGTATCTAATTTACCATCTTTCATAGATAATACTATCACTTCATTAACAACTTTTTTTCATCTTATGTCTTGATTTACTTCTAAATACTGATATTTACCAGCAATTTTCACTTTAAAATATTCATTACCATCAATAACCACAGATATTCCATATTTATCCATTAAAATTTCTCGATATTCTCCTTGAATATTAACTGTACTTCTTTCTAAAACTGATTTTAATTCTTTTGATTGATCTTTTCTTTGAATAGATTCTCAAAGACTTATATTAATTTGTTTCTCAACATTTTCAAATAATCCATAAAAATCATAATTAGATAATCATTCTTTAAACAAAAACAATATTTCACATGTTTCTGCTTCTAATTTTTTTTTATTTATTAAAAATAAAAAAAAAGAATATCTTGCAATAGTACTTACTAAATCAAATCTTAATCGCATTGCTAAATTCATAGCATCAGTATTTCTACTTATCATTATTCCATCAGAAACAGTATGAATACTTACTTCATCACTAAATGAACTTTGTCCTTTAACAGATGGTAATAATTTATAAACTTTATTATTATCAAGTGTATTTAAGTATAACTTAATAATTTTTATAAATTCATTCATATAGCATAAACTTTCTTCAGTTTCCATTCCAGAATGTAAATCTAATAAAGCAGGAACATTAACTTTACCTTGTAATTTTCCTCCTTTATAACTATGTAATTTCTTATCATTTAATTTATTATTTTTACCGTATAAACTAATAATTTTATCTTTAAAATCTAATTCTAAAAAATCTTCATGCTGCATGATCATCAAGGAAAAAAAAGTGAAGCGAAGGTTTTAAGGAGGCCTTAAAAATTATTTTTTTAACTTTAATTTTAAGCGATTTTATTGCTTTATTTGAAGGTTTAATTATTAAAACTGAATCTTGCTTTGTAGGTGAATTCAATTGTGGATTAAATGGTTTTCTTACAAAAGAAAAACCTACAAAATTAAAACCTTCTCCCCCTCCATACTAAACCCCCCTACATATATATATATGCAGGGGGAGGGGGAGGTCATAGATTGAAACTATTCTAGTTTTAATTATTTCTGATTTAGCTACTGAACGAGAAATTAAAAAGTTTTCAATAATAAGTTTTACTTTATTAAGAATAGCTATACTTACACCTGTTACAATTATAGCACTACCGAATATAATTATATTAACTTTCGGCCGACTACCATTAATAATTTTGCAAGCAGGTATTTCTTTTCGTACAGCAGTTTCTAAACCATTAATAGCTATATTACCCAACATACCATAAATAATACCACAAGATAGAGACATTATTCCTTCTTCTGGTTTATATAATTTATTATTATAAACATATCCAGATTTTATTCATTCTTTCAGTACATTTTTATGGCAAATAGGTGTATTATTCATAATAAATTCATGACTAATTTTATTAAAGAACTTAGAAGTTTCAATTTCTAAAATAAATCTAGGTGAAACACTTTTATCTAATAAAGCCCGTAGATAAGCTACGGCATCTTTTTCAGATCTATTTTTTCTATTACCAAAATTAAATTTATCTGATTGAATTTCCACCAAAGGATCTACTGCTAAATGATAAACATATTGAACTGCTCTATCAATTAAAGTGGGTATACCAATTGCTTTTAATCCTTTACTATTAGTTCTTGAATGCCGAAAGGCAAGAGTTCTTTTTTCCCTTTTTTTTTATTAAAAAAAAAAAGGGGAAATGGTGAACTTTTATACATTTTCGGATTATTAGTAATCTTACCTAATTCTTTAATTGCTTCAAATTTTTGTCTAGTAGTTAATCATAATACATTATCTATACCATCCCCCTCCCCCGCCAAATTTTTACAGCCGGTGGCGGAAATCCGCCCGCGGGGGGAGGGGGCGGAGTGTTAGCTCAGGAATTAGTTATTACCTTTCGGATTGCTAATGCTCGTCCTTCGAAGCTATTAACTAATTGATTTTGTAATTTATAAACTAATTTCATATTATTATTTAATTTTGCCTTTACAATTTGATTTTGTAGATCTAGAACTTTTTTAATTACTCTACCTCAACGTATTTTATGTCAATTATTTAATTTTTGATTAGGTTTTTTTACCATATGCAGAAGGTGATTTAAAAATTAAAGTATTTAATTTAGATAGCTAAATGAAGGAACTGACATCGTTAAAATATTTAGTTAAAATTGTTTGTTTCAATAACTTCTCCAATTTACCTTAAAGTTACGCACAATAAAGTATATGATACACTTTTGATGTAGCATACTGAAGCCTATTACTAGAGATTTAATTTATAAATTTGTATATTAAATTTAATTATATTTTAAATTATTTTCTTACTTTTTTGTAATTTTGTAAAGATGACCACCAGATTCAATTCAGCATCCTTTCGGATTAGCTCATTTTGAGCTTATAAGGAAAATTAATTATTCCTTCATTCGCTTTTTGAATCGTCTTATACCTACTATTCGTTATATACATCTTTTTTTTTTGTAATAAAAAAAAAGATTCCATAAACTTCCATTTACTTTATAATATACCTCTGATCAATTATCAGTAAATATTAGGCTTACCAAGTTCCTAAAAAAACACCGTTAAATACTATAACTTTCTTCTATTTTTACACTTAAATAATTAATAATTAATAATTAACAATTAATACTTAATAATAAATTTATTAGAAAAAATAACAGAGGTTCATACTTTACTCCGGTAGTTATTAGACCATAGATTTAGCCAGCATAAGAAACTAAATCTAACTACATAAATTAAGTTGAAAACTTAACATCACCTTTACGAAGCCTAATATACGTATGTTCACTTTCGTTAACCACGTTCAGTATTTTTCCCTAGCACTTGCGTTACATTGTCCTTTGAGCTTCATACCTGTTATTTCTAATCACGCATGTCAAAGTAGGGATACCCATATGGCCTTGAGTAATGGAATTTCACCATATTGTTTTTAAAAGCGATAGATGCGGGAGCACTCCCTTCCAGAATTCTAGCAACTTTTAATTTAATTAAAAATAAATAATTATTATATATTAGATATATACAAAGATATAAAAGAATTATAATAAGTTAATACTAACTATTATTACAGAAGTATAGTAGAATAAATATAAATATTTAATTTTAAGAAATATTAATATTAACATAAAGGGAGGAGTAAGAATTATACATAATACCAGAATAAAGCGGAATAGTTAGACATAATACTAGAATAAAGAGGAATAGTTATAGAGAACATTATAGAAGGAAGAGCGAATAGGAGAAGGAATAATAAGAGGATAAATAGAAAGATACTAGGTATAATTACTTAAAGTAAAGAGAGAGAGTAATAAAAAAGGAATATACACTATAGCAAGACACATACCACTATATCAATACACCTAATAGAAAGATACTAGATAAATTAAGGATAGAGATAGATTAATAAAAAAGGAATATACACTATACAAATACACATTAATAGATACCAATATATCTATAATAATAAATATATACCAATAGCAATAATAATAGCAATACCAATATAATAATAATAATACCAATAACAATATCAATATAATAATAATAATATCAATATTAATATAACAATAACAATAACAATACAAATATAACAATAATAATAACAATATATAAATACATACGTGATAGAGAGACAATACCAATAAATTACGACGGATACATTGATACATATACATCAGCTACTGCTTGCTAGGAAATTCCGGAGGGTAAAAATTAAAAAAATTAAAAAAATCAAAAAAAAAGACCAAAGACAAAATGGGAAATAAATAAATAAGTAAATAAAAAAAAACATACTTGTTATTTTAATAATTAACATATAATACAGCCGCCGGGCTCTCGCGCTCTCTTATCTTTTTTTTTTAATAAATAAATAAATAAATAAGTAAATTAAAAAAAAAAGTATAGGCAAATTATAAAATTTATAATATTAATAATTAACAGATAATATGAGAGCAATCAAAATTTTCTCCTAAAGGAGGTGAGCCGCAAAAATAGAAATAGAAATTGCCCAACTAATGTTCGGTTACGTTTGGAATAAGCGATAAGCGATAAATTGTTAGAAAGTTAGAAAATAAAAAATCTAACTGTGGAATAGCTAATAAAAAATCAGGCTTGCGCGAGAGGATACGTTATACGGTAATTATTTTCTATGATCTCAGGCTAATGGAGTTGAACCTTTAAAATTTTATCAATTCATTACTTTATTATTAGACATATTGAGACAAAGGGGTGAGAGGTTGCAAAAAAAAAGAAAAGCTACTGATGTTTTTATCACAGGTGTCGAGATAAACAAACGAGACGACGCTATAACAGAAACAGCAAATACAGTGGTTTTCAATAAAATTATTGATACAATAGAATTTAGAAATGATTAATATGTAATCTTAATCTACCCCTACGGGATCGTACGGTCGAGATTAAATAAATATAGTCAAGTATTTTGCTTTATATCTTTACTAATTAAATAATTAAACATTATTTATTTTTAATGCTTTAATGCTTAATGAAACCTTAATGAAACGAATATATTTTTGTTTTTATTTTTTTAATAAATAAATAAATAAATAAGTAAATCCCTTAAAAGGCTCCCCTAAACCTTTATTAAGATGGGCGCAGTATAGGCGTATAGGCGTATAGGCAGGAATATGTTTAATTATAAAGTATTATTATTAATTTTACATTATTATTATCAATTAGAAATTATCAATTATCAATTATCAATATCAATTATCAATTATCAATTATCAATTAGAAATTATCAATTATCAATTATCAATTATCAATTATCAATAGTGGGCATAGTTTCTTATCTTTTTTTTTAATTAAATAAAAAAAAAGAAATTAAGGAGGAGCTAGACTTCTCTTTTGTGGATCTTTTTTTCTATTAAAGAAAAAAAGACAGGAGGGCAGTGGTGAGTAGTTATGAGGACTGATAAGTAGTGATGAGGCGATTAATAAAAATAAAACTTTTAATAAAAATTTGTAATAACAATGTACTTAAATTTTTGGGTATACACTAAATTTGTTGTTAATTTGATATGAAATACACTGGTAACCGAAAAAATAGTGTAGGTAGTGTAGGTAGTGTAGGTATAAGCCCGTTTTTCCTAAAACTGTCAACCTGGTCCGAACATATTTTGTTGTTTTATTTGTTTTGGCGCCGCTCCCTATACTTTTTTGTTAATTTTAAATAAAACAGAGAATGCTCCACTTAAAGAGCTCCCCCCTCATCTGTCTTACACGTACTCTCCCCTACTCCGTTCCTCCAAATTTCCCTCCTCCTGCTCCTCAGAGTAATAGGGCTCCCGCTGCTCCCGCTGCTCCCGCTGCTCCCGCTGAGGTGGGGGGGGAGCAAAAGGAAAAAAGAGAAGGAGATATTAATCATATTAATTAGGCAGTATAAATATTATTATTTATTTATGAGTTAATATTAGTTAGTTAGTAGATATTATTTAATATTTATAGAAGAATTAGGAATATTATTATTAAGGATTATTAGGAAGTAGTTACTACTAGTTAGTGATAGTAGGAGGAGATATTTAGTATTATTAATAAACAGGAGATAGTAGGAGGAGTAAGATTATTATTATTATTACTATTAATAGTAACAAAGGAAAAAGTAGAATATTATTATTACTATTTATTTATATTATTATTAATAGGAGAATACTATTAATATTACTAGTAATATTTATATTAATAGGAGGTAGGAGGAAGGAGGAGGAGGAGGAGGAGGAGGAAAGGATCACACGCTAAGGAGGGAAGGAGGGAAGTAGGAAAGGAGGGAATTAAAGATAAAGAATAAAGAAGAAGTATTAGTAGTAGTAGTAGAATTAGGAGGTAGGAGGAGAGATTATTAGGAAAGATTATAGTAGTTAAGTAGATATTATTAGTAGAGATTATAGTATATAACTAGATATTATTAGTAGAGATTATAGGATATACCTATATATTATTAGAGAGTATTATATAATATTAAGTAGAGATAGATTATGTTATATAAATAGATATATTAAAGAGTAGGATATACTACTAAGGAGAAGGAGAAATAGATACAGAAGATTATATAACTATATATTATTATTAAGTATTAGATACTATTTAGGAGAAAGATCTATATAAGAGTATATACCTATATATTATAATTGAGTATTAGATACTACTTAGTAGAAAGATCTATATAAGATTATATACCTATATATTATAGGAAGGAAAGTATTATATACTATGAAGTAAATATACATAGATATTCAAAGAAAGAAAACGGGGAAGTTCTTCCTACTTTAGAGAAATTAGAGCTAGGCCGGAGACATCCTTCTCATTTTTTTTAGGATAAAAAAAAGGAGGAAAAAGGAGGTAAGCGACGCGCAGACGAAATAATTTCGATAAATGTAGAGAAAGGAGTTTTCTAATTTAATATAACTCCCCCTCCATACTAAACCCGCCTTATAGAAGAAACAGGTGAAGGGGGCTCCCGCTGCTCCCGCTGCTCCCGCAGAAAATTAGTAATAATTAGAAATTAAATATATATTATTTATTAGTTATATTAAGAAGATTATATTTTATTAATAGTATAATTATTATTAGATTGTAAATAGTACACAGATTATAAATAATTAATAATAAATAAAGTTATATTATTAACTATTAATTAGAGAGTAAATAGATTTTTGATATTAAATAAAGTAATATTATTTAATATTAATTAGAGAGTTTATTAGAGAGATATTATTATAAATAGATTATTATTTATTTATTATTATAAATATTAATTAGTAGTATTAATTAGAGAATATTTATTAATTATTAGATATTAATTATAAATTAATTATTAATTAGTTAGATAGTTATTAGGGAATAATATAGTAAAGAGGAGGCTCCCGCGTAGTAGATATATTAGTTATATTAATTATAGGAATTATAATAATTATAGTAATTATATTAGTTATATTTATTATAGTAGTTACATTAGTTACAGTAATTATAGGAGTTATATTAGTTATATTAGTTAGGTAATAGAAAGTATTATTATTATTTATATTAATTAAATATTAGGGAAATATTACATATTAGGAAGTATTATTATTATATTTTAATTATATTTACATAGTAGATATTATTTAATAGATAGTATTAGGACATATTATTAAGGAGATATACAAGATATTAGTAGTAGTATTATTATTATTATTATTATTACATATTATAGAAATACACATATAAATATAACAAGATACATTATACAACATTATAAATATATATACAAATATATCAATACTCAATAGATAAAGATATATACCAATATACAAGATAAAGATATATACCAATATATAACAATATACCAATAGAGATTATATCAAACTATATACAAATATATCAATATACAATATATAATATATAATACATTAATACATAATATATTAAGATATAATATAGATATATACATTATATTAAGATATAATATAGTAATATATAATATGTAAATATATAAGATATATAAGATATAATAGAAAATATACAAAATACGAATACATACATACATATACCACTTATACAACCTTGCCAGGCCGGAGGACGCCGGAGGAAAAAAATAAAAATTAAAAAAAAAAATTAAAAAAAAAAGTATAGGCGGAAGATATAGTTTCTAAAAAAGATGAGAATCAAAAAATAAACGTTTTATTTAAAATACAAATGGTAACTAAAGAATATAGAAGTATTTCACCTATGCAAAGATTTAGTATTGTAAGTTATGAAGAATTATTAGATATTTTATTTGGACATTGGGAAATTAAGAATGCTGAGTATAAAAACGAGTAAAGTATTAAAAATAATATATACCTATAAGATTAATACAACAGTATTAGATGATAATAATTTATCATTAGATGATAATAAGTTAAAAAATAACAGACGCTCCCCTTTGGCTCCCCTTTGGCTCCCCTTTGGCTCCCCTTTGGCTCCCCTTTGGCTCCCCTTTGTTTTTTGATTTTATTTAAATTAAAATAAAAATAAGAGCCGCGAAGCGCGAAGGAGAAAAAAAAAAATTTTTAAAAATTAATTAGAAAAAAAGAAAACCTTCGCTTTTATTCGCTTTATTCGCTTTTATTAACCTTGATAAAAAAAAATTTAATATTGAATCAGGTAATCAGGTAATCAGGAAATCAGGTAATCAGGTAATCAGGAAATAAGGTAGGGGTTAATTCTGATTTTTATCAACATTCTGTTTCTTAATGTTTCTTAATGTTTCTTAATGTTTCTTAATGTTTCTTAATGTTTCTTAATGTTTCTTAATGTTTCTCCCCCTCCCCCCTTCAACTTGTGTAAGATGTGTAAGGCGGGTTTAGTATGGAGGGCAGCCCTTAAATAAAAAGCCTGTTTCTGTATGTAAGTAAGCTGTATTTAAATGTAAGTAAGATTAAAACAATAAGTAAGTAAGTAAGATAAAAATAAATTGTATTATTTTTGTTTTATGTTTTATTTATAATTAATGTAAATCTATAGCATCTTTGATGTAGCTTAATAATAATAAAGTAAACACATATGCTTGTATAAAACTTACAGCTAATTCTAATCCAATTATAGCCAAGAATAAAGCAAAAGGTATTAAAGTAACAATTGCTATTAAAATTCCACCTGTAAACATTTGATATAAAAAAGTAGATAAGATTTTAAGTAAAGTATGTCCTGCAGTAATATTACTAAAAAGTCTAATTCCTAATGAAAATGCTCTAGCTATATAACTAATTAATTCAATTAAAACTAATAAAGGAACTAAAGCTAAAGGAGTTCCTGCTGGTATAAAGAATGAAAAGAAATGAATTCTATGAATTGATAAACCTAATATTGTTACACCAATTACTATAGTAAATGATAAACCAATAGAAACAACTATTGATGAAGTAATTGCATAAGAATATGGAACATTTCCAATTAAATTAGCAAATAAAATAAATAAAAATGTAGAATAAATAAAAGGTAAATAAATTTCTTTACCTAATTGTTCTCTAACCATAGAATTGATACTTGCAAATATACTTTCTAATAATAAAGATCATTTATTAGGTAATAATTTGATATTATTATCTGCTATTAAATGTAATACTAAAATTAAAAAAAATGCTATTAATGAATATAAAGCTAAATTAGTTAAAGTTAAAGAAATATAAGCAAATAAAGGAGCATTAAAACTAAATAAAGAAGTAATTTCAAATTGTTCTAGAGGAGAATTTATAAATAAATTAGAGATATTTTTTAACATATTTTACCGAAAAATTTAAATTTCTACTAACGAAACCAATTGTAAATTTTAACAATTAGATACGACTAATAAATATATTTTGGTACTTGTGTTTCGTACTATATACAATATACAATATAACAAGAAATAATATTACATTATTTTTCTTATATTATTTTTCTTACATTCAAACATGACAATTTTATAAATCATTTAAATAATTTAAATAATTAAATAATTTAAATAATTAAATAATTTAATAACTTAATCGAAGCTTAAATGTTTAGTATATAGTAAAGCGATTAATAATTGGAATGAATAGAATTGTCCCAATTTAATTATTTCTACTTTTAAGACTTGCTTTATACTTTATTATTTGTTATTACAGGCGGCGCCGGCGCTCCCCTCCTTTATTAAGAAAAGCGCAAAAAAAAGATTATATTATATTTAATTTTATATTATACTTTAACTATGCCGTCGCATCTTAAAGACTTAAAGACATAATACATAAATACTTAAATACTTAAATACTTAAATACTTAAATACTTAAATACTTAAATACTTAAATACTTAAAGACTTAAAGACTTAAAGAAGCGCGCGCTTACGGCGCCCTCCTCATTACCTCATTAGAACAAAAACCAAAAAACAAAAAAACCAAAAAACAAAATAAAATAAAAAATCCGCACGAGCTTTTTTATGGCTTACGCACGTTTATGGCTTACGCATGAGCTTTTTTAAGTTTTAATACGCACGACCTTTTTTATTGCTTAATCTTTACTCCGTACGCAAAAATATATCTAGCTATTGACCCTAAAATCTTTATCTCTATTTATGAAAAAATCCTAAATATCATGAACTCATTTAATTCTTTCTGTAAAAGTTATTACCTTGATAATTTTTTTTTCTTCGATCTATTCGATCTATTCGATCTATTCGATCTATTCGATCTATTCGATCTATTCGATATATTCGATCTATTCGATCGAGGTAAGAAGTAATTAATTGTCAAAAGCTAAAAGCTAACGTAGAGTAAAATCAGGCAGGGGTTTATAATTATAATTATATTATTCTTATATGTTTAAAAATTTCTATATGAATCAAGCAGATTATTTACTTTAGCAAATTGTGAAGACGACGCTTGACGGAGGGCTTAATAAAATACTAGGTGTTCTAATTTTTTTTGCGCCGCCTGCCCTCCTTCCCCTTTTTTTTTATTTTAAAATAAAAAAAACAAAGAAAAGGGGGAGCGGCCCTCTTTTTTTTCAATTTTTTAAATTACCTTTTGTAATTTTTAAGAAACACCTTCACCTGTTATCCCTTAAGGGGCGCAAGCGCGCCGAGCTATCCGGCGTGGAATAATAGAATATGGTTTTATCATATTATATATTATAAGCTTAAGCTTTAATTTAAAAAAATAGCCCTGCGTGTACCTTCGTGTCAAATTCCCTTCTTCTCCCTTCGTGTACCTTTGTGTTCCTTTGTGTCCCTTCGTGTTAGGTTATTTTTATAAGGTTAAGACATTAAGCGTCTAAGGTCTAGCTCATTCGAATTCGATTAAGGATCAAATTCCTAATTAATTTATGAAACTATAGCCCAAAGACTAAGCCCAATTAAAAATAACAAGACAATAAATCTCAAAAAAGCTTCGGAATCTGTATATAATAAATATAATATATATAATAAACGACTTATAGTCTTAAAAAATTTAATTAATCATATCGATCGAGGGTGTCGCGTCTTATCTAAAGATGGTTGGATCATCCATCTTTTTTTAATCTTTTTTTTTAATAAAAAAAAAAAACAGAATATAGGATGCAATACCGACAGAAAAACTCGTTGTTGTTGTTGTTTGTTGTTGTTGTTTAAAAAAACAATTCAATGCAACAATAGATAACAATAATACTCTGTTGGCTAGTTGAATTATTCTAGTATAAAAGTTAGAAATTACAATATCTAAAAACGACTCGCACCAGTTGTCGTTGTCGTTGTCTATAAAAGGTAAAACAAATGATTTAGACTTATTTTTTTTGTTTTTTTGTTTTGTTACCTTAAAGGGGGAGCCTTTTTTATATTTAGCCTTACCTTTAGCCTTATCTGTGTACTTTGATTGTGTAATACTACTAATAATCCAATTGTTTATAGTATTTTTTATTCTTCTAAGGAAATTCCCAATTTTGTTAGAATTTTTCCAAATCCATCAGGCTGAATCCCATAATAATTGAATAAAAATTACAATAGCTAAGATTACCAGTAAAATAAAAATAAATGAAATTAAAATTATATCAATTGTAATAAACTCATTTAAGAATTGTGAAATCATTTTCAAATAAATTAAAAATAGTGTAGTTAAATTCATGATATTTTTTTTTTAATATATTTATTTGTGCAGCGCTGCATCGCGCAGCCGCCCGACCCGTCCCCTTTGAAAATAATAAATAAAAATAAAAAATAAAAATAAAAACAAAAATAAAGTAAGGAGCCGAGAGAATTCGAATCTCTGATTCTGTAAAGAAAAGGTATTAACAGTACCCCGCATTAACCACTCTGCCACAGCTCCGCTTCTCCTGTGTTCTATTATTCTATTTTTGTTTTTTTGCTCCCCTTAAAACGAAGGAGAGGAATTTTCCTTATCTTTTTTTTTTAATAAATAAATAAATAAATAAGTAAATTAAAAAA
>Ga0179596_10000319_pt1 | contig 15957 bp, 14 predicted proteins | sample CZODoug1_1_08_16_FD_155494 | JGI IMG/M metagenome (GOLD analysis project Ga0179596, IMG submission 155494) | Vadose zone soil fungal communities from Angelo Coast Range Reserve, California, USA - CZODoug1_1_08_16fungal (Illumina Assembly) | ecosystem: Environmental > Terrestrial > Soil > Vadose...
TCCTCGGCGAGCTAGCGGGGTGCAACTGTCGCCAGGTTTCAATCGAGACGGCACAGTCCAATCTCGATTGTTCGGTGCTGAAGTCCCTGCCCGGCAAGACGATCGTCCTCGGCGTGATCGACCTCAACGACATGACCGTGGAGACGCCGGAAAAGGTCGCCGCGCGCATCCGCCGCGCTCTGCCTTTCGTCGCGCCGGAACGCATCGTCGTCGCGCCCGACTGCGGGATGAAGTACCTGCCGCGCGAGGTGGCGTTCGGGAAACTGAAAGCAATGGTCGAGGGCGCGAAGCTCATGCGGGCCGAGCTCGGACAGGCCCTATAACGAGGGGCGACATCATGCTTGCCGTGATATTTGAGGTCATTCCGGCTCCGGGCCGGAAAGAGGAATATCTGGAGCTCGCCGCTCAGCTGCGGCCCGAGCTCGAGGAGATCGACGGATTCATCTCGGTGGAGCGATTCGCGAGCCTCACGAACGAAAACAAGCTCCTGTCGCTTTCGTTCTGGCGCGACGAGGAAGCCGTGCAGCGCTGGCGCAACCTTGCGCGCCACCGCGAGGCGCAGGCACGCGGGCGCTCCGGCGTGTTTGCCGATTACCGCCTCCGCATCGCGAGCGTCGTGCGCGATTACGGGATGACCGACCGGGCCGAAGCCCCGCAGGACAGCCGCTCGGCCCACCCGGTCTGAACGGCCGCCAGAACCTACGTCCCAAGCTCGCGCCCCAGCTCCGGCCCCGGTGAGCTTGGGGTTCGATAAGGCCCTTGGGCGGCATGGGTCCTGCTTGCCTTGTAGCGGACAAAGAGCAAATGGGGACCTAGAGCATCACATGCAGGACTTTTTTCCTTTTGCTTTGTTTAATAACCAGCGACATACAAGTGCTAGTAAATTTACAGAATTAATATTATGATCTATCGCATTGGGCGCCAAGGCGTTTGTCTGACCTATCGTTGTGCAACGGGCGGAGGCGGAGGAGTCATGAAAAACCATGAGAGATCGCTTATTGCGGCCCTCTTATTCGCGGCCACGCTCGCGATAGCCGGCTGTAGCTCCGAAGGCACCGGCACGAATTCAGGTGGGTTCGGTCCCGGAACACCTGGCGGGGGCACTACTGGCGGGGGCACTACCGGAGGCACCACCGGGGGCACTACCACCGGGGGCACCACCGGGGGCACCACCACCGGGGGCACGACGACCGCTGCCGCAGGCTCTATCCAATTCATCTCCGCCACACCTAATACGATCGGTGTGACGGGCTCGGGACAGCCGACGACGGCGACTGTCATTTTCCTGGTGGCCGATGCCGCGGGCGTCCCGATCTCAGGGGCAGCCGTGAATTTTTTCCTAGTGGGTCCGGGTGGCGGCACTTACATCGGCCCTCCCGGGGACGGCACGCCCAACACGGACACGAGCACGACGGATGGAGCCGGCAACGCCCAAGTCATCCTGAACAGCGGCACCGCACCGGGCCCGGCCACGATTACGGCCAGCGTGACGTCGACGAACGGAACTTTCTCGGCGTCTTCCTCGGTGATCGCGATCGGCGGCGCGGTCCCTTCGGCGAAGCATCTCGATCTGGCCGCGGTGCGGCTCAATCTTCCGGGGTTGGCGAAGGTCGGGTTTACGACCAACGTTTCGGCCTTTGTCGCCGACCGGTTCGGCAATTTCAATATCCTGCAGGGAACCCAGGTATCGTTCTTCACCGAGGCCGGGGCGATCGATACCAGCCAGTCCACCGACGCGAGCGGCATCGCAACGGTCGTCCTTCGCACCCAAAGCCCCGCTCCGGTGCAGGTCGCGCCCCCGTTTCCGCCCAACCCGCTGAACGGCTGGGTCACGGTCATCGCGGTGGTGCGCGGCGAGGAGGGTTTTGTAGACACAAACGGGAACGGCATCTATGACGTGGGCGAACCGTTCACGGACATGGAGGAACCCTACATCGACGCCAACGACAACGGAGTGTACGACGTCGGGGAGCAATTCATCGACACGAACCAAAACGGAGTGCACGACGGGCCGAACGGCGTTTGGGACGGCCCGACCTGCGTGCAAGCCGGGTGCAATCGCAGCCCCAACATCTGGCGCTCGCTGACTTTGGCGTTTACGGGCAACATCACCAGTTGCACCCTCACACCCAACCCTGTAACGGTTCCAGCTATCAATGTTCCGAATGGGGGATTCCAGACGTTCGATTTTTCAGTCAGCGACGCAAATGGCAATGCGCCGGGGCCTGGTACGTCGATATCGTTCTCGGCCACCGCCGGAACGCTCCAAGGACAAACGAGTTTCATTCTGCCGGATATCGTCGGTGGTCCGTTCACAGGCAGCATCACATTGGCGGGCTCGGCGCCGCCGCCGAGCGGGGGAAAGCCAGGGAGCATTACGATGACGGTCGGCTCGAGCGACGTGGTCCCCTGCTCATCTGTCATAATCAGCGGTACGGTCAACTAGCGCTGCGTCAGCTAGAGCGAAGCCGTTCGAATCCCGCCTCGAGATCCGCGATCAGGTCTTCTTCGTTCTCCAGGCCCGCGTGGATCCGGAAGCACGGCCCCTTGTGCGGCCACTGCGTCGCGGTGCGTGTCTCGCGCGGATCGAAGGGCACGATCAGGCTCTCGAACCCGCCCCAGGACGAGCCGATGCCGTAGAGCTCCAGGCCGTCGATCATCGCGCAGAGCGCGCCTTCGGTGATGCCCTCCTTGAGCACCACGCCGAACAGACCGCAGGCGCCCGTGAAATCGCGCTTCCAGATCGCGTGTCCCGGGTCTCCGGGGAGCGCCGGGTGGAGCACGCGCTCGACCTCGGGTTGGCGGGCGATCCACTCGGCGAGCGCGATCCCTGCCTTCCAGTGCTGTTTCAAGCGAACCGCGAGCGTGCGCAGGCCCCGCTGGCCGAGATAGACGTCGTCAGGACCCGCCGTCTGACCGAGCTCGTGGGTCGAGCGCTTCAGCCTCGGCCAAGCTTCCTTCGTGCAGGTGATCGCGCCCAGCATGGCGTCGGAGTGACCGACGATGTATTTGGTCGCCGCCTGCACCGAAACGTCAACGCCGTGCGCAAACGGCTTGAAGTACAGCGGCGTCCCCCAGGTGTTGTCGGCAATGACGGTGATCCCGCGGCGACGCGCGACTTCCGCTATCGCCGGTACGTCCTGCACCTCGAAAGTGAGCGAGCCGGGCGATTCGAGATAGATCACCCGGGTCTCGGGCCGGATGAGCGACTCGATGGAGCGCCCCGCGAGAGGATCGAAGTACGTCGTGGCCACGCCGAAGCGTTTGAGAAATCCATTCGCAAAGTTGCGTGTCGGGCCGTAGACGGTGTCGCTCATGAGCAGGTGATCTCCGGCCGATAGGAAGGCGAGCAGCGCCCCCGCGCAGGCTGCAAGCCCCGAGGGGTAGACGACCGAGCGGTGCCCTCCTTCCAGTGCGGCGATCGCCTCCTGCAGTGCTTCGATGGTCGGCGTACCGAAACGCCCGTAATAGGTGCCCGGTTGTTCCAGTATCCAATCCTGGCGTCTGCGGCGGAACTCCCCCACGGTTTCCGACAGGATCGTGGAAGCGTGGAACACCGGCGGGTTCACGGCGCCCTGATGGCGCTCGGGGTGGAGTCCGGAATGAACGATGGTTGTCTCGTCGCGCATGGTGTTCCTTCCTGATTGGACTAAACCGCAAAGCGGTTATTCTGACAGCAACCGGACTGCGAGTAGTCTCCACGTACAATTGCTGGTTAAAGCGGACGCAAATGCGCCGCTTTAACTCCGCGCGTTGGAGCGGACTTCAAAAGCCGCTCAACGCGCGGCGGTGTTTTCATCAGGGGATCGTTCTCGTCGTGACTTCGGCCGTTTCCCGCATCGCCAAAGGCGTGGTCAGGCTCGCCTGGCCTGTGCTTGTCGCGCAGCTGGCGGTGATCGCGAGCGGCGTGCTCGACACCGTGATGGCGGGCCGCTACAGCGCGGTGGACCTCGCCGCGGTCGGGATCGGGGCAAGCGTCTATTTCAGCGTCTTCATCGGATTGATGGGGGTGGTGCAGGCGCTCTCACCGATAGCCGCGCAGCTCTTCGGCGGAAAGCAGCTCGAAAGAATCGGCGAGGAGACGCGTCAGACCGTCTGGCTCGCGCTCGGCCTCGCCGTGCTCGGGGTCCTGCTGCTCGCGTTTCCCGAACCGTTCCTGCGGCTCTCGAGCGCGCCGCCGGAGGTAGAGGCGCGCACGCGAGCCTACCTCCAGGGCATCGCCTGGGCGTTGCCGGCGATGCTGCTTTTTCGCGTTTTCTTTGCGCTCACCACCGCGGTGTCCCGGCCCCGCGCGGTCATGGCGATCAACCTCGTCTACTTCACCGCCAAGATTCCGCTCAACACGCTGTTCATCTACGGGGCGCTGGGCGCGCCCGAGCTCGGCGGTCCCGGCTGCGCGGTCGCAACCGCGATCGCGAGCTGGCTGATCTTCGCGCTCGCCTGGATCTATTGCGCAAAGCACCCGTTCTACGCACCGTTTGGCATCTTTGGCCGGTGGTCCTGGCCCCACTTGCCCACCCTCTGGAGTCACTTGAAGCTCGGCGTGCCCATCGGGCTCGCGTTTTTCGTCGAGGTGACTTCGTTCACTTTCATGGCGCTCTTCCTGGCACGGCTCGGTGCGGCGACTTCGGCCGGCCACCAGATTGCCTCCAACGTCACCGCGGTCGTCTACATGTTCGGGCTTGCGATCGGAAACGCGGCCGCAGTTCTCACTGCGCAGGCGATCGGTGCGGGCAACCCGCGCGAGGCGCGGCATACGGGGCTCACCAGCATAGGGATCATGTTCGCCATTTCCGCCTGCGCCGGCGTAGTGATCTTCCTTACCTCGCATCAGATCGTGTTCCTTTACACCCGCGACCCCGCGGTACAGGCGATCGCGATCCCTCTCCTCGCCTACATCGCCTTTTTCCAGCTCTTTGACACCTCGCAGGTGGTGATCGTCAACGCTTTGCGCGGCTACAAGATTGCCTTCATTCCGATGCTCGTCTACACCGCCGCGCTCTGGGGGATCGGATTGGGCGGAGGTTACGCGTTGGGACTCGAGCGGATCGAAGCCGCGACTGCGCTTGGGCTTGCGACACCCATGGGCGCGGCGGGATTCTGGCTTGCGGGCGTCGCGAGCCTCGTCGTCGCGGCTTCGATCCTGTTTGCCTACTTCATGCACGTGAGCCGCGGACACGAGGCGGGGACGATCTGACTCGCCCGCATTGCGAGAGCTCTCCCTTTACACTATATTTCCGGCGCCCGTTCCGCTCCGTAAAGACAAGGAAACACCATGATCCGTGCTCTCGCCGTCCTCGCTCTCGCGATTTTCAGCGCGAACGCTTGGGCACAGGCGTATCCGAACAAGCCCATCCGCCTCGTGGTCGGGTTCACGCCTGGGGGAGTCTCCGACGTTCTCGCGCGCGCGCTCAGCGCCAGGCTCTCGCAGAATTTCGGCCAGCAGGTCGTAGTCGACAACCGGCCCGGCGCCGGCACCACGATCGCCTCCGAGATCGTCGTCAAGTCGGCGCCCGACGGCTACACGCTCTATTTTGCCGACGCGACGACGCACGCGATCAACGCGACCCTGTACCGCAAACTAGCGTACGACAGCCTCAGGGATTTCACCTACATCAGCCTGGTGGCCTCGACGCCGCTTCTGCTCGTGGTGGACCCGGCGTTGCCGGCACATTCGGTCGCAGAGCTGATCGCCCTCGCAAAATCCAAATCGGGACAGCTGAACTATGCGTCATCGGGCACCGGTACGATCGTGCATCTCGCCGGAGAGATGTTCAAAACCCTGGCGCATGTCGAGATGGTGCACGTGCCTTATAAAGGCAGCTCGCCCGCCGTCACCGCGGTGATGGCGGGCGACGTCGCCCTGCTGTTCTCCTCGATGCCTGCGGCGCTTCCGTTCGCCAAGAGCGGCAAGCTGCGCGCGCTCGCGGTCACCACGCCCGAGCGCGTGGCGGCCGTGCAGGACGTGCCCACGGTCGCCGAATCCGGGTTTCCGGGATTCGAGCTGGTGCTCTACAACGGGCTGGTCGGCCCCGCGGGAATGCAGAAAGGCGTCGTCGAACGGGTACACGACGAACTGGCGAAGGTCCTCGCTCTGCCCGACATGAAGGAGTTCTTTGCCGCGCAGGGCGCGACCCCGATCACCAGCACCTCCGAGCAGTTCACCGCGCATATGCGCGCCGAGGTGGCGAAACTCGGCAAGGCCGTCAAGGACTCCGGCGCCCAGGCCGACTGACGTGGCAAAGAATTTTCTTCCGCGGCACTCCCGCTACGACTATGTCCCGCTCACGGAGAGGAAGGACTACTCGTGGCCGGGCGGCAAGCGCCTCGCTTTCTGCATCACGACCAACATCGAGTGCTTCGCGTTTGGGGCGGGGCTCGGGCATGACAACGCCAAGACGGGCGAGCCCCAGACGCAGCGGAACTTCTCCTGGCGCGACTACGGCAACCGCGTCGGCATCTGGCGCCTGTTCGACCTGGCCGAGGAATTGAAGCTGCCGCTTGCGCACAACACCAACAGCCTGCTGTACGACTATGCGCCGCAGATCTTCGCGCGAATCCGCGCGAGAGGCGACGAGATCGTCGCGCACGGCCGCACCAACTCGGAGAACCTGCGTGGGATGTGGGAACCCGACGAAGAGCACCTCATCCGGGAGGTCACCGAGGCCTTTGCCCGCAACGAGAAGAAGCGTCCCACGGGATGGATGGGCGCTGGCGCCTATGAGACTTCGGTGACGCCCGACCTCCTGAAGGAGGCCGGCTACACCTACTTCATGGACTGGCCTTGCGACGACCAGCCGATCTGGATGCGAACGCGCTCGGGGCCGATCCTCTCGGTACCCTACCCGGTCGAGGTCAACGATTCGCCGATGATCGTGCACCGGAAACACAGCGCGCGCGAATTCTGCGACATGGTGGTGGACCAGTTCGACGAGATGCTGGAGCAGTGCGCGAAACATCCGCTGGTGTGCAACATCTCCATCCACCCCTACGTGTTCGGCCAGCCCTTCAGGCTGCGGCCGCTTCGCACGGCGCTCAAACACTGCGTCGAGCACAAGTTTCGGGACCGCGTTTGGTGGACGCGACCGGGCGAGATCGCCGAGTTCTGCATTTCCATCCAGCCGGGAATCATCCCCGGCAGCTGAGAATTTCACCCCGGACCGCGCGCCGCGAGGCGCCGGCGAAGCTCAGTGTGACGTCCCTGCCGGCTTGTTCGGCTGAGGCTGCGCGACCGCTTGTGACGCCGCTGCCGGCTTGCTTGGCTGCGGCGGCGTGCCCGTTTGCGACGCTCCTGGCTTGTTTTGCGGCGGCGTGCCGGTTTGCGATGTCCATGCCGGTTTGCTTGGCAGCGGCTGCACGCCCGCTTGAGCCGGCGCGGGCGCGGCGGCGGTCGCGGCGGGGCTACGGCCCGGGTCGGCGGCTGCGCGCGCGACGCCTGGGCCTTTCGTTTCGGGGAGCGCCGCGATGTCGCCGGAGATCTCGCCGCCTTCCTCGATCGCGACTTTTCCGTAGCGGACCTTGCCCGACACTCTCCCGGTAGCACGAATGACCAATTGTTTTCGCGCTGTCAGCTCGCCCTCGAAGCGCCCGCGGATCTCGGCAACGTCGATGCCAGCCTTGCCCACGAAAACGCCGTGCTCGGCGATCTGGATGGCGCGGCTGTCCATCGAAGCTTCCACGCGACCTTCGACCACCAGCGTGTCGCAGTCGGTGATCTCGGCGCCCTTCAGCTTGATGTCCGGGCCGACGATCAGCTTGCTCACGCTTTCACCGCCGGACCGGGAAGGTTCCGGATCAGCGCGCAAGTCGGCCTTCGGCGCTTCGAGGCCGAAGGCCTCCGCGCTTGCAGATCCGTCACCGGCGGCGCTCAACGCTTCCTGCAGCCGGCTGTACGGCGACTGCAGGCGCGTGGATTGCGGAGTATTCCTGCGAAAATTGTCCAGCATGGAAGTACCTCTTCACTTTCCCGGTCGGTGACCGATCATTCATGGGTGGAAATCCGCGACCCAAGAAGTGTTGCTTTAGCAATGCGCATGCCAGACGCAACTCGCGTGCAAAATCATGCGATTGCCACACGCGATCGCACGACCGGCAAGCGATTGTCGTCGCTCTCGAGCGACGCCCCTTCGAGCGAGATTCTTAAGGGGCTGTTTACAATGAAGGTGAAGCGTCGGGCAAAAGCGACGGCCATGACGCCGATCGTCAAGACCGAAGCCTCGGAACGCCTTGTCTACCGGCGGAATCAGGGCCGGACGAACTTCAACACGAACTCGTCGACCGGCACCTTGGGACGAAATACGATCGAGTCGCGCGGATCCTCGCGATGGCGCAGGAAATCCCCTTCCGCCGCGAGCCTGAATCCCGCTGCCTCGACTTCCCGCCGCAACGTCGCCTCTTCGATGCGATGCAAGGATTTCGCGACGTTTATTCCTGCGCCCGCCTGAGCCGAGTGGTCGGCGATCACCAGCGAACCGCCCGGTTTGAGCGCCTCGAACAGCCCGCGATTCATCTTTGCGCGGTCGACGCTCATGAACGCCGTGTCGTGATAGGCAAAAAAGAAGGTGATCAGATCGAGATCGCGCACGCCTGGTGGAACTGGATCGTCATAGTCGCGCAGCACGCGTACGACGTTCCGCATCGCAGGCGTTTTCGCGCGCTCGTCGAAGCGCTCCTTAGCTCTCGGCGAAACCGCCTGCGAGTCCTGGGCATATACCGTTCCGCCGGAACCCACCGCGCGGGCGAGCAGCTCGGTCGAATAGCCTCCGCCCGCTCCCATGTCGAGCACCCTCATGCCCAGCCGCACGCCGGTGAACGCGAGCAACAGCTCCGGATTTCTTCTCTGATCGGTCTGACGGTCGGCCTCGGACCGGTCGGGGCTCGCCACTACGGCGCGGTAGTCGACGCTTTCGTTCTTGCGCATGCCGGTGCAAGCCGCGAGCGACGCCGCGCTCGCAAGAACGACCGCGCGGATAAGCAACTCAGAGTCCACGTTCGCCTTTCTGCCGCCCCTTAGCGGCCCTTGAAATTCGGTTTGCGCTTCTCGTTGAAGGCGCGAAGGCCTTCCCTGCGGTCTTCGGTTCCGACGAGCCGGTTGTAGGCCTCGACTTCGAGCCTCATGGCCGAAGGGAGATCCATCTGCAGGCCCTGGCGGATCGCGTGCTTCGCCTGCCGCACCGCGAGCGGAGCGAGCGAGGCGATGCGCTCAGCCGCCCCCAGCGCTTCCTGCAACAGCTTGCCGGGTTCGCAGAGCTTGTTCACGAGACCCCAAGCGTGCGCTTCCTCCGCGGAAAATGGGCGGGCCGCCAAAATGAGCTCCTTGGCGCGTCGCTCGCCGACGACGCGGGGCAGCGTTTGCGTGCCGCCGCCGCCCGGCATGATTCCGAGAGAAACTTCCGTAAGCGCGAACGTTGCGGTCCTCGAAGCGTAGGCAAAATCGCAGTGCAGAACGAGCTCCAGGCCGCCCGCGTACGCGGCACCGTTGACTGCGGCGATCACCGGGATGGGACAATCGCGGACCGCGCGAAACATTCGCTCGAACACCTCGTGCTGCGAGCGCCACTGTTCGTCGCCGAGCGAATTGCGCTCCTTCAGATCGGCGCCGGCGCAAAAGGCCTTGTCGCCGGCGCCCGTGATGACGACGCAGCGGTACGGGTGTTCGGCCCGGAAGCGCTCGAAGAGTTCACACAGTTCGAGCGCAGCTCCGGTGTTGAAGGCATTGGCGACCTCGGGGCGGTGGAGCATCGCCAGCAATACATTGCCGGGCCTTTCCTCGATCCGCAGCGTCTCGCGCTCCCCCCTCATGCGTCCCGCGGCCGGCCGGATGCGCCGCTAGTTCGCCGGCCTCACGCCGTCCTTGCTCACCGAGACGCCTCCGGCCGACAGTGTCCCGTCGGGCGCGACCTGGGCCCCGATGACCACGTAGGCTCCAGGCACCAGCATCGATGGATCGCCCGGCAACGCCGTGAAAATGGGAGCGCCCTGGGGAACGTGCACCTTCTGCGTGCCACCTTTGTAATTCAGCGTCAAGTCGCGGCCATTGGAGGCCGCGACCATGCCGGACACCGTGGCGTTGGTCATGAGCGAGCCCGGCTCGAGGTCCCAAGGCATGTGGCCTTCGGGCACCTGGCCGCGTCGGTCCGGGGTGAACACCTGGACCGAGATCGCTTCGAGCGTTCCGTCGGCGCGCTTCCTAGATGCCGGGCCGACGAAGTCGCCAGGCTTGATGTCCGCCAAAGTGAGCGCCTTGGCGTAGCGCACCCCGAACTTGGGCGCGAGATTGATTTTCAGATCCTTGCCGTCGCGCGACTTCACGGAAAGAACATTGCCGTCGAGCGAGGTGATGGTGCCGCGCACGAACATGCGCGTTTGCGCCTGCGCGACGGCGCCCGAGAGCGCGAGAGCGCCGGCTGACAGCAAGACTGCGAATTTCTTCATGATTGTGACTCCTCCTTGAATGAGGCGCCCGGGCCAACCCGGCGGGCCGAAGGTAAACGCGGTCCAGCACACTTCCATTCCGGAGCGCTGCGACTATTCTGACAGATTCCGCCGCAATCCTGCGGCGCGAAGAGCCCAGTTTCTCGGCTTCACGCCCTTAGAGCTTGAGGAGGCGGCGCGCGTTCCCTTCGACGATGTTTCGCTTGGCCTCGGCGCCGAGGGTAGGATGATCGGTGACAATCTTCACCGGTTGCTCGTAGGCGATCGGAAAGCAGTAGTCGCTCCCCATCAGGATCCGGTCTGCGCCGATCACCTTGACCAGATATTCGAGCACGTGGTCGGAATACCCGACCGTGTCGTAATAGAAGCGGCGCAGGTAGTCGACCGGCGAGTGCTCGATGTGCTTGAGGTCGGCGCGTTTTTCCCAGCCCCGGTTGAGCCGTCCCACGAGCCACGGAAACGCGCCGCCCGCGTGGGGGAGGCAGACGACGAGCTTGGGAAACCGGTCGAGCACACCCCCGAAGATGAGGTGTGCGGCAGCGATCGCCGACTCGAAAGGGTTGCCGAGCAGGTTGGTGAGGTAATGGGCGCCCAGGCGCTGGTGCCCGATCACCTCGACCGGATGCAGAAAAAGGGGGAGGCCGCTCGCCTCGATGCGCTCATAGACAGGCAGGAATGAAGCATCGGACAGGTCTTTTCCGCGAATCTGGGTGGCAACATAGAAGCCGCGCATGCCGTGAAGCTTCGCCGCGCGCTCGACTTCCCTTACCGCGAGTGCGGGCTCGTGCATCGGCAGCGTCGCGAGCCCGACGAGCCGCTTCGGATGCCGCTGGTGGGCCTGCGCGAGCGCGTCGTTGTAGGTCTCGCTGATGCGTCGAGCCAGATCACCGTCCGCCCAGTACACCATCGGCTGCGACAGCGACAGCGCATGGACCTCCACGCCTTGTTCGTCCATTGCCTCGAGCCGGGCGCCCAGGTCGACGAATTTGGGGCCGACGGGCCCGGTCAGAAGATGGCCGTGCTTGAACTGCGGACCTTTGCCCTCGACCATTTTGTACTCGAAGCCGTGGCTGGGACCGTGCTTGGCGATCAATTCGAGGAAGTCTTGCGGAAAATAATGCGCGTGAACGTCGATCGGTGCGTACTGGCTCATCGCGGCTCCCTTTTTCCAGGGATTCTACCTTGGCGAGAACCAGCCCATTTATAATTCGTCACGACAGCTCGCGGGAGGTCGAGGAAATGGAAGAGCGCGTTAGCTTTGTATCGGACGGATTCAAGCTCGCGGGTATCCTTCACCTGCCCGATGCGGGGCCGGCGCGGCGCGCCGCTTTTCTCGTCCTGCACGGATTCGGCAGCAACAAGGACGGTGGCGGCGGTATGACGGTCGCGAAAATGCTCACCGGCCTCGGCTACGCGGCGCTGCGCTTCGACTTCCGCGGCTGCGGCGAGAGCGAAGGCGAGCGCGGGCGCGTCATCTGCAAGGAGCAGGTCAAAGACACGAGGAACGCGCTGTCCTTCCTCGCTACCCGTCCGGAGATCGACCCGAAGCGCATCGCCGTGGTCGGGCAGAGTTTCGGCGCCGCGGTCGCCGTATACGCGGCGGGGGTCGACCGCAGGGTCGCCGCCTGCATTTCCTCCGGCGGCTGGGGCCACGGCGCGAAGAAATTCCGCAGGCAGCACGCCTCGCCTCGGGCCTGGAAGAAATTCGACGCCATGATGAGGGAGGGAAAGCGCCGCAAGCGCGCCGGCCAGCCGATGACGGTGCCGCGCTACGCCATCGTTCCCATCCCGCCGCGCCTGCGCGGCAACCTCGCGCCGGGCTCGATCATGGAGTTTCCGTTCGAGGTGGTGGAAACCATGTACGCGTTCAACGCGAACGATGTCGTCGGGAGGATCGCGCCGCGGCCGCTTCTTTTGTTGCACTCGGCGAACGACTCGGTCACGCCGACCGAGCAGTCGGTCGAGCTTTTCGAGTGCGCCGGAAAGCCAACCGATCTCCATCTCATCGCCGACGTCGACCATTTCATGTTCTCGGAAGGGAACACGCTGGTCGTCGACCTTGTGCGCAATTGGCTAGCCAAATACTTTCCCGCGCGGATTTGATCCGGGAATGAGCAAGACGCAAGCGGCGCCGACCGCCCCGGCCGATGCGCTAAAGCGCTTTGCCTCAAACATCTTCGCGCGGGCCGGCATGCCCGAAGCCGATGCAGCGGTCGTCGCCGATGTCCTCGTCTGGGCGAATCTCAGGGGCGTGGACACGCACGGCGTCATGAGAATCCCGCGTTATGTCGACCTGATCGAAACCGGCGACATGAATGCCAGGCCCGCGATCGCGATCCGCACCGAAACGCCCGCCTCGGTTCTGATCGAAGCCGACCGCGCGGCGGGGCCGGTCGCGATGATGCGGGGAACGGCCGAGGCCTTGCGCAAGGCGCGGGGCGCCGGCGTGGGACTCGCGCTCGTCCGTGCGACCACGCACACCGCGGCGCTCGGCTACTACACGCTCGCCGCAGCTCGCGAGGGCATGGCCGCGATCGCGCTCGCCGCATCCTGGCCCAATGTCGTCTATCACGGCGCGCGCGCAGCGGGCGTGTCGACCAGCCCGATCTCGATCGCGGTGCCCGGTGCAGAGCCCGTCGTGCTCGACATGGCGACGAGCGTCGTTTCGATGGGGAAGCTGAACCAGGCGAAGAGAAAGGGCCAAGCGATACCCGAGGGATGGGCGCTCGACAAGGACGGCAACCCGACGACCGATCCCCAGGCCGCGCAGATTCCGTTGCCGATGGCCGGCCCCAAAGGCTCGGGCCTGTCTCTCATGATCGAATGCATCACGAGCCTCGTCGCGTCCAACCCCCTGCTCGCCGAGTCTCTGGAAGGCACCCCCGAAGGACGCCGGCACCGGCAAAACGGCTTCGTCATGGCGATCGACCTGGCGCAGTTCGGCGATCCGGAGAATTTCCGGCGCGAAGTCGACCGTCTGGTGAAAGCGCTGAAATCCCTGCCCGTCGATCGGGAGGCAGGGGAGATCCTCATGCCCGGCGAGCGCGGCCGCCGCACATTCGAGCGCCGCAGCCGCGACGGCATCCCGATTCCGCGTGCGATTAACGACGAGCTCCAGGGGTTGGCGAACCGCTTCGGCGTGGCGATGTTCCCGTCGTCGTAGCGTTGATATACTTCCTGCGCTCAAGCTCTCCCTATGGCGAAGAAATCCAAAATCCGCTCGACGGCCGAACCGAAGCGCCGCGATGCGGGCGCGTCGCCCGGGCGCGAATACCCCGACCTCCACGAGCATCTCGAGGCCCTCGAGCGCGCGGGGCTGCTCATAACGGTCGATCGGCCGATCAACAAAGACACCGAGATGCACCCGCTGGTCCGCTGGCAATTCCGCGGCGGTATCGAGGAGCCGGACAGAAAGGCGTTCCTGTTCACTCAGGTGACCGACGCGAAGCGGCGCAAATACGATATTCCGGTCGTGGTCGGCGCGCTCGCCGCAAGCCGCGAGATCTACCGCATCGGCATGGGCTGCGCCCTGGACGGAATCAACGAGACCTGGAACCGCGCGATGGCGAAGCCGATCGCGCCGCGAATCGTCGAGGACGCCCCCTGTCATGAGGTCGTAATCACGGGCAAGGACCTCGACGAGCCCGGCAAAGGCCTCGACGGTCTCCCCATTCCCATCTCGACGCCGGGCTGGGACATCGCTCCGTTCACGACCCTTTCGCAGTACATCACCAAGGACCCGGACACCGGCGTCCAGAACATGGGCATTTATCGCGGGCAGGTGAAGGCGCCCCGGCGGCTTGGCATGAATCCGTCCCTCGAGCTGCGGCCGGGAATCTACACCCACTGGGAGAAAATGAAGGCGCGCGGCGAGAAGTTGCCTGCGGCGGTCATCCTAGGTGCGCCCCCCTGTGTGGCGTTCACCTCGGCGCAGAAAGTGCCGGAAGCGCTGGACGAGCTGCACGTGGCCGGAGGGTTGGTCGGCGCGCCGATCAACGTGGTAAAGGCGAAGACCGTCGACCTTCTCGTACCGGCGGAAGCGGAGATCGTCATCGAGGGGTATATCGACACCGAGTATCTCGAGCCCGAAGCGCCGTTCGGCGAATCGCACGGCCACGTCAACCTACAGGAGTACAACGCTTTCATGGAGGTGACCTGCATCACCCGGCGCAAGAACGCGATCCTCACCTCCATCATCTCGCAGGTGACCCCGAGCGAGTCGAGCCTCATCAAGCGCGTCGCGCTCGAGCCGCTGTTTACCCATCACCTGCGCAATACGCTCGGGATCCAGGGCGTGAAGCGCGTTTCGATGCACGAGCCGCTCACGAATCTGCGCAAGGTGGTGGTGCTCATCATGGACCGCAGGGCGCCGAGGACGGAGATCTGGCGCGCGCTCTACGGCGCTGCTGCGTGGAACCGTGCGGCGGGCAAGTACGTGGTTGCCGTGAACGAAGACATCGACCCTGACAACGCGGACGCGCTGCTCTGGGCCATGTCCTACCGCGCGAATCCGGCGCTCGATCTTGAGATCCTTCATCACCGCGACCAGGGGCACGGGCCGAGGAGCAAACGAAACGACGGCGAAGACGCTTCGGTGCTGATCGACGCGACGATGAAGGAGGACTTCCCCCCGATCTCCTTGCCCAAGCGCGAGTACATTGAGCGCGCCAAGGAAATCTGGGAGGAGCTGGGCCTGCCGAAGCTCAAGCCCGAGTCGCCGTGGTTCGGCTACTCGCTCGGCGAATGGCCGGACGAGCTGGAGCGCGCGGCGGAGCTTGCGGTGCGGGGTGACTATTTCCAGACCGGTGAGCTCTTGGTCAAGCGCCGCCGCAAAGACGTGAAGATGAATACCGAGGTGCGCGACCTGCAGGAGCCGAAGAAAGGCTAGGCTACCGGGCGGATACCGAGGCGCTTCGGCCCTCAATATACGAGAGCACCGCCGCCGCCTCGTCCGCGCTGAGGCGCAGATTGGGCATGCGGGCGTACTGATATTTCTCGAAGAGCCGTACCGCAATAGGATCGCCTTCGGCCAGCACCTTGTCCGGCATTATGATGTAACGGGTGAGCCAGGCGCGTTCGCGCCGAGTCGTAACTCCCGACAGATCGGGCCCCATCTTGTCGCCGTGCCCGACGGTGTGACAGGCGCTGCACTGGCTCTGGAAGAAGTATTCTCCTTTGTCGAGCACGAGAGGACGCGCTTCCGCGTAGCTTTGGCCGTTCGTCGTATTCCTCCACCCCAGAAAATTCCCGATGGTCGTGGCGAGGAACTGGGGGTTGTCGACGGCGGAATTGCGCATCCACTGGCCGGTCGGCTCGTTGCCGATCATGACACTGGCGCTGTGCCCGTCCTTGCTGGCCGCGTCGCGCACCCTGGACAGGCCCAGCTTCTTGGTCGCGAGCTTGATGTCTTCGTCCTTGCCGGTGAGGAAGAGCCACCCGGGCCCGACACCGTACTTCTGCGCGTAGGCCTTGAGCACCTCAGGAGTATCCCGCTTGGGATCGATGGTGATCGAATAGAAGAAA
>Ga0179596_10000320_pt1 | contig 15948 bp, 33 predicted proteins | sample CZODoug1_1_08_16_FD_155494 | JGI IMG/M metagenome (GOLD analysis project Ga0179596, IMG submission 155494) | Vadose zone soil fungal communities from Angelo Coast Range Reserve, California, USA - CZODoug1_1_08_16fungal (Illumina Assembly) | ecosystem: Environmental > Terrestrial > Soil > Vadose...
TGGAAGTCGTTCCTGCGGTATTGACCTGTGGGGCCAGTGCCGCAGTAGGCGCAACCAGGTTACCGTTTTTGAATATGACGATATTGCCACTGGCTGATGTGGGGCCGACGCTGCAACTTATCTGCTGTACTTCCCACACGACGGCAGGGTTCTGCTGTGTGAGAAGAACTGTCGCAATTCCATTCGCAGCAACAGCAGCTTGATTCAACCAGTCGGGCATGTCAGATCACCTGGGTATCAATATCGGAGTCTCGGTATTCCCATACCAGACAGTTGGCCGAGACCATACCGGTCACTCCGTCGGCCGTCGCGGTGACGTTGAGGAAAAGAGTTTCCCTATCATGAACGACGTAACCATGCTCGTTCTCAGTAGTAGTGAAGGGCACTGACGTCCCATGGCGAACGCACTGGGTGAGTCCGACATTCGCATCATCTCCGATATACACGGCAGCAACAATATTCGCCTTGGTCGTGTGGTCGTCGTCACCCAACACGGTCACCCGCGTCAAAACCCACACACGGCCCGCAGAGGGCCTGCCGATGACAAGCTGCTGAGTGTTGCCATTGCTCATCGTCAAGCCACTCAAAGCCTGACTCAGAGGCCGCATGATGCGCTTCGGCTTACCGCCACTACTCTTCATGTCGGCACGCAACGCCGCAAACCCAGACTCGACCTCACTGCCACTGGCGATATCGAGTTCGGCACCCAATACAATTCGAGCGTCAGCCACGAACGTACTCCGCTTCTTCCATGTAGGACCGATAAGACTCCATTGCCTTACGCTGCGTCCACGCCGCCAATCTCCAGTCGGCGAGATACTTTCCCCGCTTGACATACATCATGACCGGAATGTTGTATTCATTGCAGTAGACCGCAGTCACGAATATTACGTAGATGATGACTTTGGTAAGCGTGCTCACAGAAATACCTTATCTCCAGGGTAAATCTCATCAGGATTTACAATCTGAGGATTCTTCTTTTTGATTTCCGACAGTGTCAGTCCGTGTGCAGTGGCGATATCAGAAAGGGTGTCACCCTTCTTTACCACGTAAGTGCTGACGACCGGATGACCAGAAATATAGATCTGCTCGTTCGGATAGATAAGGTTAGGATTGACGATCTGTGGATTGAGTTTCTCTATCTGCTTGAGTGAAATTCCATACTTGGCAGCGATGCTGGAAAGACTGTCATTGTCCCGTGCGAAGTAGATGGCACTCTTGGGAGGCTTGGGCGGCTTGGGAACCAGCTTCTTCACAGGAGATTTGGGGTCGACGCCGGGCCAGTAGGTTGATGCTACGGACGTGTCATAATGCGAATTACTCTCAAACTGCTTCGCTACAGCACCCTTTGGAATCGAGACGACCCCATCCCATTTGGCGATCCAGTAGTGAGGTTCTGCGATGCCAGAATCGCGAAAGACTGCTCGTACGTTTTCCCACTGATAGTCACTGGTGTAAACCGTTGGATCGGCTCCGGCGCGTCGTCGCATCTGGACCCACGAGAGTGCTCCGAGGGGGCTTGCATCCCCATTCTCGACGTCCAAAACCTGACCGTCATCCGTGTGAGCAGAAACCGCAATACCAACAATGACAGCATGAGGAAAACGCGCACGCATGAGATGAATATTTGCGTAATGTCCGTCAACATATCCTGCGACCATTTGAGCATTCTGAGGAATGCCCGACGGGGTGACGGAGTCATACATGATCCTTGTCATTTGTGCCTCACTATGACGAATACACTAACGCCGACAAGACCGAGCCCAACCAGTGCTTCCATTCCCCAGATAAACGAATTGATGAGGATCTGGAATGGTGCCGAGATGGAGGACAGAAAACTATCAGAAAGTTTCGCAGGGTCAATACTGGTAGTCGAGCTAGCGGTTTGTACATTTGCAGCTGTTGTACCCGTAATCGGTCCTAGCGTGCTGGTTGCCTCCTTCCCCTGGAAGTAGGGATAGGTCCAGCCGAGATAGGACTTTCCCCATTTGCTGGTAATCGTTGACGCTGGTACGGTCGTTACCGTGCCGTTGCCTCCGATGTCCGTTGAGACAATACTACCATTGCCCAAGCTCAACGCGACGTGACCACTTCCACCGCCCCAGTACATAAGGGCACCGGCGGGAGCATTCATGTCACCAGCATGTTTCAAATTGCCAGGTGTCGCATTCCAGTTCGCCATAGCAGTGGCGTAACCAGAATTTGAATAGCCATACATGTTAGCAACAAAGTTATCGCACATACCGACAGCCCAGCGTTTTGTACTCTGAGCTTTGGTTATGGCTGCACTGACGGTGCTTGAGGGGGTGACTGGCATTAGATACCAGCCTTCTTGGCGGCCTCGACCTCAGGCAGCATTTCGGGTGCTACTACCGCAGTAGCGTCGCTTTCCAATTCTTTACCAGCGGCAGAGTTGTTCAGCAATACAACGATGGATCCGACGATGAGCGCTACTCCTAGCAACGCTTCAACTCCCCAGATGAGAACATTTATCAGAGGATTGAATACTGAGGAGATAGCATCACCAAGCCCTTTGCCGATCGAATCTCCCAGATCGCTGGTCAGCGAAGTGTCCTGCACCGAGGTGGATCCGCTGGGTAGACCCGATGTCGATGGCGCTGCACCCGACATGAATTGCTTGTATTTACCAGACGTGTAGGTACCCCAGGCTTGAAGCCCTTGCGATTTGACTTTCTTCACAGCCTGTGCAGCGTTGACGTTAGGGTCCAGGATGTTAGGCACCGGCTGATTGTGGGTTCCATCTGAAATCTGCCAGAGCCCCCAGGAAGTCTGTGTACCACCATTGTCGGTGGCGTTAGTAGCGGCAGGATTTCCACTGGATTCTGCGAGCGCGATAGCGGCCATGACGGGAGCGAGGGCCGCAGAACCACCATTGCTAATCCACAGCCCTTCAAGTTGTGAGTATGTATAAGCCATTACCCCTCCGTAGCGGGATGGGCAATCATGTATTCATAGCCACCGACGAAAATGCCGGAGATGGCGATCGAAGCTACTAGCGGAGCACCACGACCAGTGTTATTGGACACGGCCCAACCGGTAGCAACGACGATAAGAGTGGCCGCTATCTCACCCCACCGAATGCGCTTAACATTTCCGTCCTTTGCCGACTGCTCATGGAAGAACGGTGAGGCTACCGTAAACCACGAGGGGCAGAAGCCAGCGAATACACCTGCCGCCATGCCAATGAGCAGGATGACAATATCCGCGTCGTCACTATCCATGATTGCCCCTTACGAAATTATCGGCAGGCTTTGACCCTGTGCCGCTGTGAGGAATTGGTCAAAGGTAGATCCGGACTGAGTGCCACCTTGCTGCAAGTACTGCTGATACTCGGAATAACGGTAGTTCTGCGTGTAGCTGTCGCCGGTCTGTCCGGTGTTTGCAGGGTAGAACGAACTATTGATGAGACTACCGATGCTGTTGTCTGTAGATGCGCTTGGGCTGATATTGGCCGCTTGTACTGCTGCGATACGTTTCTTGTAGTACAGGTAGGCGACGATGACTGCGAGCGCGCCGCCGAGTACCAGTGGCCGGTTCATAGCGCCTCACGTATTCAGGGGAAGGCTGTTGCCCTGCCCCGTGGTGTAGGTGACACCGCCGCCGGACGGAACACTGTACGTCGGTGCATCATTCGAAAAGCCGATGTTCGGCGGTGCCGTGTAATTCGTTGCCTCCTCCGTAGAGGGAAGCTGTGAATTAGTGTTCGCAGCAGCGTCGGTACTGGCGGTCTTGTTCTTGATGAAATAACCAGTGCCGACCGCGATGACAGCAATGAGACCTACCAGCATCCACGCTTGCTTACTCAGATTCATACCGACGAATCCTTTCGGTAAGTGGGGCGCCCCAAATGGTCGGTCAGCTGAGAAGAAGTCACCGTAGTCTTGTACGGAATCTTCACGTGAACCAGATTCTGGGGAGAACTAATGGTGCTATCGGATCCCTTGAGACCCATATTGAGAAGTCGAATACCAGTGATTCCGTTCATGTCAACTCCAAGTCTTCGGAGGAATAACAACGGTTTCACCAGGAATCAACTTGTTATCAGTCTGGCGAACCCTCATCGTCGCTGTAGCGCTGGGCGACCGGACGCCAGGAAACGTGTTGTACTTCCACAGTGTCGCGGCGGTGAGACCATATTTCTTGGCAATGGTCGCCATGGTGTCACCCTTCTTCACCGTATACGTGGCCACGGGAGCAGGTGCCTTAGGTGCCGGTACAGTAACCGGCCCTGTCGTCTTGGTAGGCGGTGAGGCGGCCGTAGAGGTGGTGTTGACGTACACGTCACCGCCCTGGTACGGCATGAGACCTGCGACATTGAACACGTTGGCAAGTTCCGACGCGCTGCCCAGATCTGAATTGGCCTGATCGGCGGCAGCGGTCGTAGTGTCCGTACTGGCAGACGACTTCTTACGGATGAGAACAAGCGCCAAAGCGGCAGTGCCCAACAGGGCCCACACCCATACCGGCATGGGCCCCATTTTCTGCTTCAAAGTGGACATGAAGTCATTCACGACTTGGTCCCCTTTGTGTTGTAATAAGACGGCTGTGCTGTGTACTTCTTGATGGCCTGAACCGACGTGAAGCGCGGACGCCCCGTCATGCGACTGGTTCCCACGCCGCCAGATGTATTCGTCTGCACCTGAGAAACCCGGAACGACGGATACTGGTACCGCTCCGCCTTCTGATGATTGAACATACCAGCACCGGTGCCATTCCACGCAATATACCATTTGTCGTTGGTCTGCCAGTCGTGAAGCTGAACCAATACCGGCTGGAAATCCGTGCGCCGGACAAAGCCATTGAGGCCACCACCGTCAACGCCGGGAAGCGATTGTGTCTGCTTTCCCATATTGATGCCACCCCAGGACCAATTGAATTTCAGTCCATTCAGACGGGGCTTGCGTGATACGTAGGCAGCGTCAGTTTTTGGGCCGACGGTGGGACGTACCAGGCGAGAAGAAAGCGGAGATGTTGCGGTCGCATATGAGGTAGCTGGCGGCTCCAGATCGGCATTGTAGACGCTGAGAGAATCGGCCGCACGCTGAGCATAGGAGCTCTTCGACGGAACGATCGGCGACGGAGCCATATTGCGCTGCTCCTTATTGCGACCAAACAGCATTACGAACCTCCGTGCTTCTTACCTACATAGTAGCCGACAGCCAGTGCGACGATTACGAGAACGATGAGTTGTCCCATTTTCTCAACCTGTCTTTCCGAGCATGCCATTGACGGAAGTCTTCCAGACGTTGCCCATTCCATTGAACAGCGCGTTGGTTCCGGAAGGGTTGGCAACGAGGTCTGCGAGCATGACGCCCGCAGCTACGATAACGAAAAGATTTACGAGCTTGGCACCCATGCTTTTCGCCTTTCTAGTTATTTGCTACGGGAGTCGTTTTGATGTTCGCAGTGTTTGTCGGCTGCGTTCCAATGCTCCATAGCATATTGAAACCTTTGAACACTGCGGTAGTTCCTGCAACATGTGCCACCAGGTCGGCCACAATGACACCGAAGACAATTACGAGAATGAGCTTTTCGATTTTCATACCTGCTGCACGCCCCCGGTCGTTCCGAGTGCACTTGAACCGGTTGCACCATTATTGATGGGGTTTTGCTTGTCGGTGGATCCGGGGGCGAGCGACAGAAGTCCGGCCGTCCCACCAGTGGGATTGGTAGTTACCTGAAACATGAGACCAATCACTACACCGATAGAAACCACTGTTGCTATTTTCGGAGAGAACATATCCGAGACGAGAGCAAGAATGCCGAACACTACAGCCGCCCATGCGTAGCGATAGGGCGGTGGCACGGGTCCCAGCGGCCAGGAGGAATCGGGAGTTTTGAAATCCCGGTAGGTGATGAGCATGAGACATGCGATGAATGAGGCCATCACACCTTTGCCACTGTTCATGTCATCCCTCCTAGTTACTGGCGTTGTCTTGTTCGCAAAACGTTTTTGCTGACCCGACGAGCAGTCTGCACGGGTCGTCTCCCGAGCTACTGGATCCACCGGACGATGTTCCGCTGGTTGATCCTGTGGTGAACAGATTCGCCAACGAGTTGTTTGCTTCACCTTTGTTGAGTAGGGATTGCAGGAAGCCCCATCCCTGGCCGCCGCTGAAAAGGTTGGATGCTCCCGCATAGAAGAGCGCGTAGCCTATGATTGCGAAAGCGATTCCAGCGGCCCTCATGACTCACCTTCCGAATGCCTGGGCAATGGCAGCGCCGGTTGCTCCAAGGAAGGTGAGACCGCAGAAGGTGATTGCCCAGACTCGGTACGTGAGATATGTCGTCTGTGCAGCCATGCTGGTATTCCTGTGAGTCCCGCTCCGATTTCCAGAATCACCGGATCGGGATTCCCGCTGAGAAGTTCCTTCGTAATCAAAAGAATTCCCAGCACCGATAGAACTACGTCCCTGAGGATTAGAACCCACAACGAATCAACCCTTCATCTTGGACTCACACCACTTGTAGTATCCGAATACAAGCAGTGCGCCGACCACCAGTCCAACGGAGAATTTTATGTCGATTGCCATTAGTCGTTGTCCTCGGATTCCTGGACCATGATGTTGCCTGTGGTCAGCGTGGGAGCCTGGGTGAATGTCACGGTAAGAACGTATTGACTCACACCACCAGACACTGACACGGCTGTGTCAAGACCGAGGAACGCAAACTGCTGTGCAACGCTCGCCACCGGCACGATGGGCGTAGACGTATACACGGCAGTGCCGGTGAGGCTGTTCTGCCGGACACGAATGGTGATGGTACCGGGAGTGGCGTTGGGCGTTGACTGGACGACGCCCGACAACGCATAGCCAAGACCGCCGACGGGTGCCGTACTGATGATTGGAGTAGTGGCAAGCACTACTTCGGTTGCAGCCAGCACGGTGGTCGCAATACCAATACCAACAATGGGAGCACTCATTTAGCTGGCCACCTGTCCGCGAAGTCCGCCGAAGCCGAAGTAGGAAATGAGAATGAAGAGTACCGCAGCGCCGAACCACACATAAGACCACGCTGCCGGAGTGCCTGACACCATGCCGGGATTTCCGTTCAAAGCGTTGAGACTCGTGTTGAGCTGCGCCTGTGTTACCACGCCCGCCTGTACTGATGTCATGTCGTATCAGCTCGCAAGGTGGGTATAGGGGATGCCGCCAACGGGATACAGCTCGCCCGTAACGGCCGTCAGGATGGCCGGGGCGCTGGCGATGGTCCCCCAGGTACCCGACACCTCCAGAAGGGTCGCAGGCGTCGTCGGAAGCAGCAGATCGTACGTGTCGGCAGTCGACACAGCATTCTGAACCGAGTCGCGGAACGTGTATACCATGACACCGGTCGGACGGTTGTTTCCGAACTGGGCATACAGCTTGTCAGTGCGTTCCTGAAGCGTTTCGAAGAGAATCGGAACTCCGTCAACCCAAAGTGTGAGGTCGCTGGTGGGCCATGCTTCGATGCGTGCACCCGTGGCATCTCGCAGAACGAGAATCAGGGTGTGAATGAAGGTGCCGACACGGGGAAGCTGAATGCGCTGGAACTGTGCCGACGCGATACCGGCTGCGGCCCGCGCTTCGGACCACTGTGCAGACGAGCCGACGTCCGGCGGAGCGATCTGAGGCTGATCGACCGGAGCCATCCAGAAAGGCTCATTGATAGCACTGGTGATGGTGGGCACGGTACCCGTAATGGACGAGTAGACCGTCGCCGAAGGGTTCCACTGAACCTGAAGCTGCGGCTGGGAAGCAGCATTCATACTGGGCAGCGAGCAGTAGCCGGACGAGTCCATTTCAAGCGGCAGGTGCAGTGCGAAATTAAATGCACCGGTAACCGCGCTCGGAGCCTGGTACGACGGAAGCTGCGTCGGGTCGTTGCCGAACCCGAGCATTCCATGCTGACCACCGTAGCGGTTGATGAGATACATGGAATAGCCGGACGCCTGAAGTACCGGCTGACCAAACGGGTCTCGCAGGAACAGGTTCTGAATGACGTTGTACGGGGCATCGGCCGTGGCTGTTGCCGCCGTTGCTCCGGCGGTTACAGCGGTAACAGTGAACAGAAGGTGGCGGAGATATCCACCAACGGGCTTGAGGGTCGGGGTCCACAGCGATGCGAATGCCTGTCCGGCAAGAGCGGTACCGAGAATCTGACCCTGACGGCTGACGCGAGTGAAGGGAACGGATCCCGGCGCGACAGACTGACCAGTCGTCTGCGGCATCCGGGAAACAGTTCCCATACTCGGGTTAGCGGTCTGAAGAGTTGCAACAGGAGTGGGCAACTTACTTCCCCTTACGCGAGGTTGGCGAGGGCCTGCCAGGCAGGCGATTCGGCGTGATGAGCGGCAACGCCACGGATGAGGAAATTCCAGAAGACCATTGCGGCGAGTACGGATAGCAGGAAGAACCCTGCAATGTGAATGTGGTTTTCCACGTTCGGTTTCCCTTCGGTTCCAAGGCGCGGAAAGGGCCCTACCCACATTGTAGCAGGGTAGGGCCCTTGTCAGCCTTTGAAACCTTGGTCAGGTCTGGCGGAGACCTGGGAATGCTTCGGCCAATCTCATGTGCAGTTGCGTACCGGCCTGCGTGAGCGTCTGGTATTCCTGCAAGGCTGCATTCAGGATGAAGTCTGAGACATCTTCCTTACCGGTGATTTTATCGAACTCGCCAAGAAGGTAGTTGTTGAAGTGAATCAGCGCGCGGGCTACCGTCCGCGCTTCTTCTTCATTCAGGTAGTAATGCTCGCCGAGTGGTTCAGACATTGCTGCCGTCCGTGATTTCTGCGACCGGGAGTCGGGGTGCCATCTGTCCGGTCGCACCCTTATTGCAGCCGCTGCACATGTGCAGTGTCTTCTGCCCCACAACGACGGGGTGGGAAGACGTGCCGTCGAATCGGGTTTCCTGACTGGCGTAGGAAACCCAGTTAGAGCTGTTGCAAGAAAAGATTTCCCCACAGTTGTCGCACATTTTGATGTCGCTCATGGTTAATCCTCTTCGATGGTGAATCGGATGGAATCCACGTCCAGCCCCAGGGTATTTCCGGTGGCGATATACTGCGCCGCCCTCTCTACCGCCCTACCAATATCCTCGCTACTTGATATGGATACGCGATATTCGAACTTCTGGGTGTAGGTCATCAGCACCGTCTTGGGCATGGCTACTCAACCTTTGTTATTCCTCGGTACCGCAACCCGTCGTCGTCCAGATTGTCGGTGTAAATGAAGTGGTGGCGTTTGTTAGATAATACGTTTCATCGCTCCCGCGTTCATCCATCTCGTCGCACCTCCTTCTTCGCGTAGGATTCTCCCGGCGCAGCCTTCTCGCCGAATTTGAATTCCTGGATTGCGCTTTCCAGCGATTCCTGAAATGTAGTCCACGCCATCGACATGGTTTCCATGTAGATCTGTACCGCGCGACTCACGTGGTCGGAGTGCTGTTCGAGACTGCTCATGGCTAATCCTCTTTGATGGTGAATCGGATGGAATCAACATCCAGTCCCAGGGTATTTCCGGCGGCGATATACTGCGCTGCCCTTTCTACCGCCCTACCAATATCTTCATCTGTAGATACGGATACACGGTATTCGAACTTCTGGGTGTAGGTCATCAGTATCGTCTTGCTCATGGCTATTCAACCTTTGTAATCCCTCGGTACCGCAATCCGTCATCGTCCAGATTGTCGGTGTAAATGAAGTGGTGGCGTTGCAGGCTTTTGATTACAGGCAGGTGATATCGTTCCATCCCGCCGATCTCGCGGAGCCGCTTCTGCGAGTCCTCATCCTCAATTCGACCAATCCAGTGGAACTGTGCTTGCTCGTAGAAGGAGCGAGGTACCCACCGAGGCCCTTGCGTTGCCGCAACGACATTGATGCCTTTACTGCCGCCGCGTAGCCAGAGTTGTTCCACAAGCGGCGAGAGATTGAGCCCCGGGGGTCGAGGGTCTGTGAGAGCACGTGTCTCGTCAAGCACAACGGTCCAGTCGTGTTCCCGATAGCAGTCAGCCAGAGCTTTCCCGACCTGTTTCCGGGCGTCGGCCCAATCTTCACGCACCACAAGCCGGTACCAGTGTTCTCTAGGCTTTTCCTCGGAAAGCCAGTCATTGAATGATCGATTGAACCGGCTCGGTATTTTATCAACCGGTCGACCGATCTCCGCGTATGTCGGGTCGTCGCCCTTGACATCGATGATGAGGACACGTTCCCGCTCCTTGTGTTTCAGGATCCCATTACCAATGAGGTAAGACTTTCCACCGCGTGTCTGAGAAACGATAGCGTGGTGAGGGGCGTCACCAGGAATCCAGAAGCCACCAACACGCCCATGTATTTCATCCCACGGGACATGAGGTATGGAAGCATCGACTTCTTCACGCCACGGGGGCAAAGCGTTTGGTGTTGGCATGAGTCGTCTGCTCCGTCACGTTGGGATTCGCGGACTCTTCATAGTCGGGATTCTTGAAGTGCTTCTCAAGAATCTCGGTGACGCCAACGGAACGGGGGAATAGTTCGTCGCCTTGCAGGCGACCGAAGTCGACACCAAGCGATGCAACCAGTCCTGCGGCGAACATGCCGAGCTGCATACTGTCGGCGCCGTCGGCAATCTTGACGAGAGCCTTCATGACGGTCGGTCGGCGCTTCCCGATGTCCAGGAGTGCCTTGATGGCTTTCGGACTGTTCTCGACGCCGTACACGGACGTTACGGGGGCAATGCCCGCCAGCATGGTGAAGACGACTGTGAACTTGTCTTCCAGAGTGTCGGCAATGTCGGCAGCGGTCTTCTCAATAGCAGATCCGCGCGGCATCTTCGGGGCGGCGGTCTTGGCGGGAGGCTTCTTTGCAGCACCTTCCGCAGGGGGCTTGACCCTCGTTTCGAACCCGGGGTCTTTCAGTCCTCCGACTCCTCCGTCAGACCCTTGAAGAAACCGGTCGTCAGAAATCCCTGCTTGCGCTTCGGCTTGGGAGCCGCCCGCCTGCGCGGCGAGGGCAAAGAGGTCTTCACCGTCTTTTGCTTTGACTGCCATTCTGCCATCGCCTCATTCACGCTGTCCTTGACAGTGGACTTCATCGCAGCCCAGCCATCGGTTTCAGTATCGTCGTCAGTCTCTTCAGTTTCTTCGGTGGTTTCTTCGGTCGTCTCTTCGGTCTCTTCGTCTTCCTTCTTAGGCATTCTTCTTTCCTCCCATCAGCGTTCCCAGAAGACCGGCGACGCCGCCTTTCTGGACTTCTGCCATGATCTGATCGAAAGCCTGCGCGACACCGTTCATCATCTCACCGATGGTGTTCACGCCGACCTTTAGGGCTTCGAGAGTTTCCTGTTGCTCGACAAGCTTAAGGTCTAGTTCGTGGAGTTCTTCTAGAACGTACCTCTGGAATGGAGTTGTAGGTGTAAAACCGGTAGACGATTCTACAACACCATTCTCGTCAAGCTTTTCCTCGAAATCCACAACATCCTCGCCGTATTCGCCGTGCTCATCTTCTCCGGCGCCAGCGGGAATGTCGGGAGGGCCGGGGTAATCCGAATACGTCACCGGAGTATTGAGCGTTGCCCTCACTTCATAATCTTCGAGAACCGGAGGGACGGGAATTCCCATCAGATATTCTCCGACTTCTGCACTCTCGCTACCTTCATTCATGGTGTCATCCTTTCTCGGGGTGAACTACTTGGCGCTCGCGTCGTTCTTCAGCTTCTCCAACAGGGCCTGCGAGTCTGCGACAAGTTTCTCCACATCATCGATGGTCGGCTGCGGACCATCCTCCGACAGAGTCTCCAAAGCCTTCACAGTCGCACCGAAGTCCGCGACAACTGGACCCGACTCGCTGGCCACGTGCTCCACCCTTGCAGCCTGAACCTTCGCGTACGCCTCCGCCTTGGAAAGGCCCATATTCCACGTCGGGTGCGTGGAAACAAGGTGTTCGATAACGTCAAACAAACCACCGAGTGCCGACATAATACCTACCTGAATTCAGTGTGACCTGGGTCACAGCGTGGGAGTCGCGTGGGGCATAGAATGGCGGTACGCGGAAATCATCCGCCGATCACCTCGTTCGCGGAGGCTACATCTCAATGGTATCATCCAAGGCTTCTGAACCGGCGACCCCCAGAATCGACTGGGCAAAGATTGACAACATCGCGGACGCACGCGCTGCAATGAAGCTGGTCGTCAAGTCCAGCGAAGTTCTGGGAGACGGTGCTGAATTCATCACCGACAAGAACAAGCTGGTAGACGTTCCCTTCCTCGTCCTGGACTGGAAGTTCATCACCGACGAGGAAACAGAGCGCGAATATGTGAACGTCCTCATCATGGGAGTCAATGGGGACAAGGCGCGGTTCAACGACGGCAGTACCGGAATCTATGCTCAGCTGAAGCAGGTTTCCGAGAACGTCGGCAAGGTCGGAATCGAAGTCAAACAGGGGCTTCGACGCAGCGACTACGTGAAGGAAATCAACGGCAAGAACGAGAAGGCGACCACGTACTACCTGTCTGCCTAACAGACTGCGGCCCCACCCTTTCTCGCTGCGGGTGGGGCCGCTTCAGCTTTGGAGCACAACATGGCAGACAGTAGATATGCATTCTATTACTTTCAGCATCGTATGTGGTTGCGATGTCTGGATTGCAAAACCGAGATATTCGGAAGAGACAATTTTTCCGGTGGTATAAATCTCAGCATGATTACTACCGCAGTAGAAAACCACGAATCCATCTGGCACACACCTAGCGACGATTAATCGTGGCGGGCTTCTTTGATGACGAGCCGAGTGCGGCCGAATTCGAGGAAGAATATATTGAAAGGCTTATTCCTACCGAAGGGGTCGATCTGTGGGAACGCTCCACAGAAGCCTCGCCGGTATGGGATTCCATGACACCGGAACAGCACATGTTGGCGGCGGACATGTTCGCACAGGCTGCCTATTCGGGCAGCATATATGAAGCAGAGGACTTCACGGACTATCTGAATGTCGAATGGGATGACGCCGACATCAGTGATTACTGGGATATGTATGACGCGCTGGTGGGATAATGGTCACGTTCTTCCAGGAAGAAGAATTCATACCTAGAACGCGTGCTCGGCGGCCTCGCAAAAGTGGGGCCGCCGGGGCCAACAGAATGGAGAATCGTGAGTTCATCGGATGGGACGGAGAAGGATGGACCGACCACACTTGTCCGGATCCGACTGATTGTCGAAACAGTTCCGGCAAATGTAAACATCACTACTACCTATATGGTGCAAGCTCCGGTCACTACGTCCGTGGAACTTCACTCGCTACTAGCGAATGCTTTGACGTCATGCTTGATGCAGAGCGAGCAAACCCAAACGCGATTCACATTGCTTTCTCCTTCAAGTACGACATAGACATGATTTTCAAGGATATCGCGCCAGGGGCAGTGCGATATCTGATGAAGAATAACCACATGAAGTGGGCCGGATATTACCTAGAAGTTTTGCCTGGCAAATGGCTGCAAGTCACAAAGGACAAAGTCACGTGTCGTATATACGACTTGTTCTCATTCTTCGCCTCATCATTTGTCAGCGCGCTGAAGACGTGGAATGTGGGGACCGATGAACAGCGAGAAAAGATACTTGCTGGAAAAGAACAGCGTGGATCCTTCACACTCGATAATCTGGAAACAGACGTCATACCCTATTGGCAACAAGAACTTGATCTGTTGGTGCAGCTCGCCGATTCACTCCGTGACATTCTTTATAGTGCAGGAATCCGTCCGTCGCGATGGCACGGTCCGGGCGCGGTCGCTGATTACCTTTTCAGAGAATATAAAACAAAACTTTACAAACCAGTATATGAAGACATTCCTTCGCCGGTATTGGACGCTGGGCAAGGTGCGTATGCTGGCGGGCGATTTGAAGCATTCAGAATAGGATTCTACGATGGACCTATCTACTCGGCCGACATCAATTCAGCCTATCCTTACGCGATGTCAAAATTGCCGAACCTGGCAACCGGTAGTTGGCTTCACTATGACGGAATGCCCTCGGAGGGAACTCTACGGGAGGCGCGAATGGGAATGTTCCATGTTCGCTATGCGTACGCCCCCGAAGCCAACAGGGCCATTTGTTATGGAGGTATGCCCGCCGGAGCCCACTACCGTTACCCCAAGTCCGGAACCATACACTTCCGCAACCGTAACCCCGGTGTGTGGATACATATTCCAGAATTTCTCAATCTGTACAAACAGTATCTACTTGGAATGTTCTCATCCTTCACTGTAGAAGAAGCGTGGGTGTATATCGATGACGGGACTTATCCATTTGCCTGGATACGAGAGATCTACCAACAGCGTCGGGAATGGAAGTCTGCCGGAAACCCTGCACAACTTGCTGCTAAGTTGGGAATCAATTCCCTATACGGAAAACTCGCGCAAAGGGTGGGTGGAAAGAACGGAGTTCCGACGTGGCACAACCTTGAGTGGGCAGGTCATATCACGTCGACGTGTCGGGCGATGCTATATGACGCAAGTTGGCGACAGTACTCTAATCTTGTTGCTTACGAAACAGACGGCATATATTCGACATCGCCTATGGAATCGCTCCCAAACGGGGAAGGTTCCGAACTGGGTCAGTGGGAAACCGAAACTTACTCAGGAGTTCTTTATCTTCAATCGGGAGTTTACTGGCTACGTGACATGGAAGGAAATTGGAAGAAACCTAAAACCCGAGGAATACCTCAACAGCATATGGACTTTCATAAAGCATACGAATCGCTAGTCAACAGGACGGAGCTTAAAGTTGAACAGAACCAATTCATCCGATTCGGACTCGCCGATATGCGTCGTGACGGTATGCGTATCTGGCGAACATGGCAGCGTAACGAAAAGGATTTTTCTTTCGGCGGACACGGTCTTGGCAGTGCTGGCAAGAGGATACATATTCAGAAGTCTTGCATACAATGCAATCAGGGATTGGGACGACATGAAGGACTCCATACTCTGATGCTTTCACCGAAAGGCTTTGCGAAGGTAAACGGTGAGTATAGAGAATCCGCACCGCATTATCTTCCGTGGCGAAACCTCGGCGAACAGAACGAAAACGAGAAGAAGGCGCGCATCTTGAAGAAGTGGGGTGAACCAGACGCATGAGACATAGGGAGAAGAAAATAGCCAGGATGGGACAATGTCCAGCATTGTGGGGCACGCACGAATGTCATAAGCAAAAGGGCCATCTCGGGCAACACTATTGCTCCAACCACTGCTCTCGACTTGGTCACGATGTGGAGTTGGATGAACACGGATGGGCTATGCGGGATGTTACCGGCGCGTACAAGATCAAAAGGGCTGTACGGCCGCCTCCCGGCCTCCCACCGGACCCGGGGCCCGGTCATACCAGGTGCCCGCCGACAGGCCGGTACGGGGGAAATCACTCACCGTGAGGACTAGACCACTCAAAACCGCAGGTCAGAGGCGTGATCAAACTGATGGGGCGTCAGAATGACGTACAGTAGGCAGTACGTCCGTGTATTGCTATACGGATGTGCGCATAAACCGAAGTTCAGCGCCATGTCAGTTCCCAAAACAGGCGATTGGATGACATGCTACGCATGCCAGACAGCTAGGAAGGTTGTCGGCATCGAAACAGGCTGGAAGGAAGCACGCGCCAAATGCAAGCTCTGCCTCTGGACAGCTGCGAGCGAAACCATGACGCGCAAAAAGATGATGTTCCTATCGCAGAGACACGCGAACGCCATGGGACACACGGTCGGAGTAGAGAAAGACGGGTACGAGGTGTTGGTCAAGTCGCAGGACTTCTCGCAACCCCCGCTGATCGATGACCTGTTGCTACCGGACTGATTGCCAAATCTTTACTTGACACGGTTGGTCGTCAGGAGGAGATTGGTCTTAGCAAGAAAACGAGCGAAACCCGCAGAGATGCTGAAGTTCTGACAGGTCGCTAGGGTACCGGCAACCCTTGTCAACCGGATGCCATCATGAC
>Ga0179596_10000321_pt1 | contig 15906 bp, 19 predicted proteins | sample CZODoug1_1_08_16_FD_155494 | JGI IMG/M metagenome (GOLD analysis project Ga0179596, IMG submission 155494) | Vadose zone soil fungal communities from Angelo Coast Range Reserve, California, USA - CZODoug1_1_08_16fungal (Illumina Assembly) | ecosystem: Environmental > Terrestrial > Soil > Vadose...
TGGGGTAGGCGATCCGACGATGATCCATCCCGTTGTCCAGGTTCCGCTTGACATGCATCAGGTCCTGGATCTCACCGTTGACCCGGATCACCATCGAGATGCGCTCTTCCTCGTTGTAGTTGATGGCCACCTGCTCATAGAAGGGCGGGGTGGCCCGAGCCGTGCGCTTAGACCGCAACAGCATGCTGTAGATGGCACCACCAGCGCGGTCACTCGTGTTTGCCAGGCTCAGGTCCAGGAGCAGGTCATAGAACCTCATCTGCTCATCCAACCGCAGGTTGTCAGCCTTGGCCAGTGACCCCACGGTCTTGAAGTCGCGTACCATCAGAGCACCGTCACTCACCCGGCGCACCACCTGGTCCAACTTGGCGGTGAGAGTGATCTCTTCACCACCAACAGGCTCAGGCAGGGGGTAGGACAGGATCCGCTCCACCGCGACCGGCTCATACTCCTCGTCAAAGCCAGTTGAGGCCACGTACTGCAGGAACCCACTGACCATGATCTCCGCGTAGGACTGTTCCGCGTTCAACTGGTCCACGGCGAGGTTGCTTCGTTCCCGAGCCGCCTCATAGGAGGCACTCAGGGCCAGGAGAGGGTCGATCCCGTAGCCGTAGTGGGCCTCCAGGGCCGTGTGAACCCGGGTGCCCAGGAGTGCCACCCCGACTGGTGACGTGTCCTCAACGCGGCGACGCAGCTGGCGATAGTTGGACAGGTACCACTCCCGCCTACAGCGCTTAAACGACCTCAGGACGCTGTTCGACACTCTCATCTGATCTCCCTGCCAGTGTCAGTGGGTGAGTGAAGTCACACTCATCACCCTGGCACACGAAGTAGGGCCACTCGTACGCGGCCATCTTGGGTTGCACACCTGCCAGGCTGTAGGTGCCTGGTTTCTTCACTCGCAGCCGGGTCTCCAACACCAACGTGCACTGACCGCACCCCGGGCAGGGAACACCCCGGAGGCGGTCAGCAACCTGCTCTGGTGTCACTTCACCCCCAGCAACCTGGCCAGTGCTTCCCGGTCCCGAACGATCTCCTCAAACCGCTCCTCCTTACCCGCCAGAACCTCCAACTTGCGCTCTTCCACGGTACCCGGGGTGATCTGCTCGATGATCCGGATTGACTGGTGGATCTCAGAACCGATCCGGTGGATCCGGTCCTCCGCCTGCCGGTTCTGAACGAGAGAGAAGCTTCGCTGCATGAACAGCATCGTGTCAGCCCGGGTCAGGGTGAGCCCCTCCGCGCCGGCACCCAGGGTCATCAGGATCACCCGGTCCTGCCCAGCCTGGAACCGCTTCACCGCGGTTTGCCGCTCTGTCGGTGACTGCGCGCCGGTCACCATCCCGTGGGTGATCTTCTGCTTGGTGAGCTCAGTTGACGCCATCTCCACCAACTGCCGGGACATCGCGGCCACCACCAGGGGTGCCTCACCCATCTCCTCCAACAGGTCCAGCAGGTCATTGACCTTACTGGACGGTGGGATCAACTTGACCCGGCCATCCTCAGTGATCTCAGCGTAGCTGGACGCGAACTGCAGCAACCTGGTCAACTGGTTGAGTGGGTCCGGTGCCGTGAGCAACTGGTTCAGGTCCGCGGCCAACGCGGTCTCCATCTCCCTGTAGGCCTTGCCCTGGGCGGGGGTCATCAGGGTGTGGCGGTACTGCACTGGCAACTTCTCGGGTAGCTGCGGCAGGGCTGCCTTCTTCGGTACCCGTCGAATGAGGGGGTCAACAGCCTGGAAGAGCTCATCCCGGGTGTCAGCGCGGATCCCGAGGATCTCCTCCCCACCGTAGAAGTTGAAGGACTTGATCGCGTATCGGTCCAGGAACTTGGTCTTGGCACCGAACCACCCTGGCTCAATGAGGTGCAGCAGTGACCACAGGTCACCCAGGTGGTCAGAGACCGGGGTACCAGTCATGCCCACTCGGAACATGGCCTGCTGTGCCACCGCCCAGCAGGCCCGGGTCTGCTTGGCGTGGGGGTCCTTGGTGCGGTGCACCTCGTCAGCGATGAACGTGCCGATCTGGAGCTCATTGAGCTCCTTGAACTTCTTGTCAGCCTCAGTCAACGCCATCTGGCCATACCCGGCCAGGCGGGAGTGGAGGCGCATCGACTCGTAGTTGATGACGTAGACGTCAGCACCCGGGAGAAGCTGCTGCCGGCGCTTGGCCATGCTACCATCTACCACGGACACGATGAGCTCAGGTGCCCACTGGGCCAGCTCCTGCGCCCACACAGAGTGCTTCAAGCTGTTGGGACACGCGATCACAGCCGGGAACGCCGGGGCACCCAGCGCGGCCAGCACCTGCAGGTACCTGATCACCACGCCGGTCTTGCCCAGCCCAGGCTCATTGGTCAGCAGTGACCGCTGGTTCGCGATGAGGAACGCCAGATCTGCCCGCTGGTACCCGTACAACTTGAGCTCTGAGTCAGCCTCAATCTCATCCAAGAGCACCAGGGCAGTGACCATCTCACCGGTCAAGTGCTGGTTCTCAGTGCCCAGTTCACCGCGGATCCTGGTGGCTGGTTCCAAGCGGTTTGCTCGCTGCGCCCAGGACCACTCACTGAGGCGCGGCCCGACGGTGAGCTTGTCACCGAACAAGCCGCGCAGCATGACGCAGGAGGGCCACGAGAGCGGCACCCGCCACCCCGTGTCCTTGGTGTATCCGGAACCTGGCACCTGCTTGATCAGGTGCCGGTCCTGGAAGTCCGTGGCCACCTCGATGAGGAACGGCTCACTGATGATCTCAGCATGCGGCATGCAGCCCTCAATCCCTTCTCTTCCTCTGCCACCCTACCACGCCTACGCGGTGAGTGGCACTGTCTCCCCGGCAGGAGTCGAACCCGCGACACGCCAGTTAGGACCTGGCTGCTCTATCCACTGAGCTACGGAGAGTCACGGGTGCCTCACGGCACCCGCTTGGTACTGGTCAGTCTGCCACCGGGGCGTCGACGTCGACGTCGACGTCACTGGCACCCTCAGCCGGGGTGGCAGTTCGCTCCGCGGCCACCACCGCGTCCACGCGCTGCAGCAACTCTGCCACAGCTGAGCGGGTACCGCTGAAGTTGTACTTGAACCAGCGTACCAGCTCCTGGCGACTCGCTGACAGCGCCGGGGCACTAGGGACCACACCGGCCTCTGTGGCCCGCTCCAGGAACTGCTCCCAGGTGTCACACCAGTCCTTGTCTGACGCGACCTGGTTGATCGCGGCCAGGTCCGCGGGCAGGACCTTGAGGATCTGGATCGCGTAGCTGTAGTACTCCTGGCAGTTCTCGGCGATCCACGCGACCAGGGGGTCACTGGAGGCCTTCATGTCGTTCCAGGCTGCCTTCACCGCGACGTCGTGGTCGTGTCGAGCCAGGAGGCACCGGGCATCGTAGACGCCGCGCCGGTTGGTGCCGCGTGACTCGCCGAGCTCGTTGCTGGCTCGCTCCATGACCTCACTGCGGGTCTCACCAGCCTGCTCACAGACCGTGAGGTAGTTCTCGACCTCGGGATACATGTCACTCTCTTTCACTCGGCTACCTGGCATCTGCCAGTGGTGGGCAGGGGTGGAGTTGAACCACCCAAGGCGGGAGCGACCCTGTTTGCCACCGTGGTCAAGGGGAATCGAACCCCACACCCGCACCAGCGGGACACCTGAATCGAACAGGCTACCTTCCGGTCTGCCCAGGTCCTACTGCTTGCTCTCCTCTGCCACGACCTGGTCCAGCAGCACGTGGAGCTTTTGGATCTCACCGACCTCCCAGTCATACTCGCTCTTGACCCAGCGGATCAGGGCCCGACGAGGCAGGGTGGAGATTGGGAACGCCTTCGGGTAGACACCGGCCTCGGCAGCCTCATCCACAAACGAGTCCCAGTCGTCACACCAGTCATGCTCCTCAGCGATCTCCTGCAGCTCCTGGAACGTGGCTGGGAGCGCGCGCAGGATCAGCTCAGACTGATTCGGGTACCCAGAGAGGGAGTGCTCCACGATGAACTGGACCACCGGGTCCGAGTGCCGTGACAACGCGTCTCGAGCGGCGCACTTCGCGCTGTCATAGAGCTTCAGTGCTTCGGCAACAGCCAGGTTGTAGACGTCCCAGTGCTGGGTACGCGGCCCATAGGAACTGTCAGTGCGCTGGTTGTAGGTGTTTCTCGCGGCCCTCACGGTCCGACTGTAGGTGCCAGCAGCAACTTCGTGGCCCTTCAGGTAGGCCTCAACCTCAGGGTACATCTGATCTCCTCACTCAATCCAGTCATCACGTCACTAAGCGGGTCCCAGGGGTGGGTGTCGAACCAGCATCGCTGGTCCCGTGAGGGTCCAGTGCTCTACCGTTGAGCTACCCCGGGTAGCGGGTACCTCCCGGCACCCGCGCTTATCCTACCAGCCCTGCTTGCCAGCGCAGATCGGGCCGATCCCCTTATTGATGCTCTCCTCGTTGGTGAGCCGGGTCGCGCAGATGCAGCAGTACCCGTAGATCTTACCGAACGCCGCGGCCTGCTCCCGCTCCAACTTCATGTTCTGGGTGAGCTTGGCGATGAGGCCGTGCTCGTAGTTGAAGTACCAGGTACCACCTTTTATCTGGGTCAGGTGCTTCGCGTAGAGCTTGGTGCCTGCCAAGTTGAGCTGGACCTTGACAACTTCACCGTCGAGGCAGTAGAAGCCAGCCTCGATGAACTCGTCCTTGATGGACAACTTGGGAAAGGGAGTGATGAACCGACCGGTACTCGACTTGAGCGACTGAACCGGCTTGTTCAAGTGAAGCAAGTCATCAATCAGCTTACTCGCCTTACCGCTGGCCCATGACTTGTAACCGAGTGGGAGAGGGTAGTCCTTCTCCTGAGCGAGCTTCTCCATGAACGCGATCTGCTTCTCAGTCGCCATTCTGATCACTCTCATCTCATCCGGCCCTGCTTGCTGCTAGGACCAACCTACCACACCAGAGCGTCGGTGTAAACAAGTGTGGCACGCTTCTCACAGGGAGATCGTGGCCACCAGTGCCTTCCCGACCACGTAGCTTCGCAGGTCCAGGGTGGCCATGGCCTGGATGAGCAACAGGCCCCGCCCGTGCAGTTCCTCCCAGTCCACCTCACCCACTGGGAGAGTGAACGGGTACCCGGCATCCACCACGGTGATCCGGAACTCCCCTGGCCACACCTCCAGGTCCAGCCACATGGGACCACCCACGTACCGAAGCACGTTGGTGGTGAGCTCAGTCACGATGAGGCGGGCGTCATCCACCAACCGGGTGAGACCCACTTGGGACAGGACCCGCTCCGTGAAGCGTCGGGCCTCAGTGGAGGTCTCTTCTCTCACCAGTTCAATGAACAGCTCCCAGGCACGAACTCCGGCATCCACCCCCACTGCTGGCATCTCATCTCATCTCCCCGTCAAGCACGTCCCAGCCACCCCTGCGGAACCGCGTCAGGCACAGGTCCAACTGGTGCCGCGCGTCCTCCAGCATCTCAGTGTGAATGGTCCACTGATCTGGGCCCACGTCACCAGTGAGGACCTTGCCATCCGCGCTCACGGTGATGAGACCAGTCGTGTCACCCCGCACCACGGCGATCTCTCGGTACTCACTCATCGTCAGCGAGGTGCTGGGCTGCGTTGGCGAGGTTGAAGGCTGCCTCCGCGAGGCAGTGAAAGTAGGCTGCTGCCTCAGCGTGGTCAGACGGCGGGAAGATCGTGATCGTGCTCGTTGAGGTGCAGTCACTGATCTCCAGGTAGCCTCGGTCGCGTCTCAGGGTGCTGCTGCCGGCCTTGAACCGGTCAGTGGCCTTCCCATAGACCATGATACTGGTGCTCATCTCTCATCCCATCCAGTCACTCTGCGTGGCACGCTTGTTACACGTGCTAGAACCAGCATACCTCTTTGTGATCGTTTGTATACAGCTACAGGCGCTTTTTCCGGGTCACTCTCTCCCTCAGCAGCCACGCGACCAGGTGGCGAGTCGCGTCGTTGGCGTGCATTCTCCCAGGTGTGTACCAGCCCAGCTCCTTGAGCAGTGGCACAGAGGCCACCAGGCGACTTGAGGCAGGCACGGCTGGGAGCACGACGGCACCGTAGTGGTGGCACAGCCACTTCACGGCACCGATCACCTCCAACGCAGGTACCGGGTCACCGGCTTTCCCACCACCACTGGCCACCAGGTAGCGCTCCCACCCCACGTGAACGGTCCCTGTGTCGTGTGACTCAAGGACCGCGTTCACCTGCTCAGCGGCAAGCTCCGTGCCCCGCACCTGGCTGGCTGAGAAGAGGTACCCACTCGGGGTGAGACTGACCATGGAGAAGCCGGTGGTCCCACCGGGGTCAAGCCAGAGGCAGCACCGCGGATCTGACACGTCTCTCCTACTGAGTGGACACTAACACAGCTACTGCCGGGTCATACGCGACCTGCCGGCCGCTGTCCATGACAAGCACGGACATTTCTGGCACCTCGTAGCACCGCACCACCTGACCGATCACTCGCAGCAGGTCCTCAGGGACGTCCTCAAACCACACCTGCAGTGACACCAGTGAGGGGCAGCCAAATCGCCAGCTCCCCTCCTTGGTGATACCCAGTGGGAAGCGTCCCAGGTACCAGCCGTCAAGTTGAGGGTGAGGGTGCTGCACTCCACCGTGAGCCATCAAGATGCCATGCAGTACCCCGCACCCACTGGAGGACACGCTCTGATACGGGCCGACCCCGGTTTCACGGTTCTCCCACCGCCACACTCGTGTCATCTCTCATCACTCTCTTCATCTCAGTCACTCACTTCCTGTCCTCATCATACTACTCAGCGGTGTTGGTGTAAACAAGCGTGGCTCAGTCTGTCACAAAGCCGGTCTCACTGAGCCCTGACTCAGCGTCCTCGCCACCCTCGTCATCACCCTCGTCGTTAAGCCCCAGCGCGTCGTCAAACCACGTCCACGTCTCAGGGAACAGCTCCTTGGCCTGCTCACTCGTGAGAGTGAAGGAGATGATCGACTTCTCTCGCTGCAGCTTCATGGCCAGGTTGAGCACCCAGTGCCCGACGTCACACCACTTGTCACCGATCGTGTGCTCCTCACGACCGATCCTCCAGGTCCACCCCCACGGGTTGATCCAGCAGAACGGGAGGTTGTGGTACTTCCCCCACCACTCCAGGTCCGTGTTCTCGATCAGCCACGCGGCGACACTGCCCCAGTCACTGCGCTCCACAACTTCCAACGTGAAACCATTCCGGCTGTGTGAGAGGTGCCAGGTCTTCACTTCTTGTCCCTTCGACCCATGGCTGCTGCCACGATCACGATGATGACCAAACCGATCACCAGGGTCTCTGCCACGTCAGGCCAGGTCACTTGGCCCACCTCTCTGTCATGATCTTGCCATCAGCGGTCAGGGGCACCAGGTACTTCTCTCGATCTGTCATGCACTGCTCCATGACCCTCAGTACCTCCTCTGCCTCCTCAGCCGGTGCCTCCAGGATCCCCTCGTCGTGGATCAACAGGCGCAGGTAGTCACCCAGTCCCGCCGCGTCCATGTCCACGGCGCACCGCTTCATGTACTCAGCGGCGTGTCCTTGAATCAGCGCGTTGGTCAACTGAGTGAACTCTCGGCCGTGGTCCGCGACCAACATGCGACCCAGGGGGCTTCGAATGCTGGGTGGGTTGGTGCGCCGGCCCAGTTCCGTGATGGACTGGATGAGGCCCTGCAACCCGGGGTAGGTGGCGTCAAACGCGGACTTCACTGGCTGCATCTGGGCCAGGGGCACTCCCGCGGTCTGGGCCATCTTGGTGACTCCACCACCATACAGTGAGCAGTACACCACGTTCTTGGTCATCTGGCGACGCAGGTCTGCCTTGGTGATGACCTCGTTGAAGATCTGTCCCGCGACGGCGCAGAAGAAGTCATCACCGTCCTCATCTGCCCGACGGAACGCCTCAATGAGACCAGGGTCCTGAGAGAAGTGTGCCGCGAGGCGCGCCTCCACCTGGCTGAGGTCACAACTGATGAGGACCTTCCTCTCGTGGGGGATGAAGGAACCACGGATGATCTTGTCTTCACGGGGCAGGGTCTGCAGTGCTGGTTCAGTCACTGACATGCGGCCAGTCCGGGCGGCCAGGGTGTTGATGTTGCAGTGGATGAGGTGGTCCCCATCCATCATCTCCAGGAAGTTCTCCAAGTAGCTTCCCAGCATCTTGTCAGCGTGTCGCACTGACAGCACGTAGCTCGCCAGCTCCTGGGCCCTGGGCTGCGCGGCCCAGCCCCGGTAGGTGGTGAGGGTCTCCTTGTCCATCCTCGGGGCGCCGCCGTCAGTGAACGCGATCGGGTCCACGCCCAGCGTGGCCATGGCCCGACTGATTTGCGCCCCTGACATGGGACTGGTCACTGAGTGGACTCGCTGCAACCACTCCCGGGCCTGCGTGCTGAACTCCTGGAGTTCCTGAATGGACCGCTGCACGTAGGGCACGTCCAGCAGCATGCCGTTCACCATCATCTGGTGGCACACCCGCAGCGTGGCCATCTCCAGACCGTAGGCCTCCGGGCACTCAGCCAACACTCGAGGGTGTGACCACTGCCACAACCTGGCTGTGAGCACGGTGTCCAACGCGCCGTAGATCCAGTAGGGTGGGAAACTGTGCGGGATCGTCTCCCAGGTCCACCCCTGCTTCTGCATCGCGTCCTTGAGGACATCTTGGCCTCGAGCCGCGTTTGGGTCCACGTGTCGCTCAGAGGCCGGCTTCAGCCCCTTCGGCTTGTGTGGCTCCAGCAGGGCCAGCTCCACCATCGTGTCATCACACCGCTCCCAGGGCAGGGTCAACCCGGCGTGGAGCTTGAAGAACTTCTGCTCAAAGGGCAGGTTGTGGCAGATCCACCTGCCCTCATAGGTGCGCAGCACCTCCTTGATCGCACCCTGCCAGTCCTCAAAGGGAATCGCCCACCCCGTGTTCGGGTCACCAAACTGAACCAGGCGCAGCTTCACCCGCCACGGATCGAGCCCGCCGGTCTCAGTGTCCACCGCCAGCGGGGTCTCTCGCCGCTCACCCAGCCACCGCTTGAAGGTGAACAGGTCCTCCATGTTCTCCACCAGGTGGAGCTTGACCTCAGACAGCGGTGAGGCCGCTGGCACCCTGGTACCAGCGGCCTCAAGTGCACCGTGCTCAGTTGACACCCAGTGACTCCATCTTCCTCGTCGCGTCCTCAGTGTCCCGGGCCCGCTTCATGCGCCGCTTGAGAGCGCGCCTCTCTGCCTCAGTGGTACCACCCCACACCCCCTCGTTGATGTTCTGGGTGAGGGCCCACACCAGGCACTTGGCTTCCACGTCGCACCCGTCGCAGACCTCTCTCGCGTTCTGTGCCTGCCCGATGGCAGGACCAGTGGTGCCGATGGGAAAGAACAGCTCCGGGTCCTCCTCGAGGCACGCGGCGTCGTTGCGCCAGGTGTGGTCCTTCTCAATCACGGGCCGCAGCCGGCGCACCAGTGACAGGACCTGGTAGTCTTTCAGTAGTTTCATGGCTCACTCACCTCTCGTCACTCTCAGTCACTCACTTCACCACTATGTATACAATATCACCGGTGGTGCCTGGTAGCCAGAGGTTGGCCCCCTGACTGCCAGGCAGGCACTGGGTCTCAACTGCTCCCGGGCCACGTGAGTGGCCGGTCACCGTATTGCTGCACCACTGCCGCGAACGCCGCGAGGTTCACGGGACTGTCCTCCAGGCGCCACTCCTGGTGCTCACTGTCACCAGACTGTGCCTGGTCAAAGTACACGACACCGAGTGCACCCGCGAGTGACGCCCCGGCAAAGAGGCTCTGCAACTGCAGGGCACCCGCGGTGCCGGTCACCCCGGACTCCGCGATGAGCAGTGGCTTCGCGGTCACCTGCCGCAGTGCCACGATGGAGGAACCGAACAGGGACTCAAACGTGTCAGTGGGCCGAGAGAAGTAGCCGTCCAACCCCACCCAGTCCACGTAGCTGTCACCCGGGTACAGGTGACTCAGTGGTGTGCTGCCTGGGTAGATGACGTTGGGGTCCCACAACCAGGTGACGTTGTGGACACCCTGCTGCTGGAAGACGTCGTGGAGGTGCCGCCACGCGGCCACGTAGTACGCGACGTCACTGGTCTGCCCCCAGTCATACCAATTGCCGTTCATCTCTTGGCCGTAACTGATGACCACCTGGCGGTTGACTGACTTCACAGCCTGCGCGAAGGTCTTGACGTAGGTGTCATTCGCCCCACTGGCCACTGCCGCGTTGGTGGTGCCCCGGGGCTGCCACTGCACCAGGACAGACGTGCCACACGTCGCGGCCTGCGCGGCGAAGGACGTCGCGAAGGGCTGCTGGAACGTGCTGTAGTAGGAGGTGAGCCGAGGGTCCAGGCCGACGTCTCGTGAGAACGCGGTGATCTGGTTGTAGGAACCAGGGCTGTTGGGCTGGTAGACACCGATCAGCAAGTCATGCTCCCTGGGGTGAGGTAGAGCCAGGACAGCGGTGACCAGCACCGCCATCAAGGCTAACACTACCACCAGTGGGGTGAACCACTGGGTACTCTCACTTCTTGACGACGTGGAAGTCTCGGGCTGGCCGGATGATCGCGTATGCCACCGCGGTTGCCTCCAACAGACTGAAGGCAGGGAGGCACGCGAGCCAGGTGAGCGCCCACCCGATCTTGCGAAAGCGGCTGGTCTCACCGTGCTCTCGCAGGTTCAGTCGAAGTCCCACCAGGGTCGTGGTCACGTACACGGCCAGTGAGAGGTTGGCCATGGCTCGGATGACCGGGTTGACTGCCCCGCCGTCCAAGAGGTGCGCGACCGTGTAGACCCAGGCAATGGGGGCGGACCCCCACACGATCATGCTGAGGAACATGCCCACGCGCCACCGGAAACTGGAGGGAGCGCTCACGGAGGTGCGGGCTAACCCGTTGAACCAGCGGCGGCGCTGCTTCAGGAAGTCAGTGACCTTCTGCGTGCACTGCTCTGCCACGTGTCCCTCCACCCACCGGCACCGGATCCCCTGGTCCATGGCCAGGGTGCCCCACCAGGCGTCCTCCGTGAGTGAGCCGCGGGGACCGACGTCGAAGCCAACTGCCTTCTCCACGTCGTTGCGGATCACGATGAAGGAACCGTGCAACCCGAACACCGGGACCCCGATCTTCATGGACAGGTACAGGCGCCCCAGGTCTGAGCCGGACCTGATGCAGTCTGAGAGGGTGAAGAACGGGTGGGCGGCCCAGTCGCGGTGGTAGGTGATGGTGCCCTGCCCGACGCGGGGCACCCCGGGGTGGCGGTTCTCCTCCTCGTCGATCATGGCCGCGATCCCGATGACCACGGACCGGGTCGGGTGGCTCTCCTCATCCATGTGAACGATCCACTGGTGCTCACCGAGGGGGCTGTGATGCAGAGCGTAGTTGAGTGCTCGGGCCTTGTTCTTTGAGCCGAGTGGCGTGGTGTATTCCTTCGGCACGACCAGGTAGAACAGGTCATCAGCCTCGGGTGGCAGACCGGCCAGGTGCTCATTGGAGTCAACGACCACCTCGATCACGTAGGGGAACAGCGGTGTCGCTGCCATCTCCCGGCGGTGTGCCGCGATGGTCTCACACAGTGCCTCGGTGTTGATGCCCCGGGACACGACTCGCCAGCAGACCAGGTGGTCAATGACTCGCTCCCTCGCGGCAGAGGCCTGCCACAGGTAGAGGCCAGTGAGCTCACAGAGTGCCGGGATGATGGTGACCGCCCACAGGAGGCTGCTCCAGCTCCAGGCCTCCTGCCACGCGCCACTGGGTTGGACCGCGTGTGGCCAGATCAGGACTTGGATGGTGTAGAGCAGTGCCACACCCAGTGCGGCGAGCACGGTGACCCGGACCCGGTGCCACCTGGTCTCGCGCCGGGCCTGCCTGGTGTGGTCGTCGTCGTCGGGGGTGGGTCGCGCCGTGGTGACGGGCAGGATCGCCGTCAACTCATCTGCCTCGATCCGCGGGAACTCCACGGTGTCAGAGGGGTGTCGTTCCATGACTCAGGTACCTCTCTTCACTCTCATCTTTTCCTGTGTTGCCTGTGACCACTCTACCACGGGTGACTTGAGGTGTAAACAGCTGTTGATCGCTCAGAGCACGTCCACATCTAGGTTGCATCGAGCCAGGTACTCCACCACTACCTGCAGGGGTCGGTACGAGTCAGCGTCACCTTGGGGCCACACCACTCGCCTCACCCCTGAGTTCGCGATCAGCTTGGCACACCCCCAGCAGGGAACAGAGGACACGTAGAACGTGCCACCCTCGGTCCGGGACCGGTCAGCCATGGTGACGGCGTTGGCCTCGGCGTGTGCTGACGGACAATCCAAGTAGGCGGGGTCCCGGTCCTGGGTGCGCTTGAGAGCCCGATTGCAGTAGACCTCACAGGACTCGTTCACTGGCAGGTCTGGGAGCCGGTACCCCGCTGGTGGGCCCGCGTAGCCAGTGGACACGACCCGCTGGTGAGAGTCCACGATCACCGCCCCGGCACCACTGGGGCACCGGGACCGCGTGGCCATGGTGTCAGCTAGACTGAGCCAGACGTCATCCCAACTCGGTCTAGTCACCAGCCCAGCACTCCAGGCACCGCGCCGGCTCATCCATCAAGGTCATGTCTGTGGTGTGCACCAACTGGGCTCGGTGGACCACGTACTGGCACCGCGGGCAGATCACGTCGTCACCAGTGAGTGGTTGCACCCGCTCAGTGAACCAGTTCGTGATCCCCTGGTGCCACAGGACCTCGGTGGCCACTGACTGCACTCTCTCCCAGGTGTCAAGTGGTGGCTCCTCTCCGTAGCCAAACACCTCACCGTGAGTGAACGCGGGTATGACCCGAGTTGGGGTGTCCCTCACTGAGGCTCGGTGGAACATGGTCCCTGCCCGGTCCTCGTCTCGCTCATAGAGGTGCAGGCTGTCCGCGTGGTGAGTGTAGGTCCCGGGTTCCAGGTCCAGCACCTCTGCCATGACCAGTTGCACCCTGGAGAACACGTACCAGTCATAGGGAATCCCCAGCATGAGGTCATTGCTGCGCATGTGCACCTTGAGGCACAGTTTCCCACCGCGGTTCAGGAACGCGAGTGACACGGTGCAGGGCACGTCGTGGGTCACGACCTCATGCGGGGTCCAGATCACCGCGACAGCTTGCCGGGTGTCTGGGTCCCGGCGCAGCATTGCTTCCACTCGAGGCAACTGGTGGAAGAGTCTGGGCCCATACGCGCCTCGCAGCCGGCCACTGTCAGAGAACTGCGTGAACTGGCCGTTGCTGGCCACGTCCAACTGGCCCAGGTGGCTCACCCCGGCCAGGAGGTGCAGGAGCTCGGTGACAGCGATGCGGTCATTGAACCCGGTGCGGGTATTGACTGGTGGCGCGAGGAACGGGTCCTTGAAGGTGATGGTGGCATCCTGCACCTCCCAGGTCTTGTGCCCCCGGGGTGCCACCACCTCGCCGTGGTCATGGACGTGGGCCAGCAGGTCATGGTAGGCCTCATCACCGGTTTGGGCCTTGATTTCCACAGATCACCTCTCTCAGTTGCGTCGCGTACTCAGCGTGGTATCGTGATCTAAAGCGGCGTTCCCACTGCGGATGCGCCAACTTGGTGTACTCGAGCTTCACGTCTCGCAGGGCCCGGATCGCCTCATTGCCCAGGGCGACCACTCGAGGCTCACCCAGGTCCGACCACAACTTCCTCAACTGTACACGTGGCTCCCGGGCATTGACCAGGCCAAACATAGTGGGAGGGACCTCAGCAACTACCAGGGCGTCCATCAACCAGGTGCTGCTGGACAGGGTGGCCGTGGGGGTGAACGGCCTCGTGGTCCACGTCAACGCGTCACTGCCGTTGGACCGGGTGTCACCCACCAGGAGCACGTCTGGGTCAGGATGGCCCAGATAAGAGGGGTGTGACTGAGCCACCGCTGACACTCTAGCGGTGTAGTCAGCGGCGTCACCCAAGAGCTCAGTCGCGAGTTCCACGCTGCTGAACTCACCGCTGTCATACTGGAACCAGTTGTCACGGTGCACCGCGTAGACCCGGTACCACTCCGCGACCTCAGCCACCTTCTCCTCTGGGAGGAGGTGATCGGGACGTCGGTGGTGCCGGTCCAGCAGCACCTCCACGTCAAAGGGCTGGATCAGTGCCTGGGTCGCGCCCAGTGACTGAAGCAGCAGCTCCACGTGGAGTGCCCCACCAGCGGTGAGTCGGGACTCACCACGCAGCAGCGGACCATACACCAGTTCACCGACGTGCCATCGATCCATGATCACAAGATCTGTAGATGACAAAATCATCTCGCGTAGAGGTGATTCAAGTAGTGACCGTTCATAATGCTCTACCAAGTTTACGCCAAACGGTGGCGGACCTTGATGTGGAGCGTTTTTGATGTCACCTACGCGACCTTGAGCTCTCCACAACACGTGAAGTTGATTACGCACAGAGGTTTTGCCTCCGCCATCTACACCCTCCAGTACGATCAGCATCTCGTCTCCTCACTCTCTTCCAGTGGCATCCTGTCCAACCCGAGCATCTGAAGCAGCGTGAGGTGGAAGTGCTCATCCCGGCGGTGGTCAGGGTGCCCACATGGCTGCCCAGCCGAGGCCAGGCAACCGTGTTGGTCAGTGACCCGCCGCACGATCCTCATCGCGCGGCGCTTCTCACTCTCCGTGTTCAACTGCCCGAAGAGCAAGTGGTCACTGTGGTCAAGCTTATCAGTCACAGCTCATCTACCACGTGCTGCGCGTCAAACACCGGGTCCCGCAGGGCGGCGAGCTGCAGGAGCCTCACCGCGGGCCGGGACATCTCACCGGTGCTGGGCACCTTGCCCCGACGCCGCTTGAGTGCTGCCAGCACTGCTGGTGAGTCCTCACACCGCTCCACGTGGTGCCAGTCCTCCTCCAGGTTGACCTCCAGGGAGTCTGACACCACGTCACGAACGAGGTGCACCAGTTCTGAGTCAACCACGCAGATCCGGCACGGCTCCGCGTCACTGGGCACGTTCATCAACTTGGTGGGCACCCCGGAGTTGCAGGTGCTCCCCACCTGGTGGTAGATCACGCTGCGACCCGTCACCGAGACCATGTACTGGCCCTCATACTGACCCGCCGTGATCTTGAACAGCTGCATGGTCGTCCACCGGGGGCTGTGCCGGGTCTCCGTGCTCACCTCTGCCAGCAGTTCCCCGCGGAACCGCCACGTCTTAGCCGTGTCAGGCAGCTCCACCCAGGAGAGCTCAGTTGAGAGCTCACTCACCTCAGTCAGGTTCTCATCCACGTCATCACCTCTCCTCTCAGTCCTATTCTACCAAGAGGATCAGGCACCGAATGCCTGACGGATCTTGTCAAGCTGCCCCTGCAGCTTCTGGTTCTCCGTGAGGGCGCGGTCCAGGGCGACGTCCCGGCCCTGCAGCTCCTCGTAGTCACGGAGCAGTTCCTGCAGCTGCTCCGCGTACTGGGCCCGACGCCGTGCCGGGGTCAACGCGGCCTCGGTGGTGGTGTTGACCACCGGTGCCGCGTCAGTCACGTCAGCGACGTAGACCGGCATGAGCCGGTTCATCACGTCTGCCATCTGGGCCTGCTGCACCACGCCGTCGATGATCAGCTGGTCCAGGACCCGGTCCCGCTGCTCCTTGCTGGCACCACTCGGGATCTGCCGGAGAGCGGTGAGGATCAAGGGGCTGCCGAGCCGCGTGGCCAGCGTGACCAGGGCGAGAACGCGCTCACGGACCTCCTCGTCACTGAGTGGCGTGAAGCGCAGCACCTCGTCACCCAGGGGCTGCCTCGTGACCACCTCAAGCGCGCCGCCGTGGATCCGCTGGTGTGCCGCGAGTGCCGTGCGGGTGTTGAACCGGTGCTCACACCCCTGGTGGTGGCACAGGTGCACGGCCGGGACACCACTGCAGCCTTTCTCATGCCGGTTCCGCTTGTGCCCGAACTCGAACCACGTGCCGCC